>CEPR01005741.1_pt1 | contig 23801 bp, 19 predicted proteins | sample 530431 | NCBI WGS metagenome assembly CEPR01 (sample SAMEA2620078, study PRJEB7988) | marine metagenome | isolation source: saline water (ENVO:00002010), including
AACAACAAAGGCTTTATCCATTATAAACCCCTTAAAATGTGTAAGACAGCGGTTTGGTTTTTAAGGATTTTCGAGTGAGGGCTCAAGAAGACCGCGCCGAAAATCCTGTCAAGAAAATCAAAGCGATGGCTTTCCGATTAGAAAAGCGGACTTAATTCACGATTTCGGCTCTGGAATGAAGTGTTCCTTCCCAGCATAGCGGGAAGGGTTAGCGGAATGGAAAGCTGAAATTGGGAATTGTGTCCAAGACCTTTGTAGTGAAGCTCTTTTCCCGAAGTGAAGTGGTTGCCTGCTTTTTCAGCAGGCGAGCGTGAAATGCAGGGGAATGTGCTGAGTGGATTATTAATACTTTGGTTTCCATTTCCAATTGCATTTTGGGGCAAATAACTCTGGGTTGAAATAAATGTCACTAATTAGGTCAAGAAATTTGTTGCTTTTTAAAAGCCCACCACAATGTTCAGGTTCTGTTGCAATAGTAAACCCTTTTATCCGCTCAAAAATCCAACTTATTAGCGGATGGTCTTTATCCAACATCGTTCTTATTTCTTCTTCTTGAAGATACGTGAATTCGAACGAGCCATCACTCAGGCCGTTATTTACTGAAAAGAAATCCAAATCAATATCAAAAAATACGGACGACTTTGACGCCTTCAGAAGCGCATCTTGAAGACCTTCATAAGTTTTGAATTTTTTGATGGTGTGTTTGTTGCCATAGGTGTCTATCAATTCTTCATCTTGCCAAGTATTTGGTCCCATTTCTTGCCTACAATGCACATAAATATCGCCAATCAAGTTAAGATATGCCGCACACAGAATATGCCCATCGTTATTTCCAGCTAATTTGGCCCAAGAAAACAAAGCGACTTCAGCATCGCTTGTCAAATCCAATTTATCAAGCCATTCTCTTTCTGTTTCACACGGATGGCATAAATCCTGATGCCAATCCAATGAAACCAAACAAGGTGGAATCTTAGATTTGTTGTCTTGCATCCATTTGTTCCAATAGAAAAATGCGTAACGATGTTCTTGAAAAACTGCAAGTTCAATAACTTCTGTGTCATTTGCAGGATGAGATAGAATTTGTCTCAAAACGCCTGGTGGTTCTATGTGATGAGGGTTTCTGAACTCAATCATTAGTTTCCTTTTTTGGCACCAACTTCTCTATATCAGACAGCTCATTTACGATGCCTTGTTCCTTTAATGAAGTTTCAATATTAATTTGAACTACATTGGCATTGGCTTTCCAAACAACTTCAGTAATAAAAGCTATAGTTAGCTGTACTTTTAAATCGGTCGCAAAATCAACGTTTGAATTTTTCCATTTTTCTCTATGTCCCGCATTGGCATCTTGTGTTAGGTCGATTAAAGAACCATAGATTTTTCTATCATCATCTAATATGCCCAATTGATGTTCTGGTAAACTATCCTCAAGTTCTTTATGTTTTAGGATAGGCAAATCGGCTTTCGGTAAAACGAATAGTACATTTTTGAGTCCTGTAGATGGAACTCGTGTTATATGTTCCTCAATGTTCTGGAAATCATCGATGCCATATATATTGAGATTCATTGCTACCATAATATCTCTGTCCACATCAAATCCTAATTTTTCTATCCCTTTTACCAAATCTTCTTTGCGAAGAAGATACCTCTTTTTCCGTGCCGATAAAAACGCATTGGGAATATAATAATTGATGTTCTGGTAAACTATCTGCTGGGATAATATCGTGTCTGCATTTAGATGTGGAATATCTCCAGTTGTAAATGCAGATTTTTGAAATAAATTCATTGTACCGTTTACACCGAAAGATATAGTAGGCTCTCCTTCAAAATCCTTCTCTGAATTTTGAATACTATCAAACTTTTCTAATGCTCCAACAATCGCATCTTTAGATTTTTCATAGAATTCCCATTCTTTTTCGTAGTCAATATCCGCATTTAATCTTGCAGCTTCAATAGCCTCTTCAATTGATGACTCGAGAACATCAATAAATTTTGATGACTTCTTTTTTAGCTTCTTTATCTCCTTCTTTTTCATATCATATTGTATTTAAGAGATTTTCATCTTTCAACACCTTTTTTAAACAAAACCTGAAATAATTTATGGATTCTTGCCATCGTAATAGTTCTAACACTTCGGTTTGTGGTAAAGTAGGTTGTCTTGTGAAGTTATCGTAGGTATTGTGTTCTGGCAGTTTAAACTGTCTTAAAAAAAGCAATGTCAAATACTGACAGATGTAGAATGTAACGCGCCTTCTGTTCCCTAAATTATCCAATCCTGGGAAAGGGTATGATAAATCAATAGGGTAATAACCTCTCCCAAACTCGTCTTTAAAGCTACTGAACCACGTAAAAATCTCGGTCATATTATTAGGAAGCAGAACATATTTAGGTGGCTGGTGTTGTGTGTATGTAAACAGCGTTTTAAGTGCTTCATAGTTTTTCTGGTATATCAATAAGCCTCCTAAGGCCAAGTGAAACTCAAAAAAACGTTTTCTTTCGTTGTCTCTTTTATCTATTAATGACTGGTTATCATATTTTTTAGTCTCAAAATTGTAATCTGTGCCATAGACTCGTTGCAATCCAAAATTAAAATATTGATGTGCCGTACCCCAATAGTTACCTATAAATTTGGGATTGTTTGATATGAGCACAACATTGCGCCAAAGTTCTTTATAGGTGTCATTTGAGATGGGTGTTTCAAAAATACCTTGTCCCATTAACCATACGCCACTTACAACAAAATATTCGAGACTTTGCAAGTCTTCATTTCTACCTTTGGCAACTTCTCTAATGATTTCCCTGATACCATAGTGGAACTCGTGATTAAACTCAACTTTAAAGTTTTCAAATCCATCTGGTTTTTCTTCCTCTCTTGGTCTAATGAAGTTAGCACGGTAATTATTGAATTCTTCCGTGTAGAAATTAACCAATGTTTCTTCTAAACCTTTATCCTGTGTCCTAATGGCAAATATTGCAAGTTCATTGATAATCTTAAAATGGTATTTATCATCTTGATCTTTTTTTAGCTTTCGGTATTCGGAAATTATATAGGTAAGCAAACGTGTGGACTTGCCATTGTACAGCGAAACCTTATCTAACCAAATAATAAAAATAACAACCAATGATATTGTTAAGAATAGCGTTAGAAGTTTTGCTGAGTTTTGCATCATCCAACTATCCTTCCAAAAAAAAGGTTCACGGTCTAATATTAAGAATATAAAAGAGCCGATTGTAAAGAACAAAACCCATTCAAATACTGTTATTCTTCTTGACCTTCCGGGAATTATCCCAAAAAGTTTTATCTGCGGAAATTCATTTTCAAAAGCATTAGCCAGATAGTTTGATGAAAACTTGTGACCTATTTTGGATATTTTATCCACGATAATAGGATATGCTATACCCAAAATTGCGATGTCGATAGCGACACAGATTTCTATAATATACTTTAATTCCATTCACATTAATTTACAATAGTTCTACCGCCTTGTTCCAATAATAAAATATAGATTTATCGGGTTGGCGTTTTAATCTGTTCAAAAAGGCCCAATCCGGATTTTTAATAACCAATTCCTTTGTATCCTGATTCTCATAATATTCTATTTCAACATCCTCTTTTTGTAGAATAATAGCATTCAAATAAGCTACTTTGGCCGAAGCTGCCAATGCTTCTTCAATCCTAAAGTTCCCTGTCATTAAAAATGCGCTACCAAAGCTTCGTATGCCAGAGCTTAAATCTGCAAATTTCTTTTTCTTTTCAGCGGTTGGGTTACGTTCTCGTCTTGCCATAATAGCACAGGTATTTATGGAATCCCATAGCACATCCTTTTCATTGAGTTTCCTTTTACTAAAATCCTTGTCCGTACTTCGATAGGATAGTTCTGCTTTCGCGAAAGCTGAAAAACTTTTCTTTACCATTGCTACATCAGTAATATTTTCAAAAAGTTTTCCCAAGTCGAACAATTGCTTGCAGATTTCCATTGCAAATAACTGGTCGCCTTTGTAGTATGGTATGCCTATGGTATCTGGTGCAAAAGCTGTTAGCTTATCTCCACAAATAGCGTTTACCGAAGGCGTAGTAATTGTTGTAGCAGTTCCATCAATGGAAAGCCAAGGTGTTTCAATGGGCGATTCTATAAGTTCTGGATAGTGCGGACTGTCAAAAAGGATATCCAATAGAATGGTTCCAGGAACGTTTGGATTATATACCGACTCGAACTCAAAGGTGTAATGTGCCTTTGGAACACCTTCCTTATAACTTCTATGCTCATTAAGCACGTGCTTTTTGAAATGTGAATTGGCTACAACTGCATCCAAAATTTCTTCTAATTTATCACGCTCAACGCTGGAAATAATATCGATATCAATAGAAAATCGGTTCCCTTCTTTTAGCAAAAGCACAAGTGATGTTCCACCTTTGAAAACAAAATCAAGTCCTAAAACTTTTAAATGTTCGAGTAATGATAGTGCGTGAACCATTTTTTCCAATATAGTTACATCGATACCCTTATGTTCCTTTTTTGCACGGAAGCCATTCAGCCATTCCTTTTCAAAACTTTTGTTATTAATCATATTTAATATCTTCTAAGAAATTTGGAATGTTGTTGCTTATAAACTGCTTTATTTCCTGTTCTTTTTTTCGTCGCTTGGCATAGCTGAACAACTTTGTAAAATTGATGCTATATCTATCAATTATTTTCTCGTAGATGTTTACCATTTCAGAACCTTGGTAAAAATGTAGCAGATTTTCATCTGCAAACAGGTCCACCATAATCTTTTCAAGTGTTGCAATGGGCACTACCGCTTTTTTATTTTTTATTTTTTGTATGGGTGCCCTTGTCACCAAACGTTTAATGATAACTGGCACGTTACTTTCTGAAATATAGAATTGAATTTCCTTTTCATCTGGATTTAGGAAAAAATCCATTCTTAGATTATCATTTAGGTAGTAATAGAGTGAGTCTACAAACTCTTTTTCTACTTCGACGACAATCATTTGATTTGACGTCTGGTGCTGAGAAAACTCATTGAGCCATTGGGTTTCCCAAATGGCATATTTTATATCTTCAAAACGCTCATTGGTTTTACGGGCTATTTTGAACACACTATCAGATAGAAGAGGTTTATATTTAGGTTTATAGGAAATAACATAAAGTCCACGACCAATGGTTTTAATTATGTCCTTTTTCTTCAGGTCATAAATTCGCCAACTAAATGTACTTTCTTTTAGGTCTGGTTCGAAATCCAGATAGAAGTTATATAGCGCATCCCTATCAAAAGAACTACGGTCTTTGAAAGCTTGTATCAGTTTATTTTCAATAATCTTTGGCATAGTTAAAAATCAAAACTTTGCCAAAAATACAAAAAAGTGGCGAATATTTGAAAACAAATTTTCGCCACTATATAGATTAAGTGGTAATAATTGGAAATTAAATCTATCTAAATTCAGACAAACTTAGAATATGATAATAGCAAATACATATGTTACTGTTTTGGGTTCAATATGGAAAGGAATTGCAACGATTTCAATTTTATCTCTTCAATCACAGCATTATTCTTTTCAGTCTCAAGTAATGCCCAATATTTGGATTCGTTCCAAACAAATTCTCTTGTTAGACCAGAACCGCGTTGATTTATAAACCCCCAAAACCAAAGGTCATCCCAAACTTCCATTTCTTCAGAAGAATAATTATGCAGTAGCAGTTTATTTATTTTATGGAAATTCCATTTAGTTGTTGGGTCAATACGATGGAAAATTGCTTCAATCACAGCATCAACTGGCAAGAAAAATTTCTCGTTCACGTCTATGAGTTTGGGTGCATCGTCCCATATTGAATTTTGAAATTCATACTTAACATTATGTAAGTGATAAATGGTTTTGGTAAATAAGGCAGATGTTTTGTTGCCCCAACCTTTTTGTCTCAACATACCATTGTAAAGGGATTCATAATTATAGGCACCATTTTTTTTATCTGTTAGAAAATCGATGAATGTCTTAAAACTATGAAGCTGCGATTTATTCGAATATACTTTCTGAAAAAAAGGTGCGAGTAAATCAATTTTAGGTTGGCTTTGTGTATTCGCTACGTGATGAAGAACTGAATACAATTTATCTTCGAGTGAATCGAACGGCGCTAAAAACCGGTAATAAGAATTTGATTGGACCCTTTTATTATGATATCTGTTCTCATTCAAGAAATGAAATAAAGAAAATAATTTGGAATTCATTGTTGTATTCAAAATCAATTATTTTTCAAGGGTTACCGTTCCATTAGCATTAACCCAATAATGTTGTATACCTATCTTATTGAGCTCTGGAATAATACTGGCTATTGCTTTTCTTATTTGTTCATCCTCAGGATGTGCAATGGCAATTTTTGCATTTGGGAACGCAACTTTGGTTTCTAAGCATTTAATAATTGCTTTACCCAAATGAGTTTTAATCTGTCCAGAGTTGAAATAATCTCGTCGCTTCGTAGGCAAATCCTTATGTGCTTTTGCACCTTTTACCTCAATTAATAATTTTTGGCCATTCTTTACAGCTACAATATCATATCCTCTCGTTTGGCCCAAGCAATAACTCTCTATCTCATAGCCTTGTTGAACCAAATGAGGCATCAGTAATTCAATGGTTTTATTTTCCGTTAGTTTTTCCATTTAAGCTAAATTTTCACACAATATAACTGAATTAAAAAACAAATAGACTTTGTGAAAAATAAGACGGGTTTCAAGCGAAATTAATTCACGATTTTGGCTCTGGAATGTAGTGTTCCTTCCCAGCGTAGCGGGAAGGGTTAACGAAATGGAAAGCTGAAATTGGGGATTGTGTCCAAGACCTTTGTAGTGAAGCTCTTTGCCCGAAGTGAAGTGGTTGCCTGCTTTTTCAGCAGGCGAGCGTGGAATGTAGGGGAATGTGCTGAGTGGGATTATAAAATTAATGCATAAAAAAACCTTCCTACCATAGTAAGAAGGTTTTTAATTGTAATTCGTTTGCTATTTTTCCCTTTTCAGAACCAACTGATATACACAAGGAATTACCACCAAGTTCAAAATAGTAGCCGATAACAATCCTCCTAAAATAACAACTGCCATAGGACTTTGTATCTCACTACCAGGTTCGCCACCTTTTAAGGCCAATGGTATCAATGCCAGACCTGTGGTAAAGGCAGTCATTAATATGGGATTCAATCTATCCAATGCACCTTTTTTTATCAATTGAAATCCTTGGATTCCTTCTTTTCGCAAATCTTCATAACGAGAAACCAATAAAATACCGTTACGTGTTGCTATCCCAAAAAGACTAATAAATCCAATGGTCGCAGCTATGCTGATGATGCCTGATGTGAAATAGACAATTAAGATGCCGCCAATTAATGCCAGAGGTAAATTAATCAACACTACGAACGCCAGTTTTACGTCCTTGAATTCATAATACAATAACAAGAAAATGACAGCTATGGCGATGATGGCCGTTATCAAGAGAAGCTGTGATGCTTTGGATTCACTTTCAAACTGTCCACCATATTGCACACGGTAGCCTTCTGGCATATTCACGTTATTGGCCACAACTTCCTTTATTTCGTTTACCGCACCACGCAAATCCCTGCCCTGTACATTGGCGGCTACCACAATCTTTCGTTGCACATCTTCCCGATTGATGGTATTTGGACTACTCACGGATTGTACCGTAGCCAATTCGCCTAACTTGGTCTGTCCTCTATTCGGTAAACTGATCAAGGTCTTATTGATGTTCTCAATATTGTCGCGAAACGGTTTTTCGTAACGGACCACCAAATCAAAATATTGCTGCCCTTCATAAATCTCGCCCGCTTCTTCTCCCGCAAAAGCGATATCCACTTGTTCCATAAGATTACCCACCGTCATTCCATAAGCCGACAAAATCTGGCGTTTGGGTTTGATGCGTATTTGCGGTACTTCAATTTGTTGGTCAACCGCAACATCTGCCAATCCATCAATGTCCTTGATGTTCTGTTCCACGCTTTTGCCTACTTCAAATAGTTGTTGTAAATCTGAACCAAATATCTTGATGGCAATATTGGCGCGTGTTCCGGAAAGCATATGGTCAATACGGTGGGCGATGGGTTGTCCCAAGGTAATATTGACACCTGGTGCAACGCTCAATTTGTTTCGGACTTCCTCAAAGAACTCTTCTTTTGTTTTGTCCTCAAGGACAAAAGGCACATCAATTTCAGAAGCATTGACACCTTGCGCGTGTTCGTCCAGTTCGGCACGGCCTTGTCTTCGGGTAACGACCTCTACTTCGGGCATATCCAATAGTATAGTCTCGATTAATTTACCTGTCTTGTTGCTTTCTTCCAAAGACATTCCCGGGGGACCGACAACACTAATTACCAAAGAGCCTTCGTTGAATTCAGGAAGAAAACTCCGCCCTAATTGTGTGACAACCAACAGACTTAACAGAAAGGCAATCACGGTTACGCCTATAATGGTTTTGGGTATTCTGGTTACACGTTCCAAAAGAGCTCCATACCGTCTTTGTAGCCATCGCTCCACGCGTGTACCTTCAGCCTGCTTGTTCAAAAGCTTTTCATTGTTCAATAAATAGGAACACAGAATAGGCGTGACCGTCACGGCAACTACCAATGAGGTCAATACTGATGTTACAAAGGCTATTCCCAGCGGTTGCAACAAGCGACCTTCCATTCCGCTTAAAAAGAACAAGGGCACAAATGATACAATAATAATTAAGGTAGCGATGATAATGGAACTTCGTATCTCTACCGAAGCATCACGTACTACTTTTATGGTCGATTCCCGCTCTGTTTTCGGTTTTCTGATATTTTCGCGCAAGCGTTTATACACATTTTCCACATCGATGATGGCATCATCTACCAGCGCACCTATAGCAATGGCCATACCACCCAAACTCATTGTATTTATGGTGTAACCCAACCATTTTAATATGATGATGGAAACCAATAATGAAATAGGAATAGCCAGCAAGGAAATAACGGTAGTTCTCCAGTTCATCAGAAAGATGAAAAGGATAATCATTACAAAAAATGCACCTTCTAAAAGGGTCATATTTAGATTACTAATAGAAGCATCAATAAAATCGGATTGTCTAAAGATTTGACTTTTGATGTTGACCCCTTTTGGCAATGAGGATTCTAAATCAGCAATCGCTTCATCCAAGCGGTCTGTCAGCTCCAAGGTATTCACATCGGGCTGTTTTGAAATGGTCAGAATCACAGCGGGTTTGGCGTTTAATGAACCATCACCAATTTTATCGGCAGCACCAACTTGTACCGTGGCCACATCTTTTATTTTTATGGTCTGACCGTTCACTTCCTTTAGAACCGCTTCCTGCAGGTCTTCCAGCGCATAGGCTCTACCGCTTCCTTTTATGATGTATTGGTTGCCGTATTGGTTTATGATACCGCCAGGCGCATTTTGATTTGCTTCCTTAACGTGTTCAACCAATTCTGATAGGCTCACATCGTAATACTTCATTTTTTCGGGATTGGCAAATACTTGGTATTGCTTGTAATCGCCACCAATGACCACCACGTTTGCAATACCGCCAATGGCCTTTATACGCGGCCTGATGGTCCAGTCGGACAAGGTTCGCAGTTCCATTGGTGAAAGGCTATCCGAAGTCACTCCCAAGAGCATTATTTCGCCCATAATTGATGAAATGGGTGCCATCGTTGGTGCTCCTATGCCTTCGGGTAGGTTCTCTCGAACCATCGGGATACGTTCGCTCACGATTTGTCGAGCACGGTAAATGTCGGTGCCCCATTCAAATTCTACCCAAACAATGGAAACACCTGCCGCCGATGAGGAACGGATTCGCCTTACATTAGGCGAACCGTTTAAGGCAGTTTCCAGTTGATAGGTCACTAATTTTTCTACTTCTTCAGATTCCATTCCGTGAGCTTCGGTAAGAATGGTTACGGTTGGTGCCGTGAGGTCGGGGAACACGTCCACGTTCATAGTACGTGCATAATAGATTCCCAAAACGCTCAATGCTAATGCGCCCAATAGAATGAGCAATCTGTTTTGAAGTGAAATTGATAATATTTTGTTTAACATTTCTCTTCGTTTTTAATGTTCGTGGCCGTGTGCAGGTGTAGAACCGGACATTGAAGCCATTTTAACTTGATACGCTCCGGTTGTTACCACCACTTCGCCAACTTGCAGACCTTCCTTTATCTCTACATTTTCGCCATTGCGCTTTCCAATCTTAACAGGTCGTCTTTCAAAACTTTCGCCTGATAGTTGAACGATAACTGAATAGCTTCCATAGTCTTCCAAGAGAGCATTCACAGGAATCATTGTGTTCTGTGTTGCATTTCCCATCGCTATCTGAACAGGTGTTAGACTTCCTATTGGCATATCGACGGTGGCATTGACTTCTGCAAAAACAGAAATCAAAGGGTTTTCACGTTCCACGTCCTTACCAATCGAAAGGATTTTGCCCTCGGCATCCTTTACATCTTTCCATTGGTTATCAATATCTTGATACCATATACCTTGTACATTGCCCATCGCAAGTCCGTAGTTGGGTGCTAACTGCGCTTTTAAAACTCTGGATTGATGCGTCCCAACGGTTACAAGCGCAACTCCTTGTTCTACGTAATCGCCATTTGAAACTGTTATGGATTTGATAAAGCCATCAAAAGGCGCTCGAATTAGTTTACTTCCGCCCGATACACCAGATACCAATGATTGATAGTTGGCTTTGGCTATCTCGAAACTGCTTTCCACTTTCTCAAATTCAGATTTCGGGACTATTTTGGATTCGTATAGCTCTTTCTTCCTTTCATATTCCGATTTGGTCTGTTGGAATGTCGCTTTCGCAGAAGCGATATCCGTACTTAAATTATTGGATGCCAAACCTTGACTGTTCAAGCTCATCAACAACTGACCCTGTTTTACCGCTGTACCTTCAGTAAGATTATTTACCTCAAAATCTACCACACCATTGGATTTTGCCGCCAAGGACTTTGTAGAACCTGGCGATGGCATCCAAACGCCAGACGTATTGATTACATCGTAGATTTTACCGGAAACAACAGGTGCGGTCTGAAAATCGATTTTCCAAGCCTGCTCCTTTAAGAACGAGATGCTCCCATCGTCTTCTTCCGTACCCAAAGCTTCTATGGCTTCATCTGTACTGGCATATACTACTACATCATTAATGGAAATTTTATCTGAATATTCTGGTGTTGTCAATTCAAAAACCAATTGATAGTTTCCAGCTTCTTTCGGTTGGATAGCAGGCGAAAAAATACCTGGTGATGACGGTGCATCTACCATATTTCTGATTCCTTTTCCATCTTTTATTAAACTGACCGTTACAGAACCTTCACGAACGGGCTGGTGATTATCCAAAACCGTAAAGTGGGCTGCGAATTTGCTTCCGTTACCTACTATAAGCGCAGGAAACTCAACAAAGAGTTCTGTTTTATCCGTCCAGATAGTATGGCTCAATCGTGGGATTTCTTCGCCCACGTGACTACCATCTTCGTTGTGTGCGTGAGCGTCTTCTGCCTGGTTATTGCAGGACATTGCCAAAAAGGCGAGCACTATTATTATATATTTCATCTTTTGAATGTATTTGATTTTTAATGGTCGTGGTGTTCAGAACCATCATCGTGTTTGTGAGTTTCATTTTTTATCTCCATAGAATCTTTTCCTACTTCAAATTCTTCTTGTTCTATGTCTTCCTCGTGCATATGGCTTCCGTCTTCATTGTGTTCGTGACCGTGGTCGTCTGTACTCTCTTTTTTTGTTTCCCTGCAAGAGGTTACCAAAAATGTTGATGCGATTGCTATTGCGAATATTGTTTTTGAAATTTTCATAATCTTTGTTTTAAAGGTTTATAATGTATGTTTTAATAATTGTGCCTGAAGTAATTGTATTTCCTTTTCCATCTGCAACATTCTGTCAGATGCATTGCGGTAAAACTGAAGCTCTACATAGTAATCCATAAACGAGTATTCGCCCAACATATAGGCCTTAAAGAGCAGTTGTTCGCTGTTTAAGTTGCTCATTGTAGTTTGATACTCATTGTATTTTTCGAGCATCAATTCGTATCGATTGTATGTTTCTTGAAATTGGGAATAGAGCGAAGCGGTAATCACTTGCGTATTCGATTGCTGATACTCATAATCGGCTTCTGCCGCTTTAACCTTGTTCTTGCTGTTCCACAACGGAATGGAAAGGCCACCATAAAAACCTGAAAAATTACTGCCACTAACACCCTGATAATTGTAACCAAGTGCCACATTGGGCAAGACCTTGTTTTTTTCCAGTTTTACTCTTTGAAGCGAAGTCGTTTCAGCAGCCTTTAAACCTTGTAAAGAAGGGTCGTTTGCCAATTTTTCTTGCCAAAGCGTTTCGACCGCAGCAACCTCGATAGGCAAATCGATACCTGCGGTAAAACCATCAATGGCATTCCCGCCATTCAAGGTTTTGAGTTTGGACCGTACAATTTGGATTTCGCTTTCAATCTGTTGAACAACGAATTGTTCTTGAATCCAAGCGATTTTCGCCTTGTTCAAATCCAAAATTCCGACTTGCTCCTTATCATAAAGCTCTTGAACCTGGTCAAAAACCTGTTTGCTTTGGGTTCGTCTTTCGGATTCAATAGCTTTCTGATTTTGAAGGAAAGTGAGTTCAATCAATATTGATTTTGCTTCCAATAAAACTTCCTGCCGCTTTTTGGCATAGGACGTTTGCAGTTGTATCGCCTTTAAGTCGTTCCATTTACTGCGTGAACCGTAAACCGTCGGAAATTCGAAGGATTGCGATATTTCATATTCGGTGTAATTTCCCGATACGTTATCGCCAAAGGGCAAATAATAGCCTGAAAGCTGTGGGTCGGGTAAATTATTGGTGCTCTTGTTTTCGAGCTGTTGGCTTTCAATGAAAGATTGATAGCCTTTTAACTCAGTATTGTTCTGTTCTATTACGTTTAGCAGTTCCCCAATGTTTTTATCCTGTGAGAAACCATTAACGAAGAACAGGCATCCGCAAATCGCGGATACGATGTATTTATTCATTGTTTGAAATTTTAGGTTTAATCTTAAAGTATAAGAGGATTCCTGCCGTAGCGGTAGGTATTCCTAAACGATTAACCTAAAGATGGTGGGCCCCGTAAATCGAGGGATGAGAGGTAAGGATTAAAATGCCTATTGGGCGGATGATAAATTGGCGGTTTATCGTTTTGCCTATTATCAACGACATAAAATTCTTGAAAATCAGAAGTAAGTTTTACGACATTGTCATCTACGATAGTCTGTTGCTCAAAAGTATTCCTTTTAAGTACAACAATATCGCTGGAAACCGTTGAATGAACGTGCATATCCATAAAGAATCCAAAGAAACCGTATGGGGATTCTTCTTTCTCGTGAGAACTGTCATCGTGATGATGGTGTTCGCCAGTATGTGCAATATCTGAATGGGAATGCGTTTCCTCGTGCTGATGATGCAAATGTGGAAAAACCTGATGCAGCATCATTAGACTAAATAAGCCTAAAAAGAAGAATGCCGCTATTTTATTTGGTTTTTGCATCAAATACAAAACTAATGAAATTTGAGTATATTTTTAGAGTTTTAAGACTTGAAATCAAAATATAACTTGGACAATAATTAGTTCCACTTCATTTTCTGCAATCGAACAGCATTGAGAATAGCCAATAAAGCAACACCAACATCAGCAAAAACGGCTTCCCACATCGTGGCTAATCCACCTGCACCGAGAATGAGGACAATAACCTTTACGCCAAAGGCAAGCCCAATATTTTGCCAGACAATCCTACGGGTTGAACGACCAATTTTAATAGCTCTTGCAATCTTGCTCGGTTGGTCGGTCTGGATGATGACATCTGCCGTTTCAATGGCGACATCGCTTCCTAAACCGCCCATCGCAATACCCACACCACTCGCTGCCAATACGGGTGCATCGTTAATGCCATCGCCGATAAATGCGACTTTCGTTTCAGGTTGCTTTTTAAGCTTTTCAACCTCATTCAGTTTATCTTCAGGTAACAACCCACCTTTTGCCCAATCGATATTTAATTCTTTTGAAACTTGTTGCGTTATTGAATCCTTATCACCTGATAGCATTATGATTTTTGAAATTCCTGAATCTCGAATTTTTTTAATGGCTTGGTGCGCATCATCCTTTAGTTCATCTGCAATGGTTACATAACCTGCAAATTTCCCATCAATGGACACCATAACTATTGATTCTACAATGCCATCCGTTTCCGAAGGGACTTCTATGCTGTTTGAGGTCATCAAAGCTTTGTTACCTACCAACACCGTTTTTCCGTTGACTGTTCCTTTTAAACCTTTTCCTGCAATTTCTGAAACATCGGTTGCCTCATAATCCGCACCGTCCGCTTTATATTCCAGTATTGCCTTTGCAATGGGATGGGTAGATTGTTCTTCCATCGCCATCAAATACTTCATAAATTTGACTTCCTCAAATGTGATGGAATTGATTTCCTTGATTTTGAAAACACCTTTAGTAACAGTACCGGTCTTGTCCATTACGACCGTGTTCACTTGCGTCATTGCATCTAAAAAGGATGCACCCTTAAAAAGAATACCGTTTCGCGATGCCGCACCCAAACCGCCGAAATAGCCGAGAGGAATCGAAATGACCAGCGCACAAGGACACGAAATCACGAGGAATATCAATGCACGGTATAGCCAATCCCTAAACACATAATCATCTACAAAAAAGTAAGGTAGAAATGTAAGTCCGATGGCAAGGAATACAACGATAGGCGTATAAATCCGGGCAAATTTTCTAATGAACAGTTCGGTCTTTGATTTTCTGGCGGTTGCATTCTGTACCATATCCAGAATTCGTGCAATGGAACTGTCTTTAAATTCTTTTGTGGTTTCAATCTCGATTACGCCATCAAGGTTAATGCTTCCTGCAAAAACACTATCGCCTTTAGCAATAGTATGAGGCTTGCTTTCGCCTGTCAAGGCAGCCGTATTAAAAGAACCCTTTTCAGACAGCAGAATACCATCAAGTGGAACTTTTTCGCCTACACGTACCTGTATCTTTTCACCAATCTCAACAGTCTCGGGATTGACTGAAACAAAATCGCCATCACGATAAACCAATGCCTCATTTGGTCTTACATCGAGTAAGGCTTTTATATTTCCCTTAGCACGGTTAACGGCCGCATTTTGGAAGAGTTCGCCCACGGCATAAAATAGCATAACCGCTACACCTTCGGGATATTCGCCTATAGCAAAAGCCCCTAAAGTGGCTATGGACATTAAGAAGAATTCGGTAAAGAAATCACCATTTTTAATACTTTTCCAGCCTTCTCTTATTACCGGAAAACCAACTGGCATATAGGCGACAGAATACCAAACGATTCTTATCCATCCTTTAAAATGTGGAAATGCTTCAAAATAATCAATGGCAATACCTGCAATCAACATCACAAAGCTGAAAATAGCTGGTAGATAGGTTCTGAAATTAGATAGTTGTTCTGGACTGCTGTGGTTATCGCCATCATCGTGACTGTGCTCGCCTTGATGTTCTTTTGGTTCTAAGTCACGTAAGTTTATTTTTTTCTTTTTCATATGTTCTAATCAAGTTTGATATCATTTTAAAAACTACTTCGATAATTTCAATATTCTCAATGCACCGCGCATTACAAAAGTGAAAACGATGCCGCCAATCACTAAATCGGGCCATTTACTATTCAGAAAATAAACCAGCACCCCAGCTACTATAACACCACCATTAACAATAATATCATTGGATGTAAAAATGGCACTTGCCTGCATATGAGCCTCTTGACTCTTTGCCTTGTTGATGAGCCAGAGCGATATCAAATTACCTGCCAATGCGAAAATTGAAACGATAATCATCCATTGAAACAAGGGTGTTTCGGTATTGCTAAAAAACCTTCTCAAGACCTCTGCAAACCCAAGTGTTGCCAATGCCATCTGAAAGTATCCGCTGTATTTCGCAACCTTCTTTTTTCTTGAAATGGCACCGCCTACCGCAAATAGGCTTAATGCATATACGATGGAATCTGCCAGCATATCTAATGAGTCTGCCACAAGACCCATCGAAGAAGAAATCCAACCGGTGGTCATTTCGATAACGAAAAAGCCAAAGTTGATGCCCAAGACCCACCATAGGATTCTTTTTTGTTTGGATTGGTCTTCCATTACGGGTGGTTCGGCTTCTGTGGTTCCTTCTAAGGAATCCCCAAGTTTTAAGCTGGCTATAGACGTTTTTATCGCCTTGACGTCGTCCACGTGATATACTTCCAATTTTCTGTTTGGAATATCAAAATCCAAGTGTTTTACTTGAGCATAAGACTCTAACTTCATCCGAATCATCTGCTCTTCTGAAGGGCAGTCCATTTTAGTTATTATAAAAGTGCTTTTTTTCAAAATCAATCTAATTTGTTCGTTTGTTTATTAAAGTAAATTACTGCTGCATTTTTCGCATATTCCCGTAACCACGAGATTAACATCCTCTGCCAAATATCCATCTGGCAAATTGATATGCGGGATTTTTTGTTCCGTTAAACAAACTGTTTCGTCACAGTTAGTGCAATGAAAATGTAAATGCAAATCCTGTTCTATTTCACAATTACAGCCTTCTTCACAAAGTGCGTATTTAGAGATTCCAGTTCCGTCATCTATGTGATGCACCACGTTTTTTTCTTCAAACGTTTTTAGGGTTCGGTACAATGTGGTTCTATCCGCTTTTGCGAAAGCATTCTCAATATCAGTCAGGGCGATGGCGGCATCCCTATCGGCCATATACTTATAAATCAAGATGCGCATTGCGGTGGGACGCACGTTATGGTCATTTAATGTTTTTTCAATTTCAGTCATTTTGTGCGGTGTTATAATTGATATTTTTAGCTTTATTGTAGGCTTCATAGCCTTCTTTTGCCGCGTATGGCACTATCAATAATGCCGCAACAGGGTCTGCCCACCACCAGCCTAACCAGTTGACCAATAGCAATCCTATAAGTACGACCACGGTTTGGTATAAGCAAATAAAGGTGTCTTTAGCATCAGCCAGCAAGGCTGGACTGTCTAATTTCTTTCCATACTTTCTTTTGAAATAGATCAGGATAGGATTTACAACCAGGGAAACCAATAATATAATCAGTCCCATCGTGCTCCAGTTTGCGGTTTCTTTATTTATAAGCTTTGTAATGGAATCGTAGGAAATGAAAATACAGATGAGCGTAAAGGAAACTGCAATTACGTTTAACGTGATTTTTTGTCTTCGTTTTACTTTTTCTTCATCGATACCTTTAATCTCGCCGTGTAGTCGCCAGCCTAATGTTCCCGCACTAACCACTTCAATCGTGCTGTCCAATCCCCAACCTATCAGAGCCGAACTATTGGCCGTAAATCCTGCTATAAGCGAGACCGCAACTTCAATAACATCGTAGATGACGTTCCAAATCTGTAAGGTTCTTGCTACTTTTAAGTTTTTCTTTCTTTTTTCTTTCATTCCATTTTAATCATCGTCACCAAGTTCCCCTTTTTTCATCTCTCCCATAAGGTAATAGGCATTATTAAAGGCAAAATGAGTAGTTGGGTCTGGGGTTTCAAAAAAACGTATGGCTATCCAGTCACCATCCTTCTCGCCCGTAGTGACTTCTACTGGTATAAAACTCCAAGTGTTGCCTTCCCTTTGCGCTTTAAACACATAATCCCTACCACCTTCTGTAATAATGGCACTTTCTGGTAATGCGGTTTCAGCGGTTTCATCGTTATCAACTTCAATCCTACCTTTAATGTACATTCCTGGGATAAGACCACCACCTTTGTTCTCAATTTCTGCGTGTACGTGCACCGCTTTGGGATCTTGCTCGAAGGTTTTTCCTACTGAATAAATTTCGGCAACGAGTTCCGTTCCTGGTCTTGATTGAACGCTAAATCGTACTTGTTGACCTTTTTTTACCCTATCAACATCTTTTTCGAAAACCATTAAATCTGCGTGTACGTGGTCTGTATCTACTATTTCCATTAGGTTGGTCTGTGGCTCCACATATTGTCCAGTTTTTATAAAAACTTTTTCTACAACCCCTGCAATGGGACTGCGTAATGCAACACGCTGGTAGATAGTGCCATTGCGCACGCCATTCACATTGATGTTGTACTGTCGCAATTGTGCTTCCAGCCCGTTTACCATTGCGGTAGATGACTGATAGTCTGCCGTTGCCTTTTGGAAATTCATACCAGATGCCACACCAGCTTCATAAAGCCTTTTTTGACGTTCGTATTCTTGTTTTAAAAACCGACTGTTGCTGTGTGCATTTAAGTAATCGCTCTGTATCTGTATGATGCTGGGATGTGAGAGATAGGCAACCGCTTGATTTTTTTTCACTTCATCACCTTCTATTACTTCTATTGATGCCACATTTGCTCCTGTTATGGCGGTAATGGATGCTTCGTTTTGTGGTGGTACTTCCAGCGTGCCATTTGCTTCTACATAACCGCTCATATAACGTTGTGAGAGCGTGTCAATTTCCATCTGTAAGGCTTCAAACTGCTGTGCCGTGAGCATTACTTCCTTAGCTTCGCCTTCCATATTATCTTCTTCATCTTCCCCTTCAGAGTGATTTTCTTCTGTTTCAGAATGGGTGGCTTCATCGTGGCCATCTTCAGTTTTTGACTCGCCACAGCTGAATAATGTCAATGCCATAAGCATTGTGGTAATCGGTATATATTTTAATTTTTTCATCTTTTTTTAGTTTTGGAAATATTGTAGTTTAAACAAGGCTTCTAAATAATTATCGAGTGCGTCCAGCGCATCCATTTCGGTCTGTATGGCATCACGTATAATTTGCGTGAATGCTGCATAATCAAGCGCACCTTCTTTGTAGGCGAGCAATGCGCCTTTGCGCTGGTCTATGGCAAGTGGCAGAGCTTCGGTTTTATAGAAAAACCAAGTATCTCGCCATCGTGTATAATTTTGCTGTGCTTGTGTATATTGGGATTGCAGCTCGCGTTGTTTGAATGCGGCATTGGTTTCTGCAATCTGTGCATCCAGTTTAGCAGCTTTTGCGCGGCTGCGGTCTGGGCCAGAAAACAGCGGTATGGAAATCCCTGCCTGATAGGTGTAGAAACCACTATCGCCATTTACACGTTGCAGGCCACCTTGCAGATTAAACTGGGGCAGTAAACTTGCCCTTGCTGCATCATAGCTTGCTTGTGCTTCGTCTATACGCTTTCGCGAAAGCGATAACTCGGGATGTTCATCCAATGTATCATCAGTCTCTAACACCGAAATTTCGGTAGCTTCAAATTCATCAGCTACGGTGTACATCGTATCTGGTGTCAACCAAAGATTGAGTTTTTGTAATGCGATTAAATAATCTGTTTCTGCCTGCTGAAACCTGTTGGTTATCTGTAACGCTTGATTGCGCGCAGCAGCATATTCCAGTCTCGAAATGGCTTCGACTTCAAAATTGAGTTCTACAGATTGTGCAAATTGACCATAAATGCTGTCCAGTTCTCGATAAAGAACAAATTTCTTCTTTGCCTGAAAAGCTTCTGACCAGGCTTTTTTGACTTCCAGTTCTATCTGGATTTCAGATAGGTCAAAAGCTGTTTCGGCTAACTGGATGCGTTGTTGTTGCAAGCGTTTTTTGGCACCTATTCCCAATAGATCAATATTTTGTTGACCGATACCTATCAAGGTATAAATGCCCTGACCATCTGCCACTTCTTCGCCACCTGTAAATACTTTAGTATTACCGAAGTCATAGGCATTGCCCGTGAGTGCGCTCTGTCTTTCTATTTCGAGTTGGCTCGTCTTGAGTGCTGGATAATTCTCTTTGGCAATTTCTACAGCCCGAGATAAGGTAATGGGTGTAATGCTATCCTGAACAATGAGGTCTGGCACAGGTGCTTGTGTTTGTTGCCCTTTCCCTTCGACTGCGCTCTGGGCAGGCGCGAAAGCGGTACCACCTAACATAAAACCAAGTATTAAAATCGTGGCCAATGCTTGCGGATTAAACGAACCAATCTTGTTCTGGTCTTTGCGCTCACGTCGCTTTTCTATAAAGGTATAGAGCACGGGAAGTACGATCAACGTGAGCAGGGTGGCCGTAAGCATCCCACCGATAACTACGGTAGCGAGCGGTTGTTGCACCTCTGCACCGGCTGATGTGGAAAATGCCATTGGTAAAAACCCGAAAATATCTGTGGTGGCCGTGAGCATAATGGGACGAATACGTTCTTTAGTCCCTTGAAATATTCTATCCTTTATGCTTGTAACACCTTCTTCCTTTAAAGAATTAAATCGGTTAATAAGTACCAGCCCGTTAAGAACTGCGACACCAAATAGCACAATAAATCCTACACCTGCCGAAATACTAAATGGCATATCTCGAAGCCATAAAGCAAACACACCACCAATGGCCGCCAAGGGTATCGCGATGTAAATCATTAGCGATTGTGAAAAGGATTTTAAGGCAAAGTATAACAGTACAAATATCAAGAACAGGGCGATGGGCACAACAATTGTTAAACGATCCTTAGCGCTTTGTAGGTTTTCAAACTCTCCACCATAGGTAATATAATATCCTGATGGCAAGTCCAGTTCTTCATCTAACTTTTGTTGTATATCTTTTACAACAGACTCCACATCTCTGCCTCGTGCATTTACACCTACATAGGTTCTTCTATACGTATTGTCACGTGAGATTTGCATAGGTCCAGGCACGTATTCAATCTCTGCTATTTCAATAATGGGTACCTGGCTTCCATCCTTAAGATCGATGTACATCGTGCGCAGGTCATCAATACTTTTTCTATGGCTTTCATCAAATCGTACCACCAGATCAAATCGTTTCTCGCCTTCAAAAATGACGCCAGCGGTACCACCTGCAAAAGCAGTACTTATGTAATCATTTACTTTTTGAATATCCAGTCCATATTGCGCCATTTTATCTCGTCTGAACTTTACGGTCATTTGTGGTAGTCCAGCTGTACGTTCTGCACTCACATCGCCCGCGCCAGGAACGGTCTTTATAATAGCTGCCATTTCCTGAACCTTGTCTGATAACACCTCTAAATCTTCGCCATATAGCTTTACTGCAATATCCTCTCTTACGCCTTCTAAAAGCTCATTAAATCTTAATTCGACCGGTTGGGTAAATGATAAATTAACCCCGACGAGTTCATCATCCAGTTTATCCCTTATGGCTTCAATCAAACCTTCTTTAGTAGAAGCAGTTGTCCACTCGTCCATATCCTTATTGAGAATGATGTACATATCTGCAATATCCATAGGCATAGGATCTGTAGGTATATCTGCCACACCTATACGTGCTGTTACCGTTTTAATTTCAGGAAAATTTTCTAATAGGATAGTTTCTATTTTCTTTGAAACTTCAATGGATTCTGTGAGCGAGCTTCCTGGTCTTATAAACGCCTGCATTGCTATATCTCCTTCATCGAGCTGCGGCACAAATTCTCCACCCATATTAGAAAATATAAAACCAGCAATAATAAGTAGAACAGCAGAAGATGATAACACGATAAGCTTAAGCCGCAGTGCACCTTTTAATAATGGCTTATAAGCACTATGTATAGCACCAATAATTTTATCACTTATCTTTTCAAGCCAACGCTCAAATTTGCCAAACCAGCTTTTGGTGTTTTGAACTGGTTTCATAAAAAGCGCAGACATCATTGGGACATAGGTAAGACACAGAATAATTGCACCTATCATAGCAAAACCAAAGGTGTATGCCATCGGTTTGAACATTTTACCTTCTACACCTGTAAGGAAAAGTATAGGTGTAAAAACTATAAGGATAATGATCTGCCCGAAAAAAGCAGAACCCATCATCGTGGTTCCGGCATCATAGGCTACTTTATCCATTACGCCTTGATTGAATTTTAGCTTTCCAGACCTAATCCGTTTTTGGATCTCATACACCGTTCCTTCTATAATAATCACGGCACCATCTATAATAATCCCAAAGTCTATAGCTCCCAAGCTCATTAAGTTTGCCCATACATTAAATTGCTTCATTAATATAAAGGCAAAAAGCAAGGACAACGGTATGGTCGTGGCCGTTATGATGCCACCTCTTAAACTACCCAACAATAAAACAAGGGCAAATATCACGATTAGGGCGCCTTCCAGTAAATTGGTTTTAACGGTATCGGTCGTTCTGGCAATTAGCTCACTACGATCAATGATAGGGGCGATAGTGAGACCTTCTGGCAGGGATTTTTCAATTTCTGCCATACGATTCTTAACATTTTGAATAACCGCATTAGGGTTTGAACCTTTTAGCATCATTATTATTCCTCCCACGGCTTCCTTACCGTCTTGCGTAAAAGCACCATAACGTACCTGATTCCCAAAATGGACGCGTGTTGCAACATCTCCAATAGTTACGGGAATGTTGCCCTCGTTAATAATCGAAATATCTTTAATGTCTTCCAAAGAGCGAATAAGACCTTCACCTCTTATGAAATTTGACATTTTATTTTTTTCTATGTAAGCACCGCCTGTATTCACATTGTTCCGAGCGAGAGCCTCATACACTTGTGAAATACTAATACCCAAACTATTCAACTTATCTGGGTTGACAGCGACCTCGTACTGTTTAATACTGCCTCCATAAGAGTTGACCTCTACCACGCCTTCAAGTAATGTGAGTTGTCGTTTGATAACCCAATCTTGCACGGTGCGCAGTTCCATAGGCGAATACTTGTTTTCAAAACCCTCCTCTGGCTTTATAGTGTATTCATAGATTTGACCTAAACCAGTAGAGATGGGACCCATAGATGGACTTCCAAATTTTTCAGGGATAGATTCGCCCAGTTCGTTTAGTTTTTCCTGTACCAGCTGTCGAGGAAGATAGGTTCCCATATCGTCTTCAAAAACGATAGTAACTACGGAAAGGCCAAAGCGTGAGATAGATCTTATTTCTGTAACGCCTGGTAAATTACCCATAGATAGTTCTACGGGATAGGTTACGAACTGTTCAATATCTTCCGTTCCCAGATTGGGCGATTGCGTGATGACCTGCACCTGATTATTGGTAATATCTGGGACAGACCCAAGGTTTACTGTTGCCATTGACCAAATGCCAACTCCTATAAGAGTCAACGTGAACAGACCAATGATGAATTTGTTATTGATTGAAAAATCAATGATTCTGTTAATCATAGATTAATGTATTAATTCAGTTAAAAAACGAGTTTGCGTTTTCGCGTAGCAAAAACATAGTTGAGCATTCCCATTAGGAAAACTTCAAAAAAGGATATAGTTATCCTATGAAAACTGAATTATGCCCGAGGTGGCTGAAAAAGGGAATGGGGAATATCTTTGCCAAGGTCATCGAAATGGGCAAAGAATTCTTGAGGAATAGCAGGCTGTAGCGTCTCAAAAGCAGCAAGCCCAAAATTTATGGTATGAACGTGGCAGCAATGACATTGACAGAAAGGCGAACATAACTCACAGTCTTGGTCGTGGTCGCCATCAATATCTATTACCGTAACAACTTGGGTATCATCGGCACTATTTGCCGCATCGCTACAAGGCACTACATTGAGTGCCAAGAAATAAAACGAAAAAATGATTGCTACAACTTTCACAATGCAAAGATAAAAATATTTTGGTGCAACTGTGTTGCAAAATGGTAAGGCAGAAAAAATCCAGTTTGAGGTACTGGACAAACCTATATTAACTTTATGCCATAGCATAGACTTCATCAAACAATTTCTTATCCAACCGTTCTTGTTGGCCGAAGCTTTTCTTCAAAACATTA
>CEPR01004881.1_pt1 | contig 23667 bp, 3 predicted proteins | sample 530431 | NCBI WGS metagenome assembly CEPR01 (sample SAMEA2620078, study PRJEB7988) | marine metagenome | isolation source: saline water (ENVO:00002010), including
GATAGTTTTAAAAGCTTTGCTCCAGCTGCTCTAATTAGTGCTTCTCTGTCACCAATCCTGTCAAGTAATTCTTGTTTCTTTGCCTTATAAATCTTATCCATTAGTGCAAGTATGACATCAGGAGATGTTGCCATATCTCTTGTCATATACTCTGTACCATTGATATCAGGAGCAATCTTCATAAGCTCATCTAAATCTTCCATGGTAAATACACTTCCTTCTCCTCCAAAGTCTCTACCAGATCTAGTTTTTATAATCTCTTTTACATAGTTATCAATTGCTGTATCTATTAATCCAGGCTGATTTGTACTACCACCGCTTAGTTTATTTAGTTCTAGTTGTAAAGAAAGTACTAAGGATCTTTGTGTAGCATTTAATTCTTTTGAGTCTGCAATAGCATAAAGTCCCTCAAAGGTTTTAATAAATCTATCAAAGTTAAGAGCATAGGTAATATACTCTGACTTACCAAAGTTTTTAGGATCTTGTATATAGTCAGAAAAAGATCTAACTTGTTTTAAAGCATCTCTTAATAATGAAGAGTAAGCTTGAGATCTAGAAATAGGACCCTCACTTATTGCAATACCTATGTATGCTAACGTACTTGCAATATTTTCTTGAGTTTGTTCCTTTGTTCTATCCATAAAAATACTACTCTTAATTTGCTCAAGAGCTTTCTTCCTATCTAATAAACCAATTCTATAGTTTTCTAGAGCACCTAAGATTGTATTGTATTCAGGATATTCATTTGGATCAATAGAGTCTGCAACAAACTCATCTTCTTGGAATTCTTTTTCTCCTTTGTAAATTGCATCTTCTGCATTTTCAATAGCACTCTCTAATTTCTCTGACTCAACATTATCTGTAATTCTTGGTACAAGCTTGTCAACATAAAGAGCATTCTGAGAAGCTGGATGATCTACCCATTGATCTGCTTTTATGTTACCATCAAACTTTTGATTTTTACCCTTACCAGTAATGCCGGCTACAAAGTGTATTGTAGATGCAGCATAGTCTCCATCATATACAGTATAACCCATGTTCTCAAACATTCTCCTGTATAAGTTGACTTGTAAGTTGTGTTGACCTCTTGTAGATAATGTATCAACACCAGCTTGTTTTAGTAAGCTATCCTCTGAAAGGTCCCACTCTTTATCATATAACTTCTTTTGTCTTCTGCCAGATATAGTATCTGTATAAGACAATGTTTTTAATGAATTCTTTGTGGTCTTAAGATCTACTATTTTTATCTTACCATTCTTATCTATAATTACTAAGTCTGCTGTACCTGCAAGTTTTGTAGCTTCATCAAATACTACAACCTGTGACAAAGCAACAGATCCCTCTGGCATTATGTTAGCAAGAGTTGTAGAAAGATTGTTATAAGTTTCTTTAGCTGTTTCTTCACTAAGAATTTTCATCTCAGGAATAACATCTTCTAGTTTTCTATGTGTTACTATAGCATCTAGCAATGCATCTACATCATTACCTATATCTAAATTAAGCTGAACATCTTCTTGGTTCTTAAGCTCACCTTTGATAGCAGTTGTTACTGATGTATATATTTCACCATTAGTAATATCTACATATGTATGATTTTCTTCATTAAGAGTAACAATTGTACCTGATGACGTATCATTTAAGTTAGCTGATAAAGAATCAATCTCTTGCTCACTTGATCTTGCTTGGAAAAATAGTCTGTCTATAATCTCTGCCTGTAATCCGTTTGCCTCAGCAAGAGCTGCATCAACAACTCTTTTCTTTTCAGGGCTTAAGCTATATCTTACTTTACCATTTACTCTACTCTCAAGTTTAAATTGTATTCCTTCTGTATTAAGAAGTTTGGCAATATCACTCATACTTGTATTAGCATTTATCTCTGATACAGGTATAGCTCTACCAGTAAGGTATTCATTTAAGTTGTTTATTATATTCCTAAACCACTCAAGTACCTCCTTAACTCTATCTAAGAATCTTTTGGTTGGTTGATTCTCATACTCTTTATTAAAGTGTCTAGATAAAGCCTGTGTTACAATTTCTAAATCTCTTTCTACATCATTAAAACTTCTCTCCTCATTATAAGAATCTTCAATTTCTTGAACCATCTCTGGAAAGTTGCTTCTTGCTTCTGCTAGTAAACTATTAAATAACCCTTCATTATCTATTTTAATTGCATCCACAAAAGGGTGTAACATTTCTTCTATTGCTACTTCATCAGTTACTCTTCCTTTTATTAAATATGCTACGCCATCTACATAAAAAGATCTCATCTGATCAAATGGCACATTGTTTTTCTTCCACTCAGGAAAGCCCTCATACATTTGTCTTGCCTGACTTACAGATAACATTTGTACATTTATCTGTGGGAACATTCTCTTAAGATGCATTACAACAGCTCTAGCTCTTGGAGTATCCCATGATCTAGAAGACTCTATCATATCTTTTGCTGAAAACATATCTTCATTTACAGTAACTCTATATGTTTTTGCTGTTCTTTCTAGTGTAACTCTATTTTCTGGTATATTATTTATCTGCAGATATCTCTTGAGTCTTTTTAGATTAGATGCTAAATACATCTCATCATATTCTCTTGTAGTTGGGTTTGAGTTATTAACATAAAAGCTACCCTGATAACTATGACCAATTCTTTCTCTACGCAAGTTGTTTAGCAATGCATCACTAAACTGTCTTTGTCTTAATGAAAAGGCAAGTTTTTGATTACTAACAAAGTCTTGTGCTTCTAAAACTGTAGGGAATGTATCTACATTGTTGAGTTTCTGCCAGTTATTTACAACATTAGCAGTATCAACATCTGTTTTATACACATCTTTTAGTGCTTTGTATTCCGGTAAATTTACATTTAAACACGTAGCCATAACTTATTATTTTAATATACAAGACTTAATAAAGTCTAAATATTGTTCTGTATTATCATAAACGCCTTCTTCATATTTTCCTATAAAGTCTTCTAAAGATAATATTTTTTGAGCTCTTAGCAATCTCATTGCGTCTTTATTTCCTTGGATGTTTGCATCCCAAAAATCTGCTATCTCTGGATATTGCTCATCTATTTCAGTTTCAAAATCAAGCATAAGCTGTTCTTCAACTTGACTGACTTCTGGTAATGACTGATCAACATCATCAATAACATTGGCCTCTGCCTCACCTCTATCTTGTGCTTCAGTATCCATGCCAAGTTGTTCAAGTAATGCTGCTGTATTAGCTAAGTTTACAGCTTCTGCTTCAGGATCTAATTGTACTTCTACTGAACTTTCTGTTGCTTCAATATTACTGTTATCATTTTTAAGAACCTGCTCTTGGATACCTTTGGTTTCATCAATAGCAATGCTATCTGTTATATCTGTTACAGAAGTATCTTGGTTCTTCTTTTTTACATAGTCTCTTACACTCTTATAAGTAGGTCTATCACCAAACATAAACCCAATAGCAGTTTGTTGATTTGATCCCATAGTCTCTACAACCTCATACTTATTTGATTCCTCTATTCTACCATAGGTTTTATAATTTGTAACACCTGATAAAATATTTGTAACACCTACTCTTAAATATTTTGGTGGGTTTTCTATTCCCATTTTTTCCCAAGCTACAGTTACAACATCATCTTTTACTGATACACCTTGAGGTAAACTACCAGTAACTTCATTACGTACAAACGTGTATAACTTTGCACCAGAAACATTAGACAAAAGATATCCATTCTCAAACTCTTGTTGTAATTCTTCTTGGCTCATACCAAATACAGACTCAAAACTTGCTTCACCTCTTAGGGCCTTCTCTACACTGTTAATTTGATCAAGGTAATTACCTATAACAAAAGGACTGATAGCTTCTAAAAGTGATGCATATTTAACTTGCAATCCATCTTTAACCATTATATAGTTTACAATTGACATTGCATCATTCTTAGTTTTTACTGAGCCAAACAGTTTTGCAAAGTCACTTTGTAAGTCAACTTTTTGTGCAGCTGATAGATTTCTAAAGGTATTTGCATTTGCAAGATTAAGACCTGTTTGGTTATCAACTTCATTAGCACGCAGGCTAATTATAAAGTTGTCTAGGAAGAAGTTGTTTGCACCTTCTTCTGTACCCTTTAATCTATTTATTATATCATTTATAGATTCATAATCTGTTGGATATAATATATCATTACTTAGTGTAGCAACCCTTTGTTGATCATTCTCTAATTGATTTTGTTGGTATGCTTTTATTGTTAAGTAAGACAATAGATCTGTAGAAATACTTTCTATTACCTCTTCATTAAAACTAATACCTCTAGTATCCATATTGTCTAGAACACTTGATAATATACTATTAAAAGATGCACTTGCAGTTAAGAATGTTGCAGGTAATAAATCATCTGTAATCTGATAGAATATTTTTAAGTATTGATTTTGCCAAGTCTTGCCCTTATATATAGGAGACAAATCCATAGGTGCATCTTGAGCAAATAGTGATTTTATATCAGTAGATTTTTCTCTTATGCTAGCTACATTTTTACCTAAACCTTTAGATAAACTTGTAACAGCTCCCATCTTACCAGTATAATTTTTAATTCTCAATACTTGGCTAAATAATGAAAGAACACCTTTAAGTTCTCCTGCACTTTCATCCTGTGGATTATCTATAACATCTAACAAGAATCTATCATTGACAGGCTCTGCCTTAACTTCTTTCTTAATCTCTGCAAGTTTGTTTCTTACTAAAGTATCCATACCAGGATCAAGCTTATCTTTTTTATTAAGAGCTTCTGAGTATAAATCTTGTATGACTGGATGATTAATTAATAATATAGAAGTTTGTATAGGTACACCTAATGCTGTCAAGTTAGCAACAACACCCATTGCATGTCTATTTAATCCTAGCTTAGCAACAAGCCTATCTTTTGCATTATCTGTTGCCATAGTAATTAGTGCTGATAATGTATCTTGTTTTCTTTGACCATTATCATCTAGCGTTCTACCAAAGTCATTATATGATTTACCATTAATGCTAATACTTTCATTCAGTTTAATGTTGTACTCAGTTAATAAACTTAAATATAAGTTAGGTAATACAATAGCACCAATAGAAGCACCCTTGTTAGCTCTAAATGCTTTTATCTTACCTGATAAATTATCTACATCAACGTTGTCTTCTTGAACTCTTTCAGCAAAAACTTCAGACTGACTTGCTAAGAAGTCAAGGGTATCTGTAAGCACATCTGTTGTTGCTGGTTGATATGATATAGGATTACTTCCTTCTGTAACACCACGGTTGCCCATAAGTGCATATCTATAGTCAAGTACATCATTATTCATAGGTGCCTCATATGGCTCTCCATGTTTAGCTACATACTCCCCATACTGTTTTTGTGTAATAGGTAGGCCAAGAATCTTTAATGCATTTAATGCATTTTCTGATAAACCTGCATCAGTTGCAATATCTTGTTCAACATCATCAACTGAGTTTTGAATTCTTGCAGCTCCTTCTCTATTATTATAGATACCTAATGCTTCTGAGTACTGAGTTCCTTTTTGTTCTACTTTGTTATTTACATATTGTACATACTCACTATATTTTTCACTTACATTTTTACCTTTACCATACTCAATAAACTGATCATCTTTTACATAGAACTCTTTTATCTGTGCAAATACTTTATCAATATCAAAGTCAGCACCTGATATTTCTATTAGCTCTTCTGCAAACATTGCTGATGATCCAAAATATACTGGTAAAAAGTCAACCATCTTCATATTTACTGTAGAATGATTATCTTGTGATGGTATTCTGACACCAAACATTTTAGCTACTACATCAGGAATAGGTGCATCAGTATCTTGTATTAAGTCCATAACCTCTTTTTGGTGAGCTGGCATCATCATCTCAGTATATCTTTGCCCTGTAGGTTTTCCTTGTGCATCATACTCCATAAGGCCAGATCTTAATCTATCTAATACAACCACACCTTCTTTAGGTATATTGTTATTTGTAAGATCTTCTATGTTAGAAAGCTCAGGCTTATTAGCCATTCTTTCCCAAACATCTTGTCTTATAACTTCTGATCTTACTGGTACTCCATTCTCATCTATTTCAAATACTCTTCTATATACACTATTACCAAAGTCAGAAACAAGAGTTAATGAAACACCTGGTGTTCTTTCAGATAATACACCTCTACTGAAGTAACTAAAAAACAACTGCTCAAACTTCTTAATAGTAATAGGGTTATTAAGATTGTAATTTTGAACACCATCTGTAGTAGAAAAGAACTCTAATAAGTTACTACTAGCTTGTGATGCTTTTAATCCAGCAACTGCATAGTTTAAGAATGCAGAAAGATTTGGAGTAATAGCTCCTTCTTCTTTAGATACTCTAAACTCATCAAGAGCGGTATCCAAACTGAAGATTAAATTTCTTTTGTTTTTATATTTTAGTACAACTCTTCTTGAGACAGCATCATTATATGCTTGTCTGATTTCTCCAACAGTCATATTAAGTCCATCAACAAACACATCATCTTTTTGCTCTGATGTTGCAATTTCTTTTATCTGTGTAGGATCTACTATTTCTAACTTATTAGATGGATTCAGAACTTGTAATCCCATAAATCTTGCATCTAGTGTAGTATGACCATTACTAAATGGACTATCTGTTTTAAGGTCATCAAGAGAATTGATACGTTGCTTTTTCATTTTAATTGCACTCAATGGAGCTGCAATACTTATAGTGTCTTTTGTATCCTCAATTGCCTCAAGCTTTACTCTTAGATTATGAAGTGCTACTCTATTAGGTTTAGCAACCCATTTAGAACCATCCCAGTTTGAAGTATAGTCAGGTGTAAGCACAAAAGCAGACATCTTTAAGAATGTACTACCATCACCATAAACAAGCTTTTTAGAGTTAAGCATAGCCTGCATTTTAGCTAAACCTTCAGGTGATTCAGCGGTACCAAATATTCTATCAGAGCTAATTGGTATACCATTTTCTACATCTGTTATCAGCTTTGCTTGTGCTGGACTTAACTTACCAAAACCAAAGAACATATATCTAAATGCTTTAGTAGTAATATACATTTGTGCATCTGCAACATCTATATTACCAGACTTAGGCTCTTCTAATGTAACTAAACTAATATCTTCTACTGGATGAGTTACACCTAGTTCAGGAGCAGTAACAGCACTATATGCACTATAGTATGATGCATTTTGCATCTTAGCTCTTTTAACTTGATCAACAGAATCTTTTAGAGATACAGCCTGATCACCAAGCAGTATTTCATTTATTGCATTACTATTAATCCAATCATTAAAGAATATCTGTTTTAGGTTATGTGTCTCATCAAAGTTTAGGTTCAGTGCCTTTGCAGATGCTATAGTATTCTTTCTAGATACACCTTGTGCAACAACTAAACCATCTGTTATGTTTTTAGATATCTGATCTTTTATCTTAAGTTCTGTAATTAGTTCTTGAAACTCATTAAATTGTATTTCTAAATTATCTACAACTTCTTTTCTTAGTTGTGTCATAGTAATACCTGCAAACTTTAGTGACTCATCAAGAGTTATAGGATTCCCATCTTTACCTTGTGATACTGCAATACCTTCTAATTTTGTTTTAGTTTCATTACTTAATAGAAGTCTAGTATTGTGAAGCTTATAAGCTCTACCATCAATACTATTATAACCAAGTATCTCTTCACCCGTAAGTGTTGCTTCATTTGATTCTCTATTTATTCTAGAGAATTCAGTTCTTATTTGATTTACATATACATCTACAGCTTCCTCTGTTAATACCGCTTCACCATTTACAAACTCAACAGCTTTGATCACAGGAAGATTAATCATATCCCCTGTGTTAGAAGCTTCCATAACTCTAATTAATACAGGAGCTAGTGCCGTAACAATAGCTTTACCCTCTTCATCTAAGCTTTCTACAGTTTGTACTCTATTACTTTTTGTATTGAATAAAGCAGTGTAATTATTTATAATACTAAGTGCAAACTCTTGTGGAGTAAAATCACCATATGTAGATGTTGATGTAACACCAGATATATTATCATTAATATCAGACTCACTCTGTAATGACTGTCCTACTTTACTACCAGCAACTCTAGTTACTTTTAGTCTATTCTCTTCAGACATTTTATTAAAGGCACTATTATTAAGCAGGTAATTGTTGTCCATGTATGGGTCAGAGTCTTTGATTTTTTCTAACTCAACCTGGTTATTTAATGATGCTACTTTTTTAAGATGGTATGTAGGCAGCTGATGTGCATATACCAAATCACCATTTGGATTTTTAAATACTGATGCACCAATTGTTTCATCAAAAGGAGCATTATTTATACTCATTACTTTTAGTCTTGAGCTCATTCCTGAGTCATCTGTTGCAAAAATATTCTGATCTTGTTGCAGTAATAAGTTTAACTGATTTACATCATCTACAGATAAAGGTGTTTCTTGTGCATATAAATTAACTAATGCTTTTTGTTTTACAGTAAGTTTATTAGATGGTCTATTAGCCACCATACTAAACTGCAAATACATAGGACTAAGCTTTATACCAACTAAATCAAATAATAACTCTGAGTATTTTTTAGAGTCATTTTCCATTCTAACATTAGTAATTGCTTTTTCAGATACTTGTAGATCAGATGATATATCTTCTAATAAGTTCTTTGTTGCTCTCTTTCTTTTTGGGTTAGATACCAGTTGTTTTCTTTTACTAATAAAAGCTTGGCTCCATCTATCAAGTTGTGAGTTAATATCATCTCTTTCAGATGCACTGTAGATTCTTATATTACCTTGTGAATCTCTTTCATTAAATATATAGTCAACTCTAAAGTTTTCAAAACCTTTTAGAATAGACTGTAATAATGGTGCATTTTTCAACTCTACTGGTAATGAAGCACCAGATAGTAATTCTTCTTCTGATATTCCTACATCTTGTAAAATTCTATTTACAACAGCTCCAGCTTGTGGATTGTCTTGACCAAAGAAGTACATGCTCTGTAAGATCTTCAATGGATCCTCTATACTTTTTACAGATTTTAATAATCCATTATATGCATCTACAAAGTTGACAGCTACAATTAATTTTTCACCATCAACCAGCTCTTCATTACCAAAGTAGTCTGTTGACGCAACAGTTGTTGTTGCAATATAAGCTCTTAATTTAGAAGATAATGATCTAAATCCTCCAATCAGTGATGCATCCTTGTCATACTGAGATGTAGTTCTTAGACCTGTATCATCTTGGAATTCATCAACTGTAAATTCTTGATCTACATCTTGATCACTAATAATATTTAAAAGCTTGACAGTTTCTTCTAATATTTCTTGTGAGTAATTATCAAAAGCTAATTCTATTTCAGATAGTCTTTTCTTTTGTAACTCATCTTTGTTTTGGTTAGTTGGGTTGTCAGGACTATATAACCAAGCAAAATCATCCATAAGCTCATTTAAAACAGCTTGTGGATTATATGCTCCTTCTATAGCTGATGTTCTATTTAAAAACATTGCTGCTATACTACGGATCATTGGATCTGCTATATCACTATCTAAATAAATATAACCAACTTTATCACCTGATCTTTCTGATGCGTAAGGTATCAATGCATTTGCTTCTACACTTATACCTTCTACCAATGGTGCAGTAAACTCATTTGACGCTATTGACGCACCCTTAAATTTACCTGAGTCAATTTTTTCAAATAATGTTTGTAACTCGTTCTTGTTATATGAACTAAATACAGATCTAATCCAATCCAAAATCCTAGTAAATAAAGACTTGATACTAGCATCTGTCTTAGTGCTCTTTGGATTTGTCTTAAACTTCTCAAACTCATCTGCCATATACTCTTCATAGTACTCATTCTCAAGTTCCTTTCTGCTCATATTAGTATATGTATCAGCAGAGTTTCTAAATCTTTGTAGTTCTTTCTCAAAGCTTTTACCTTCTGCTCTGAGTTTTGCACGTACTTCTTTTCTAGCAATGCTACGGTACCTTGCTATATCTTGATCAGATAACAACATTCTAAATACACCGTGGAAAGCCTCATGATATTTAAATGGGCTTCTTGCACCTGTATATATTGTACCTGATACTTTTACATTACCTGCAATATTATTTAAACCAAGAACAAATGCACCTACACGTACACCACCTGCCTTAAGATTATTACCTAAAGTAGCAATGTCTTGTATATCTATATAGTCTGGTAAGTTATCACTTGCCCATACTGTAAATGCATTTATGTCTTCTATATCTTCATTAGATAGTTCAGCTGGCAATACTTTGTTTGCTTCTTTCTCAAGTGCCTTCCGTATCTTTAAAAGATCTTGGTACTCTTTATTTTCTCTTAGTACTTTGTTTCTACTTCTACCATCAACTCCTTCAAGTAATTGAGCTTTTAACTCATCAAGTTGCCTAATAACTTGTGATAGAGAATCTTTTTTCTCAACTGTTTCTGTCTCAGTCTCAATAGTAACTGAACCTTCACCACCACGTTTAGCAACAGCCAGTGTAATTTCACTAAGCTTTATTCTTTCTACTTGTTTTTCTCTATCATTAAGTTCTTCACCTCTTAGCTTTTTATTTACAATATGCTCCATAAACTCTGATGGCATATTAACAAAGTCATCAGCTGCATAATCATTAAACTCTTCTTCACTAAGATCTAATATACTTTCTTCAGCTTCTTCAGCAATAGTTACTGTTGGCTCTGGTCTTGCAATAGGCTCTACTTTTCTATCTGTATTTGCATCAACATCTCTTGATGCTTGTATTGCTGCTGAGTCAGCAGTAAGTCTTAATTTCTGTTGCTTGATAACCTGCGGTGTAACATTAGTGCTTGTTTTACTAATAATTTCTTCTACCGTAGTTCCATCAGGAAATGAGTTTCTGAAGTTCTTACCACTGATACTTACACCTGATGCTTTGATGTCAGCTTCTTCATTAAATGAATCAATTAATGTTTGCATCTTATCAGATACACTTAAAGATGTATCATTGATCTTATCCTTAGATAGCTCTACAGTCTTACCAACTTGCTGCTGGCTTGTCTTATCAAAGAGCTGCATCTGTATTTTACCAAAAGGATTAACTTGTAATTGTACTGTATATCCAGGGATAGTACTAATAAATAAACTTTCTCCTAACTGTGCATTATATTCACTATTATAAGCTAAATCTTTTTCTTTCCCTTTATCATCAAGATTTTCTTTTTGTGTAAGCTGTGCTCTTTCTACCAAGTCTGTAGCTAAACCAGTCAAGTCTTCTGCACTAAACTGTTCTGCCTTTAAGTTTACTAAACCATATGTACCATTTGGTAATAATACAGCAGCTACATATCTGTCTGTACCTTCTATCATTTGATTCCATAAACCTTGAGCTTTCAATCCTGCTTCTACCTGATCTCTTAAAGCACGTGCCTCAGAGCCTTCTAGATTAGTTATTGATTGTTCTGTTCTCTTACCATCCTTGCCCATCTTTAAATCATAGACTAAGAAGTTACCTTGGTTATCTGCAGACTGATAATTTAAATCTCTTAGAGACCTTGTAGAACTATTATCATAATCCATTACACCGCCCTCTATAATAATAGACATACTAAACGGTAAATCATTAGCAGATAAAACAGCTGTAGTTTCTGATGTAATACCTAGGGAGTCAAGTGTAGATACTAATAGTGCATTTAGTGCAAAATTGTTTTGAGCAAGTTTTAATATATCTGGCTTACTCATCTGTTGACTAAGTGTGTTGCTTACAAATATTGTATTATTAGCTTGATCTCTAGACATGTTTCTAGGATCTATAATATTACCTTGCGGATCTACCATCTCAACATTTTGATTTGGTAGGTATGCAAATATATTTTGATCACTATCTACTTGTGGTATACCATTTCTTTCAAGAACTAAATTAACTCTTGCTTGAGTATCTGGGTTATTTATCCTAAGACCAATAACATACTTACTTCTTTTAATCTTTATATAAGGATTAGAAGGGTTACCGGGTATAGTGTAGAAACCACTTTCTGTACCACCTTGTGGATCTAATGTAACAACAAGCTCTAATGCTGCTATCTCAGCAGGAGTTAGCTCAGAGATTATAGCGTTGTATCTAGATAATGCACCTTCTCTACTTTCTCCAGTAGTAAAGTTCATATGAGGATATGGCGTAATAGGCTCACTGATGTTCAGTCTAGATACATTCTTAGGTAGTACCTCAAACTTAAGTTCCTGTACAGAATAGTTATTTGCAAACTGACCCTCTTGTAACTTGATTACTTTTTTCTCTCTTTCTTTTACGTTAGCAATGTTGTCTTCTGATGCAACTAAACGTAAGTAACCACCTTGTATTTGCTTTGGTGTGCTTAATACAACAAATTCTTTACCATTCTTGTCATATACAAGCATACCTTGATTTAGTACAACATCATCAAACAAAAAGTCTGCTGAGTCCGGTGCTGTCTTTTCTATCTTCTTAAGTGCTGCTACTGCAGAACTAGCATTATCAAATGTACCATATTGGGAACTAACTAGGTCTAACAATGCTGATGGTAAATTATTACCTTGGCTATCTACTAATTTGAATAAAGCTACTGCATCTCCTGATACAGGATCTATTGTAGTAATCTTAATAACATTAGCAATTATACCTTTCTTATAGATAGTTTTATTCTTATCACCTTTTACTATATCACCTTCTTCTGGTAATATCTCTTCTTGCTCTACAATATCAGAAATTTCTAAACCAGCAGATTTTAAAACACTAGCTATTAAATCACTTTCTCTAGCCTCTCTTGAATTTAAATATTCCTTAAACCCTTTTTCTGATTTTAAATCTGCTTCTGATACTTCTACAAATACTGCATTACCTTTTGCATCAGTAGTATAGTATCCTTGTGCCCATACTTTCTTTATAGCATTAAATGTATTTTGTAATGTAAGGCCTTCTTCTGTATTTCTCCACTCTTCAAATGGTAATACCTTTTCTCCAATTACAGCCTGTGTAGATGCATACCTTTTATATCTTCTCTCTAATAACTCATTAAGCATAGGAGTATTATTAGTTTCAGGTAATATTACATCAACCTCATTATCTTCTAAGATTTGGTCTTGGGTATTTTTTGTTTCTTGTGCATCAACCTGAGCTTGTTTCTCACTAGTTTCTGTTGCTTCTGTTGTATCAACTTCAGTAGCCTTTCTATATGTATCAAGTTTTCTTTGAATTTGCTCATACTTTGCTTTATCAACTCTCTTATCAACTAAACCTTGCTCTGTATAAAAACTCTTTAGATAGTTTGCATTACCACTCATCAAGAAATTCTTGACTTCTGTAGGATCTCCATAGACACCAAGCTCAGCTAATTCATTTACTAATTGATTTGCCTCAACAATTTCTATATACTTTTCAATATTTTGTTTGTGTCTCTTTTGAAGATTTTTATATATTTCTTTGTTGATTTCTAATTGTCTATCAACAATCTCATTAAATCTTTCTGGGTTTTGTAAATACTCAATAGCTTTATCATAAACCTTAGCTCTATCTTTTAATGCATGATAATCTACCACTTCTTTTAGTGCCTCATCTATCTTTGTATTATCTACAAAAGATCCAGCAGAAGATGCCATATATCTTACATAGTTATAAAACTCTTTTCTAAGAGTGCTAATCTTTCTTCTATCAAAAGCACCACTCTTTGTTAAGTTCTTAGGATCTGTAAGAATAGCTTTGATAGCTGTAAGTCTTTTTAACTTTTCTTCTTTTTTCTTTTTATCCTTTCTAGTTGTAGCATTATCACCTTCATTGATTATAATCTCAGTAGCAAGTAACCTTAACTCATTATCTATAGCATCTAGATCTAACAACACTGTCATATCACTAGCCGCCATGTTCTCAAATAGTGGATCATTTGCAAGATTCTGAAATATAGAATTAGATCTTTCTAATGCACGTGTAAATCCATCTTGAGTGAACATATAAAGATATCTAGCATGTTCATATGCTGATTCTTTAAGTGCTTCTTGTATATACTCTCTTGTACCTTTTTTATATTGAGTTCTATCAAAAGGGTTTTGGAATCTATTCTTAGCTTCATTATATTGATCCTCAACCTTATCTATGTTGTTGATCATATCCTGAATCCTACTTCTAATTTTACCCTGTTTAATATCTGTTTTAGATGATGGGAATGCTTCTGCTAATTCTTCATCAGTCATAGTTAAGTAGTCTTGTAACTGACCTCTGAATATATTAGATGTACCCATTTGGAATATAGTATACATCTGCTGAAACTTAGCAAAGTCTTTTTGATCTATAAAACCAAACTTATCTTGATCAAATACATTGCTCTTCATAGCGTCTGCTACTTGCTTTTGAACCATAAAGTTTAACTTATTAGGATCAAACATAGCTGTTGGATCATCTACTTGACTATTCCATGCATTGTTATGTGTTTCTACAAGACTCTTGATTAACTCTTCTTTGTTCTTTTTATATTCTGCAAAAGCATCTTTTTGTTTTTGCGTACCAACATTTATACCTAAAGGATTAAGACCGTAATCATAGATTGCTGGAACACCCTGAAAAAATAATTTTTGTGGTCCTTGTACAATACCACCCATCAAGAATCCAGACATAAATACACTAAAACCTTCTCCACTAAGCTGATCACCCATACCAGATAGGATCATATCATTTTGTAACTCTATACCACCAGCCATTGGGTCTTCAAGTACAGTTGTAAAGTAACCTCTTGTTGCTGATGACACAGCTTCTTGTGATACTTCTTGTATACCCTCAGCAACATTAGCAGCAAAATATCTTAAAGTTGCAGCAGCAGCCATACCAGCATTACCTTTTATGCCGCCTGCTCTAACTTTCTTTAACCAGCCCTTAAATCCTGCTCCTGCATCACTAAATACATTTTTATTTAATTTACCTGCAGCATCTCTTGTTGCTTTTGTTTTTATAATTCTACCAGCAAAGCCTTTTCTAAAGCTATCATTAAATACTCTACCTAGTGATCTATTAAAACCTCCTAATGCATTTCCTAATACAAACCAGTTACTAGCATAAATAATAGGTGCATTAGCTAATGATGTATAGTATGCACCTTTAGCAGCTTTACTTTGTATAGTAGCCATTTCATCAGGAGTAACTGTGCCACCTGATTTGTTTTGCATTATATCAACCCCTTCTCTTACAATTTCATTGTAAACCATACCACCTTCTAGCTTACTTTCAGCTACGGCAAGATTTACAGCTCTTAGATCTCTATAAAAGCCACCAAAACCGGCTCTCATCTTAGCTAAGTTAAAACCATTTTGAACTGTATTCTTTGTTGTCTTTAAATTTTTAATTGCATAAATTGTGTTTGGAGTAAACATCTGCCCTAATACTTTACCACCTGTACTTGCAGCAGACCAAAAATCTTTAGCTGCATCTACATTTCTTAGTGTATTTAAGAACTCTCTACTCTTAGAAAAGAATTTAGGTACTTGTAAGCCAAGCTTACCAAGTCTTAAAACATTATAACCAGTTCTTGTTGCTGCAACTGGGGCTGCACCACCACCTGTTAGCACTGTTGCACCAGCTAATGCAAGTTCTTCTACAGCAATAGAACCAATAATACCAAATGTATAACCACTATTTAGTAATAAGTTATTAGTCCAAGCCAATGCACCACCTCTACTTGAGTTACCTATTGCCATAGCATCCTCAAACTCTGTGGCTGTATTTAAATCAGGTGCAGTAAAATATGCATCATCATCAAATAAATCACCTATAGATCTATATACACTAGTAAATCCTGAACCAACAAGACTACCAAATTGACCACGCATTCTAGCCATATCATCCCATACAGTAGAATTAGCATTATAATACTCTTCCATGTTAGCGTATGGCCTGTAACCTAACTCTTCAAACTCTGGATGCTCAAAGTATCTAAGAAAATTATTAGCTCTAATACCAGAAAATGTAGGAGCAACTACATCTGCCGCAGGACCATCAGATCTTGCTTGTAATATGTTTCTAACGTTGCTATATGTATTTTGTGGAGGATTCTGTTGAAGTACAGGATCAAATGTATCAGTTGCTAAAGTAGGACGTGCTACACCAAGATTAGCCATAGCATCAATACCATATCTATCTATATCAACTTTATGTTGATCTATTAGAGCAATCTCATCAGGATTAGTTGCTATTGCTGCAGCTAAGTCTGTCTCAGGTGATTCAAACATACTCTCAACTGGAACAAAACTAAATTGTTCTTGAGGAATTACGCTAGCCTGTCTCTCACTACTTTTGATAGTAGTATCCAAAGATGTGTTATTGTTATCTTCCATTATCTCTCTCCGTATTGCTCTGCATCTTTTTTCTTGGCAAGTCTATTTGAATTACGTATGCCTTCAAAATAAGATTGTAGTTCTTTTACTTGTCTATCTACACCAGGTAAACCTAATGAAAAATCTACAGGTGCAGTTGCTGTTTCGGGTACATATATTCCTGTTGTGCCTTGTGCAGCATTAGGATCATATGGTACATATCTATTTACAGTATAGTTTATTTTATAATCTCCAGTTCCAGCTTTAATGACTCTGTATTCTGCAGTATTAACTAAACCATCAGGTATAGTATAATCTGCAAATCCATTTTCACTTGCAAGTATATCAGTCTCTACAAAAGAGTAATATGAGTTGTTTGTTCCTTTAGTATTTCTATCAAGCTTTTGGTCAAATACTATAGAAATTCCAGCTGATGTTTCTGATTCATCATCTAATCCTTGTAGCTGTCTAATTTCTGCAGCAGTAAATGCTCCAACTGGTGCATCTTCTGTTCCTGCTTTTTTAGAAGCTAACCACTCAGGACTAAATATAACCTGATATCCAGCTGTTGTTTTTACAGCCTCTCCTGCTGGGCCGTATACTGGTTTATATTTTAATGTAGCTATTGGTGCTATTTTGTCTGTACGGCTAACTTTAGGATCATTTAAGTATGTAGATAAATCTTCTTTGTAAAGTTCCCATGCTCTTACAGCTAATGGATTTTTTGTTAACAAATCTTCTACATCTATATTATCTAAGTCACCAGGAAGTATACCATACACTTGTCCTTTCTTTTCAAATTCTTTTATTTGGCCAATAAGATTTACCATCTCAGCACGTGCATTTGGATCTATGCCAGCCAGCGGATTTATGGGATATGAATATGTAGGCATACTGATTGCATCTGATGGATTCTGATCAGCACCATATCTTAAAGAGTTATATGTAGCAGTAGGTATATTACCCTTAGCACCTGTTCTAGCTTGATTGAGCATTAGATACATTTGATCATATATTGCATTAACATCATTTGCTATTGCTGATCTGTCAATTTCCATTACTGGTTTACCTTGACTATCATATTGATATACTCTCTCTGCACCAAATTCATTATACTGAGTTGTATAAGCATGAATCTTATAGTCTTTAGCTCCTGTACCACTATCATAGCCATATAGGTCTGGATTTTCAATAGTTCCATTTTGTACACCTTCAATAATTAAACTAGTATATTCTTCTTTGCTTAATACACTACCGTTTGCATCTACAATTCTTGGGAATCCTGCTTGAGTAAGAATGTTAATGTTGTTTTTACCTTTACTTTCACCTAATGCTTCAGCTTCCATTAACTCATATGCTTGCAATGTTAACTGATTTATCTTATCAGTATGTACCTTTAAAGTATTTCTTTGTGTCTCAATACCATTAAGACCAAAAAATCCGTTATATAGGTCATCATATTGTGTTCTTTGATCTTCACTAAGAGTTACATTAGGATCATTCATGGTAACTTGTTTAGCATCTTTTACTCTAGCAGCTTGTATATCATATATTTGATCTACAATTGCTCTGTTTGTATAACTAATAATAGAACCGTCTTCTTCATTTGTGGTAGCTTGAGTAAGTAAACTTCTAAGTGTTTCTATATTACCTTCTAATGGTACACCACCAACCATAAGAACATTACCATCACTACCTTTAAGTTGATATGTTTGATCTTGTGCTGGTGTATTACCTTTTGGATCTAAAATCTGTAATGACTCTAGTATACCATTAACTTGATTAGTATGTATTTTATTATCTTCATTTTGGAATTGTTGCTGATTTAACAATACCATATCTGTATTAGGACTGATTTCTCCATCATCATCAACAGCAACTAATGTAGAAGATCCATCACCAACCTCAATTGTACTACTAGTTAGCATATTTGCAAGAGGGTCATTCTGCATAAGCTCACCTTTTGCTGCAGCCAAATCAAGTCTATTTTTTTGTTTTATTGCTTCAAGATTTAATGCATTTGCAGCTCTTGCTCTTTCTAATGCTAAATCATATTTAAACTCTTTTTCAGCCAGAGCAAATTTATTCTCTCTAATAGTATACTCTTGATCTCTTGCAGCAAAGTCAGTAGCAGCTTTCTGCATATCATCCATAATGTTGTAGTTCATTAGTAGATTATATGCTTTATTAAGACTACCCTGTACACTTTTGCTTGGTGTTCTAGCTTCTTGATTTATATTAAGCATATCATCAAGTGCTTGCTGTGTTTGTTCTGCAATAGATAGTTGTTCTTCTATTGCTTCTGCTTCATCAGAACCAGGTACTACTCCATTATTGGCTTGATAGTTTGACCAACGTACATTTGCATCATCAAGTTTTTTTACTTCTCTTATAGTTTCTTGAGTTCTTTGCTCATTAAGTGCATTAATTCTTGATATAGTTTCATCAGCCCATGCTTGTTGACCTTGTTCAACAGTGTTAAACTGACCAGCATTCATACCCGCTGCTGCAAAATCCCTGCTCTTTACAAATGCATCTGCATAGTATGCTCTTTGTACTCTTGGATCATCTAATAATCTATTCTTAATAATATTTAATGCTGCTCCAGTAACAAGTCTTCCGTTTTGTTCTGTAATAATAAAGTCTGTTTTTACATTACCATCTTCATCAGTAGCAAAACGGTCCATCTTCATTTTAAGTGGAGGATCCATTTCAGATAAAATCTGTTGAGCTAGTTCATTTAAGTCTGCATCTTCAATATACTTTGGTAGTGGTGCAGATAATGCTGCTGATTCACTTCCATTTATAAAGTCATCCATCTCATACTGCATCTTTCTAATACCAGTCTCCCAGTATTTTTCTCTTTGCACTTGATCAGGATTATCTAATAATCTATTAGCATATGCCATCTCATCTCTATACTGCTTAGTATAAACAATATCTTTTACAGTAAGATCATCATCATAAAAAGGGGCAAATACAGACTTTGCTTGATCTACATTTTGTTGCAATGATAAATCTAACCCTGAAATCTGTTGAATTTGGGGTGCAATAGTCTCTGCATACTGATCTCTTCTATCTTTTGTATCTTGTCTAGATAGATCAGCATACACAACCTTATTATAAAGGTCATTAGTTGCCTGGAAATTAGCATCATATTTATCTGTTCTAGTATCTAAAACAGCAGACAGAAATTTAAAATCCGGTGTAAACGGAGTAATCTCTGGTAAATATGTATCTGCTCCTTTAATATATGTTGCCATAGTTCAAAATTAGTTTTATTTTTTAAGTTTACAAAAGATTCAAAATAAACTGTTTAAGTTTATGAACCCATCTTGCCACTATAGAAAGGCACTACAAACTTCTTTAATTTTTTTTCTTTACCTTCTCTTGCGTTATCTCCCTGATTATTACCCATTATATTAACATTAGACCCTGGATAACCTGGTATACCTCTCTGCTGCAATTCATTCTGTCCTGCTGTTGTACCAGGCATAACTTGATTACTACCCATACCCATATACATTTTTAAGAAATCTTCATCAATTTCAACATCCGGTCCTAAATTCTTTTTAAGGTCAATGTAGTCATTAAGCATTTGTTGTTTACCATCTGCTTGGCTTTGCTTATATAATTGTCTACCGCCTGGTGTAAATACAACATCTCCACCAGCACTTGGGTCTACATTATAATAGTCATACAAAGTATTCATGTTATATGCATTAGATGCATTTGTAATAGCAGTATTAAATAGTTCTGCATTTTTAGCTGTCTTCCAATTGTCAAAATTATCTTTATTTTGTAATGCTACTACTGTATTATCATATAAATCTTTAGCTCTTTTATTATTAAAAGCATCAACCCTCATATTTAATTGAGGTTGTAATGCAGCTACCCTATTCATAGTTCTAACATTATTTTGATTTACTGTGTTTATAGCTTTAGCATTAGCATCTAAAGTTTTACCTTGTATATTACTACGTGCTATAGCCTGTGGTCCAAATGCACCTAGTGCTTGTGCCATAGTATTTTGTGCAGCAAGATTTGCATTTACTCTACCAGTATAATCATCTAATACATAGTCTATTTTCTGATCCTCCATTACAGGTTGGAATGGTAGATATAAATTATCATCAATAAACCCTAAAGCATTTAGATTATTTATATCTTGTATAAACATTTCTTTTTCTGGTAGAGGTGCTGGAGTTATTTGAGGTGGTATTATTTCTTCTGGTTCCTCTGGTATGTCAAAGAATTGCTCATCCTCAGAACTAAAATCAACATCTAACCTAGGTGTGTTAAATGTGTGTAATCCAAAGTCACCGTCAAAGCCAGATCCCTTAACAAAATTTGGATCTTCACTGTCCATAAAGTATGGAACATAAGGGATACCAAATTTTTCTGCTTCTTCTTTTCTTGTTTTTTCTGCAAGCTTTTGGAACTCTAACCACTGTGGATCACTTCTACCTGCATTATAATCAAAGCCTTCTATTTGACTTACAACATCACCCCATCTATTCATGAAGTCTGCCTTAGCCTCATCACTTTCTATTTCTGCTGACCCAAAGCTACCTTCACCTGTAACTGCTTGATTCTCAGGTCTGTTACCACCTGATAAGATACCATATCTATATTGACCAATAGGTGATCCTTGTAATACTTGACCTTGACCTTCTATATCTTCACTATAAATAGGTACTGATCCTGTACCAGATCCTTGAGCTTCTCTTCTTTCTCCTGCTTCTACATCTTGGAATCTTGATTCAAAAGGTTTGTATGCTCTTACTCTACCATCTACAATAGATAATTCATAACCACTATTCTGTAATTCTTCTAATTTATTACGTGTATCACTACCTTCTGGGTATCTACTTAAAATTTTATCTGTTTCTTTTGGTGCTTCTTTTTGAATCTCTTGATTAATTTTTTCTTCATTTTTCTGCACTACCTCAACAATTTCATCTGATCCAGAACTTGATGCATTAGAATATCTCTCTGCAAAGACCTCATCACTAATACTTAAATCACCCACTAGAGGATTTGTTTTAGCCTCAAATACATCCCAGTCATCTATATCTTCAAAAGCTTTACCATAAAGTTTAATCTCATCTGCAGAAAGTCCATCAATAAAGTCTTGATCTAGTTTTCCATCAAAGTCTCTATGCATATTATTTCTAATTGCATAATCAACATAAGTAGCTCTATCTACAATTTGCCCATTTATTGTATATGTACTAGTTACATTACTCTGCTCTGCGTTACCATCTTGAGCTTTCATAAGAAAGTCTCTCATCTCCATACCATCTTTAGCCATTAAGCTTTGCATAAGTGCATCATCACCTTGTGCAAGATTAGATTGCATTGCAGAAGTTGCTGGAGTATTCATTGTATTTTCAGCAGCCTGATTTGCTTGTTGTTCTGCTGCTACTAACATTTGTTGTAGCATTCTTAATTGATCTTGCTGATCTTGTGGTAATTGAGAAATAGCATTCTCTGCAGCTTGTCTTTCAGTTATTCCCTCAACTTGTGCTGTAAACTGTAGTGGGTCAATACCATTTTGAACTAAGTAAGGATGTGATACTAAAGGTACACCATCTTCAAAGTTCTTCTTTGCTTCTTGCATAAAACCTAACTTAGATAAATCTTGCATATTTTTTCTAAGCATAAGCTCAGCACTTCTTGAAGATATGTTATCTGCATACTGACTATCTAATTCTGCATAGTAATCATTCAACTGAAACTTTTTAGAAATTTGTGCAGGAGTTTTTCTTTGACCTCCCATATCAAATTCTTTCATTTCTTCTTTTGTAAATCTAAGTTTTGGTGTATCACTATAAATAAATGATTGTTCTGGCAAAAACATAGGCACACCACCTTGAGAATGTCTTGGTCCGTTTATGTTATATAAACCAAACATACCATCATTGTTAAGATCTGTTAGTACAGTTTCTCCACCTTCTGCTTCTATATTTGCATTATCTCTAGGAACTGCAGACAAACTATATCTTACATCTTCATCACGTGTATTATTAAAGTTTGTCTCACCATAGAATTCTTGAGGAGTTGTAACCAAACCATAATTAGCTTGATCACCGGTATAAACCATGCCACCATAGTTCATTTCCTGTACAACCTTGCCATCAACAAGCTTGAAACCTTTTGGTAATTTATTTATTTTAATTTTTGCCATAATTATAACATTTCAATATCAGCACCAGCAGCTATAAGTTTAGCTAACATGTCTGAGTCTACGTTAACAATGTTTTTTTCTCCGCCCATCATTGCTTTTTGTTGTGCTATAGAAGCTTTTATAGCAGCATCTCTTCTAGCAAGATAAGCGTCCTCTCCTTTTGGTCCACCATATTTTTTCTTAGGCATATTATCTAAGATATTTTTCTGAGCACTTGGGGGTAATGCTCTGAATCCTGGATTATCTACACTTGCTGGAAGTTCTTTTCCTTCCTTAGTTAGATAAAGACCAGTTGTTGCATCTCCTTCACTTCCCATCAATCCACTATTAATATCAAATGTACCTCTAGAATTAAATGGGTCTGTTTTTGTACCATAAATATTATCAGCAACCATTGAATTTCTTAAATCTATTTTTGCTTTTGCTATTTTTTCATCTTCAAAAAAATCATTTACAACATCAGCTGCTTTTACTGCAAAATTAGATACATCTCCAAAAGCTCTAGCTACATTACTATTTTTAAGTCTATCTAAAAATCCACCTACACCGCCTGTATTAATATCAACAGTTGGTTGATTTATCCTAGCAAATAGTTCTTCACTACTTGGTCCTTCTTGTTCTACTGTACTATCATCTACAACATCTGAACTTGCAGATCTTTGTTGTGCTGGAGGTATAATAGTGTTCATGTCTCTTTGATAATCAGTCTGAGTAAACTGTTGTAAATAATCACCCATATTAAAATTTGGATCATATGGATTAAAGTCCATAAAACCAGGCTGACCAGCAAATTGAGCTCTAGGTAATTCAACACCAACCTTAGCCATCATTCCTGGTATTGCTGAAACATCTCCTGCCATTAGTCTTGCAAATGCTATAGGATCTTCTTTTATTTTTTGTTTAGCTTGTCTACCTCTTTTGCCAAAACCAAATAATGCTTGAGGTAATTCTTCTCCTCCATAACGTTTATTACCTTGCAATTTCTTTTTAAGAGCATTATATGTTTCTAATGCAGCACCAGATAAATTTTCTACATTCTGTTCTAAGAAATTACTGACTGCACCTGTTGTTTTCTGAAGTAAGTCTTGATCAACTTGGATACCTGCATCTTCTACTACATCAGATACTGTTGCATCTTCTTCT
>CEPR01026961.1_pt1 | contig 23472 bp, 43 predicted proteins | sample 530431 | NCBI WGS metagenome assembly CEPR01 (sample SAMEA2620078, study PRJEB7988) | marine metagenome | isolation source: saline water (ENVO:00002010), including
CGTGGGGGCAGACAGGCTTATTGTTAGGTTGTTTAAATCTGTGTAAGAAACAGCTCCATGTATTAGGGTGTCTGCACTATCTGCTATAGAAACACTAGGTTTTTTACCTAAATTGTGAGTAATATTCCAAGTAGTACTAGCAGAGCTTTGAGTAAAAGTAAAATCCTTGTCTCCTGTTGCTGAGGCGGAGGCAATAACGCCAGTAATAGACACAGTGGTTGATGGCTCTTTTACTTTAATAGAGCTTGTCGTTGTAGATACACTCTTAATAGAAACAGAATCTCCAGATGATATTTCAATAATATTACTCACTTACGTCCTCATTTACTTTAAACAAACCATATACCCATGTTTTTACTACACTACTGGCGGTAGACTGCAAATCATAAACATATAACCCCCCAGAAACTCCAGCCATTGTAGCGGCTGTTGCTGTTATTTTTAGTTTTCCAACCGCAGGGTCTGCTCCTGTATAGTCAAAAGAATTGTCAGCAATAATATCTCCAGAAGAAGTGTCTGTTTCTTTCACATCCATTTTCCACACATAGCCAGTTAAATCTATAGCAGCACCTGCACTATCTGTAAATGTAAATTCAAGAGTAAATGTATCGCCCTTTCTACAGGTGATATCTACTCTTGTTGCGTTGTCTAAGTTTACTTGTGTTGCCATTAGTATGAATCAAATGTTACATTGTTAGCAGAACCCGAAGTGTCGTATTTGCCAGCAGAGTCATTAACAGTTCCGTTTAGTGTCCATTCTGTTATTAAGCTTGATGTTACACCAGCGGTTGATGCATTTATAGGTGTTCCGCTATTATATATAGAATGAACATCTGTAGAGCTTAACACAGAACTATAAAACTTAACCTCATCTAAAGCCCCCTTTAATATATCTGCTTGATTAGAGGCAGAACCATCATTTGCCAAGCCTAAAATAGAGGCATCCCAGTCAGCTTTAGTAACACCAGTAGTTGCCGTTAGAATACCTCCAGATATTTCAGTTCCGTTCCAGTAGAACTTAACACCAGACATATCTGAAGAAGCGTCAAACGTAATGGTCACATTTATAAATCCATCACTATTACGACTTCCTTGAGAATTCGTCCAGCCCGTAGCGGAACTAGTAATCCCAGTTGTGGACTGGTTAGCAGCATCGTGAAGCTGAATCTTTGCTGAATGAGTAGCCACACCACCCCACTCCATAATGTAATCTAAGGTGTTGTTGGCTGCATTATAGTTTATTTTGATTTGATTATCAAGGTTGGTATCTCCCAAAAAAATAATTTCTTGGTTTTCTTTTGCGGTAGAATCAATTCTAATCCAAAACGAAAAAGATAAATCTTGAGTGACAGCATCAGTCCATATATAAGGGGATGACCCAGTGCCAACTATCTCTTGTTCAATACCATTGAAGGTAGCGAAGTCAAAAGATACCCCACTAAGGAAATCTTGTTTTGCTAATGCTAATCCTAATCCTATCATTATAAGTCTGTAGCTTCTCTATATGCTAAAATTTTACCAGAAGATACAGTGACACTAGTGAACCTTCCATAAATCGTAAGACCTTTAGGAATGGTGACTGAGCTAAGGCTGTCTCCTTTGGATGCAGTAGCACTGATACTGGCGTCTTCTAGAGCTGTGATGGCAATAAAAGTTTGGTCACTAACAGTGCCACTCGTAATGTAATCAAAACCAGACTGCCCAAAGGACATTAGGTTGTAATTATAATCGTGAACTAATTTGTTTGCTGACATTTTTTTTTATTTTTTACAAAGGTACTAATTTACTGATTATGAGTCAGTTAGCGCGTCCAAGACGTCATCGGATTCATCTGATAATTCACCTCGTTTGCCCTGTCTTTGAGAAATCATTTTAGATTGCTCAACAGCTTGTTTTTTAACTCTATCGTCTTTTGCTTTTTCTTTTTTGTCTTCAAGCTCACTTCTAAAAGCCATGTCTTTTTCTTTTGACATCGCTAAGGTTTGAGCCTTAGCTCCCTCAACTTGACCTTTAAGCTGGTACTCTATTTGAAGTAGCTCGGCATCTGCTTGTGCTTTGGCTTGAATTTCTGCAATGTTAGCTTGTGCCTGTGCTTGAATTTCAGCCATTTTTCCTTGAGAGGCAGCAGCAGAAGCTTGCTGATTCATTTGAGACTGCATTTGAGAGTTTTGCTGTGCGATTTGTTGTTGCATAGCCATTCTCTTCTTGCGTCTAATAATCAACAATCTTTCTGCTTGGTCAACATCTTTAAGTTGTCTTACAGCTATAGCATCTTCTAGGTCAATCTCTTTTTGAGATAATGCTATTTGTATGTTTTGTTCTAAGTATGCTTTTTCGGTAGTGTCCATTTCCATTTGAACCTTAACACCAAAATTGTACATCGGGAGGTCTCCAAATGATGATAAAACTTTCATGTTTGATTCACCTATGGCTCTTTCATATGCCATAAACAAAACAGAGTCTGTCGGTAGAATCTGAAGACACTTTACGATGTCCTCACAAACTCTAGTATACAAGTAAATAGATGCGTTTGTGATATCGTAAATAGCATTGTTTCCTGCTGCCATAGCCTGCTGACGGACACCTACTAACTGTTCTCCCTTTGGAGATGTACCGTCCATCACCTCGTTTATACCTGTGGTATCACGAATGAGGCGAAGGTTATGGTTATAAATAGCGATAAGCTCATTGATATTACGAATGCTATTGTCCAAAGAACGCACTGGAGGGTTTTGGAAACCTCCTTCTGGGTTCTTGCTCCTGTAGTAGAATACACCTGTCTGTTCATAGATGTCTTGAATATCTAGTGGTTGCAACTCGCCACCTTTACCTAGCTGGACATTTTCCAGCCCTTCGATGTCTACGATAAGACCATCTGGTTTAGCTTTGGCTATTGCTTGCTGTAACTTTAAATGTGAAAGTTGTAATTGGTCTGCAAAACCAATTACAGAACCTACCAATGATTTAGGCATCATTCTGCGTAGGTTTGTGGATACAACAGAGTAAGAAAGTCTGGCTCTAGTTAGGTCATGAGCATTTTTAGGAACATTTCTTTTCTGACCATAATCATAAATATATCCACACCCTACAACATAACTACCTCCGAATACGGTTTGAACATTCATCGAATGAGGAGTTCTTTCATAAACAGACTCTTTCGGAGGAGTGTATTCAAATCCTTTATAATAAAAGCTAGTGTTTCCGAATCTTGAAGCCTTCTCTTCAAACATCATAGAATCTGTTGAGAGGAATTCAAAGTCCATAATCTCTACAATAAACTCATCGTATCCATATGTAGTACGGTCAAGAGTTTCATCATAGTATTTGTAGCTAAGTTTGTCTGCTCTATTTTGGTATTTGTTTTTTACCGATTGAGCTATCTTTTCATATTGTTCTTCAGTAAGCTCATCACGAGCGATACGCTTGAGTTCCGAGATGCTAATTTTTTTGATGTGTCCTGCATAAATGAGGTCACTAAATGTAGGGTCTTCGGTGTAGCTATGAAAGAAATGGGCTGGGTCAATATATTCTTCTTGTATTCCGTAGTTTGGGTCATTTCTTCTTTTTATTACTCCCATACCACAGGTTACTAAATCTGTAACTGCCCTACGGTAGACGCGTTGGTCAAAGTCGTTCCATTCAAGTGTGATGTTTGTTCCGACTTGAGCAGCAATCTCTGCTGCGGTCTTCACATTTACATCCATTAAGATTTCAGCTTCTTCTGGGGTTTCGGGAACTTGAGATAAATCAACATTTGTGCTTACACCTTGCTTTTCAAGCTCGGCTAAGGCTTCTCTGTTTTTTACCTCAAACATTACCTCCGCTCTTTTCTTGTCTTTTTCAGACTGAGATAGCGGGTCGATTGCCCTTAGGTTTGGATAAGGTTTTCTAGAAAGAATGTTATTTACAACAATCTTAACGAATTTAGGGACGATAGGAACTGGAGTCCAGTCCAAGTTTAAAAGAGTTCCGTCCCCGTTATTAGGGTCGAGTGAATTTAAAATCTGTTTGTATATAGAAGTATCTTGCGTACCGTTAGCATAGTCACGGTTTGTCTCGAAGTCCTTCATACGTCTTCTGAACAAACTTCGTTCATCGTCTGAATTACCCCATTGCTTTTCAATCGCTTTAGCGAATTTTATCCCATAGGCATTGGAACTCTTTTTTCCATAATCGGCAAATGGGTCTGGGAAGTTTCCATACTTCCCCTTATTGGTGTTGTTATCGTACATATAGCCTTTCGCAAAATACTTCCTTGCAAATATACGAAATTAAAGGACTGCCAATCAGCGTCTTATCTCCTTGTTGTATCTTCTAAAAAACTGCTTTTCAGTAAATGAACTTTCCTTCTTTTCAACCTTTACTTTTTGTGCTGCAAGTAGAGCTAAACCAGAACTAATAGTAAGGTCAAACTTAGTACGATTATCGATTTTATATCCTATCCAATCTTCAAGTGTTCTGTCAAAATACATCTTGCCCATTTCACCAGTTTCATTGTTGATTCCAACGTGTTCTTCTATGTATGCTTCAATAGCATGAGCATGGGCTTGGATTACATCCTGTGAGTTAGATGGAATGCCCCTAGTTTTTACATTTCCAGATGCATTCGGAGACCTCAAATGTTCGGGACGCTTCATTACATATTCTTCGTATCCTCTAGACTCGAAGTATCTAACGATTCCGTATTTGTTGTTTTCTATTAAAAGTGGGTATCCGTAAAACACTGCCGCCATAAGAACATCTTCATAAAATATGCGGGCTAGTGGCGGTCTGGAGGCGTATTCAGCTACAAACATATTGGCTGGAGCAGCCATGCTAAATTTATTGTACATATGACAAGCTCCCTTAGAACCCCTGTTGTCTGTTGTAGAATCTAAGTCATAGCTATCGACTCCTCCAACACCAATGTGGTCGTTTGCTGGATGTTTTTTATTGTACTTGGTTATGTACTTATTTCTATTTTCTGGCTTCGGCATCCATCCTATACGCCATCGACCAGTTTTGTTTGGACTAAAAACAACCTCGCTATCATTAACACCGTCTTTCCAACTAAAATTTCCTTGCACTATAGGATTAGGAAACAGCTCTTGATTATGTTCTACCTGTTCGTATATTTTTCCAATATTAAATGTAGACCCTTCAATGCTATCGCGCATTGCTTCTTCAACTGTAAAAGGAAACTGACGTATGTATTCATTCAGTTCTCTTGCATCATGCTTTAGTGCTTCCCTTTCGTTCTTGAGATAAGTCTTTGCGCCGATATCCACAAAGTCTCCATCAATAGTTTTAACTGGCTGGTCTGGGTCTTCGATAATAGGATTCCCATATTCATCAAAGAATCCCTCGAGGGCTTCATAGGCTGGTACAAAAAATCTATAAAGTCCAGTCTTTGTTCTTCCGTTTGCGTTTCGGTCATCTGGGTCGGAGTCCCTCCATATTTCTTTGTATTGTTTTCCACCTTTATCCATTGGGTTTACGGTAGAACCCACCAGAGCTTTTCCTATAATCCTTCTACCAACAATAAGACAGGTTCGCTCAATGCGCCACGCTTCTCGTATATCAGTAGGTTTTTCCCATTTGCCCGCCTCATCCAAATACATGATGTGGAGCTTTTCTCCATCATAGGCATTATTGGTAGTGTTCTTCCAGTTAATAATTGTGTTAAGTGCTTCACCTTTAGTTGATGTTTTATTGTTTTTCGTGATACGTTTAGACGGCTCACGAAAAGCTAATTCCATACGAGGGTTAGTCGTACCGTCTTGAATGGGCTTAAAGAAAAAAGGATAGCTCTTAAACATAGGAACTACTTTTTTCATAAATATATTCTCCTGTGCGTCTTTACCAGTTTTAGACTGTATACCTAGTAGCTTGTCTTTTACTTGTGTGCCTTCATCAACAAGAATAGCTGAAGACATATTAGTATATCCAGAACGTCTACACTTAGTATACATCTGACCCATAGAGCGAGGGTCGGCTTCACAGGCGGCAAAATGTAGAAACAGTCTTCTTTGGAACTCAAGATAATCGGCATAGCCAATATCCATCTTGCTCCATTGTAACATCATATAGTGTCTCCCTGTAATGTAGACACGCTCACCATTATTGAAAAACCAAACACCTTCGCGCCTGCGCTTAAACTCTTGTTCGATGTACGGAGAAAAACGCTTCTTGAACTCCGCGGGCATTTCGTACCACTCATCCATACTGCGAATCCTACGCAATTCTTCTGGCACAGGAAGTCGTTTCCACATTTGCACATCCAACTCCCTTCCATGGTTGAGGATTTCTTTGTCTTTCGGAGCTTTGGGAAGCTGAATATCAATCCCGCCAATTGTGGTAATCTCGCCGTCTGAATCGTTGGGACATATATTGACAACGTAGTTATCGTATCCTTCAACCTTTTTAAGACCCGCCATTTCATTATATTTTACTATATTTACATTAAATTAACATTCCAGCTTATGAAAAAGATTTTCTTATTAGCTGGGTTTCTTATACTAGCCTCTTGCGCTAGTAGCGAAAGTGTAGCAGTTCATTCATCTTGCCCAAAACACAATTGTGAAATCACCGCTATACACTCCCATGCTTACTGGGATTAATAATCCCAATAGATGAAGACTTGACTACTTTGAGAATCGCTCTGCGAATCCCCCAGAGTAGTCTTTGTCTTCTTCGATTCCGCCAGTCTCTTTGAGTTCTCTGACCATTTGCTCGAGTCGCTGGTACTCGATGAGTAGTTCTTTCGCATCCGTTGCTGTTTGCTTAATACTCTGTAGTTCAGCTTTTCGCTGAGAGCCAGAAAGCTCTGCATCTACAGGCTTTCTGATTTCATCAATCATATTGTTGATTGCTACTTCCATAGAAGAAAGCAATCTAGTTGATGCTTCTATCGTTGTAAATTTACGCTTCTTTGGCATACACTATTTCTGATAGTCTCATTCTGTATACCTTGCTTCCGTCCAGAAGTTCCATTTCATATTCTGAATTTTTTCGGTAGCCCACCATATCACCAGACTTCGCTCCAATCCACTCTGCGCCTTCGGGCATATGCAATAGTTCTCCTTCCAGTTCTGGTTTTTCTTTGATGCTAAGAACGATGCCAGAATCAGTTGTTTCTTCTTCCGCAGGAGGTGGGGGTGCAACAAAACACCAATCCCCAAGCATAGTAATATTACCAGCTTCGTCTTCGATTGCGATAGCGTGGTTTCCATATCCAGCGTCTGGGTCATAAGTAACCATATACAAGTCTTCACCAATATCATATCTTTGTTCCATTACAACGTGGTGGTGAAAGTACAGAACAGCCCCGTCACAGCTATCTACTGGGCAACTTTTAGGACAGCCTAAAATTTCTGCATAGTTTACCCTATGTTCAAATTCATTGAACTTGTTCACAAGTTTCAATTTCGTTCCGTTGAATGAAACCTCGTCTTTAAACTTTTTGGGTATCCTTACGATAAAATCTCTAACAGGTTTCATATCAATCGAATTTAAGGTCGTACTCTAGAATACAAGGCATATCATCAATAGCCTTCCAGACCATTGTGCCTTCCTCGTTTTCAATGTAAATGAGATATCTTTTTTTAGAGAATTTATGTAGGTATGAATCGTCTTCAACGATTGCGACTACCTTTCCTGCACCAGCGCGCATACCCACATAGTATGCCATAGCGTCTTTCGGGTCTCGCCCGATAACAATCTTTCTAATCATTTTAATTAAATTATATTAAGAGACTAATTTATATCGCCGTCTCTTCTTCCAAAGTTTATCCAATAATCTATGCTAGATGTATCTACATCTTTTTCTTCCTCTTGCATTCTGTATGCTTCAACGCAATAAGAAAGTAAGTCGTCTAATTCTTCTTCATCTGAAACTGCAAACGAAGAAAGCAAATTCATGTTAGCTCGTTCATCGCCGTATTCGTCAGTATATTGAGAACTCAAGTCTAAAAAGCCTATAGCCAAACACGCGATGAACTCATCTTCAAGCCCGTGTTTTTTTACGATTGTATTTATTGCAATCATTAATTCTTGGATTTCAATAATACAGTCTTTTTGCTTTTCAGTCATTATGAAAGCTTTGTAACGGTAAAAGAACTTGCTGCTTTTAAACTCCCTGCACCAGCAGAACGGTGAATCTTATAAAGGTAAACATCGTCTACTATTGCGGCAGCGTACAAAGAAAATCCAACAACCACATTCGCAGCGTTAGCCATTCTACGCTCAACCTGCTGAAGGACAGTTTCTGAAGCACCTTCTGGACGTTCTCTAATAATACTTATTTCTACATCTGTATTTGCACTTGTTGTCTCTAGGATAAAATCTACATCAATCCTTATAACACCATCTTGAGCTACTTTAACGCCTTTGTTGGCAATTAATTCTAGTTCGCTACTAGATGGGTTGTTGATAGAATAAGTGCCTGTATCGCTGGTGTTGCTTACGGAAGCGGTATTAGGAATTGCAGCAGAGCTAGTTAGTGTATAGTTTGCACTAGGTCTAACAACCATGATGGGTGTTCCAGTACCAGAAGACGATGCAATCGTGATGGTATCAGTTGATGCTGCTGTAGTAATGGTAATACCAGTGCCAGCAGCCAATGTAAGGGTATCTTCTACAGCGTCTGCTACTACATCTGTTTGACCAGAAACAGAGATAGTTTTGAATGCGCTAGAGCTGTTTGCAATAGTAACAGTATCCGTTGATGCATTTGTAGTAATGTCTATACCCGCGCCCTCAGCTAGAGTTAGAGTATCTGTCGATGAATCCGCAACAACACTTGTTTGCCCAGAGACCGCGATGGTCTGAAAAGTATTGACAGCCCCAGAAGAAAATGCCGTAGCATCTAATTCACGCTTTACGATATTGTTGCTTCCATCTAATAGAAGAGCGGTAAGCTCTGAGGAGTCTGTACTTGGCGCAGTGGTAAACTTAAGAGTTCCGTTTACTTCTACGAAAGTGGTTGATAATTTAAGTGCAGAATCTACGCCAGCACCATCCTCAACAATTTTAGGCGTTGAAGATAATCCGTTAGTTTCTAATTTGAGTAGGGACTGATAGGTGTCCTTGACCTTATTTCCAGAAAGAGTTGCCATTTGTTTAACTTTGTATACAATGCAAATTTAATAAAAATGGCGAAGCGCTCAAGAAAGAGTATGTTTCGAGACTTTAAGTATAAAGACTCAGAAAAGATAGGCAGGGGATACCTTAAGTATTTAAGACTAGCAACCAGAGATATCGTTGGAAATTACGATGTAAAGGAATCCGAACTCAACTTTCTCATATTTATATACGACTATGAGTTCTTTACAATTGACCACATTTCAGAATCTTACTTCTACAATAAATTAAAACTGGCACAGCGACTGATATATCCTTTACAGCAAAAGGAATACTTATATAAGTACTATAATAGATTAGCCCCCTCAAGTTACGAGGAGGCTATGTTTAAAGAAAATAAGTTTGAATATCGTGTTAGGTATGCCCTTACACAAAAGGGCAGACTGCTAGTACAGAAGTACTACCGTAAGATAGAGGGAGAAGAACAGATTAATATACCTGCTTAACTATGCTTGGTAATAACCTTGAACTCTGCCTCTAGTGATGCTCCTTCATGAGGAACGAACTTTCCCTCGTGTGGCATGAGAGAGTAGCGACCCCCTTTGGACATCCAGTGAAATCCAGAGGGAGCTTTTACTTTCATTTTTTTCTTCTTAGCCTTCACCGAACTTCTTTTTTAGGGCTTCAAACAATGCACGACCTCCATCTTTATAGATTTTGCCGCCCATCTTGTACTCCTTCATTTCCATCATGCCTCCAGCTGCATAGCTGTACATTCCTTTCTTTTTCTTTTTAGCCTTCATCATTTTTTACTTCTGTTGCGTTTTGCTGTTATAAATCTTCCTTCACCGTGGTCGTAATCCATACCGTCACGTTTTCCATAACGACCAGCCTTACGTCTGATTTTGTTCAAGAAAGCACGATATCTCTTCTTGCTTTTCTTCTTGTTCTCCTTACGCTGCCACTTTCTGCGTTTCTCCGCAGCCTCTGGATTTTTAGCGTAATATTTTGACGTTTTACTCTTCTTTGCCTTCACGAAATCTGTAACTAGTTAGTTTTAAGACCGTTATAGGAACAAAGATAACCAATAATACAATAAGGATTGCTTGCATCATCTCCAGATTAGGATGTACACACCGCACCGCCATTCGGCTTACTTTGTTTTTGTGTCTTTTTGATGCTGGCGGTGTCTCTTAAAGACTACCGCCTTATGACTTAGCAAAGTTACGGCTTTTTTTTGATTAAATCAATGAGTATAAATACCTAGTCTCCTGCATTTATAGATACAGAATCCAATAATAGTGCGCCTTACAGAGACTAGTATAAAATACCTAGTGGGTAATGCTTGGAAGATTTGTGCATTTTTTTGAGAAATACAGAAATTGGGGATTATATATGTTTATACACGTTGTCGGTCATAGACCGAAACGGATATTGCAACCCAACCCCTTGCCTTAGGTATAAATACCTATAAAATTTTTAGGTTTTTATGCTTAGCAGCCGCAAAAAAAGATACTACTACCAAGACCATGCGTAGTATTTTAATACCATGCGCCGTCTGAGAGCTTCGGCGGAGCTCGACAGCGAAACGAGTCAATAACCCCCATACCTAAAAGGTATAACCACAAACCACCAACCTAGGGTATCTAAATACCCTTTCACAATCATCATTTCCCTGAGCCTCAAACCTTGCTAACACTGAAAAATATAATAGGGGTAATAACCCTAAAGGGTTAAAAAAACATTATAGGGGCTAATTGAAATTTGTAACCTACCCTAAAGGGTAGAAAAAACTACCCCCAAAGGGGGTAAAAACTTGACAACCATAGTATACTATAGGTGTCGGCTCGGCAAAGTGCTGAGCTCATAACAAATAAATTTTCAATTTATGTCAACTTCAAAAGTTCTTACTAGCAAAGCTAGTGCAATCAGCAGAGTCTACAATAACGAAGTTATCGAGGCGGTAAAAAGTTTCACTTTTGTAGCGAAGAAAGCCTACGGCTCTTGTGCCCTTTCAGGGCAACCAATCTCCAAAGGAGATAAGTGTGAAATGCTAATCCAAGCCGATGGTAACAAGGTTACCATTCTTCAGTCAACTACCGTTGCCAAAGGCAAGAAAGCGGAAAAAGTACGTAGTACTTCTAAGAAACCTTCGAAGAAGGTAGAGAAGGCTGTTTCTACCCCGAAGGCTACAAAGACAAAGTCTAATTTTAGCTTCGCTAAAGCTTCGGCAAACAGCGTAGCTGTTAGAGAGGCTCTTGTATCCCTTGCTTTAGCAAGTGATAAGGAAAAGCAATCCATCTTAGAGGCTCTGCCTCTGAATGTGGCTTTAACCATCATCGACCTTACAAAGTAAGGTTTAATCAAGACAAAGTATTAATAACCCTCGGAGAGGGTTTCAAAGCCCTCTCCTTAAATTTTCAATTTAACTATGAAATATAACGGAATTGTAAATCTAATTCAAGAAAACAATTTAGACTTAGACTTATTGTCTAAAGTCTGCAAAGTTCAAAGAGAAGAAAACAAGCACACCTGCGTAGAATTCTACGAATTCGCAAAGTATGTTCTTAGTTTTTACAACTCAAATTCTCAACTTTATCCGTTCAACTGCGCTGATGATGTAATCATCGAGTTCTGTCAAATCGTTATGATTCACTCAAACAAGTTTGAGGCGGATAGTCTTGACAGAGAACAAGTAAGAAAACTACTTGAAACCTTCGGGTATCAAGAAAAAGAATAATAAGGCTAAGTAATTCCTACGGAAAGGGATATCAAGTTCGGCTCAATGTACCCATTAAGTGAGAAGATTGAACGGGCTTGTATATCTCTTTCTTTTTTTTAATAACTAAATTTTCAAAGACTATGGAAAATCTTTATATCTGCGGATGCTGTGGAGACCACACCCCAAGTGTAACTTGGAATGAAGAATTAGAAAGAGATGAATGTAATAACTGCAAATAAATTTTCAAAAACTATGAATTTTACAAAAACTCAAAGAGAAATCTATGCTATGCTCACAGAGAACACTGGAACGCATATGCTAGACAGCGGTAGTGCCTACGGCAGACATTGGCAACGCAATCAGTCAAAGACTATCGAGGACTTTTACAATGAACCCGAACAAAAAATTACCTACGATAGTAGGTACAAACAATTCGAGAGGATAGTTAGTGTGTTTCACTATCTGTCAGAGCTTGACATAGATGAACTATGCGAAAAGTTCAACGACATCAACAGAGATGCGGACAATTGGGAAGGCAATTTCTATGGCGTTTCCAAAGAGGCTCAAGAATATCTAGACTCACTATGTCATGACTATGGACATGAGATATACTATGACATATACGGAGAGGATTGGAGTACTTTCAACACCTACAACGGAGATAGCGACCTATCTCAAACACTGCAAGGCAGTTGGATAAAAATAGATGATGAAATTTATTTGATACTTCAAATACACGGAGGCTGTGATGTTCGTGGTGGATACACTAATGCAAGACTATTCAAGATAGATAATCTTGACGGAATGATACACGAATACCTCAGAGAATATATGGACTCCGATGAGTTAATCTACGAATTGGAGTATGTAGATGTGTATGATGAGAATGGCGATATAATCGCTGAGGACAAAATAAAAGAATTAGTAGAATCAGAATAATCAAGATTATGGGACTTTTTAAAATCACCAAGTTAAGCGACAACCTTTCTAGTATGAGTGCAACTAAAAGAGAAATAGATGTAGCAGTATGGACTGCTGAGCAGATAATAGAGCGGTATACTGACTCTTATGATGCTATTGAGTGGCTCGTTATGAACTTAAAAGATGAGGCATTTAAAGAATGTGCTCAGTACTATGACGAGGGAATGAATGAATTAATGAATCAACGAAATAATTCTAATAAATAACAAGACTATGGAAGACAATACAAACTTCGAAACACTAATCGCTGACATCTATATCGACATAGTCGATGAGTTCGTTGAGCTAGGTCTTATCAGAGAGAGCGTAGATGTTGAGCAGTATTTTAAAGATGCAATACGAGATGTATTGCATAGATACCAAGCAAATTTTAAATACTAAGACTATGACAACACAAGAAAAATTAGTAAGAGTAAAAACTTTAATGTTCGGATTAAGTTTTGACCACCAACGTATGAGCCAAAGTGGTCAAGAGTATTTCGAAGAAATCTGTAAAATTTTAGAAATAAAACTATGATACTAATAACAAGTTTAAAGAAGCAACGCTTCAAGAACGACCAACCCACATCTGAATTGTATTCAATTCAATCGTGGATTAACCCCGAAAAGATAGTGTCTATTGTACCTACCAAGACAAGTATCTATGACAATGCAAATAACATAGACTACGTGGCTACGGGTAGCAAAGTAACGATGACCAACAACTCGAGGCTAACATCCGACCTACCACCTAGTGAACTTATCGACCTCATTAACTCGTGCTACGAGCATGATGTGTGGGTAAAGAAATCTATTGGGGGTACTACTCCTACGGAGTAAAAAATTAATAGAAAAAAAATACTTGACAACGGCAATCTGCTGATGCTATCTTGTATACGCAGGAGGCAGAAAGCCACCAACTTTAATCAATCAAATTTCAATCAAATGAAAAATGCAATCATCAAGTTTTTGGGTCTTGACAAAATCCAAGCGGAAGTAGTAACACTACAAAAAAGACTAGATGTCTATGACAAAACAGATTTCACAGAAATCGCTAAAGACACTATGGATTATAGTGAGATAGCAAGTTCTATTGATATGTATGACCTTGTAGGTTATATCGACAATAGCGATGTGGCTTCCAACATAGATACTGATGACCTTGCCCGTTGCATAGACTATCAAGATTTTTCAGAGCACATAGACTACAGCTCCCTCCAAGAGGAGATGACTGATGCCCTTGATATGGATACCCTTGCTCAGACTGTGTCTGAGAAGATTGCTGACCGAGAAGGTATGCACCAACTCATCTCTGATGAGGTTGACAATCAAGGTTCGGGTAACATCAGTACTGATGCTGTTCAGTCTATGATTGACACAGCTATTCAGCAGTTTGCTGATAGCCTTGAGGTAATGGTAAGTGCTAAGCTAAACATCAACAAGTAATGAAGTACACGACTTGTAATCTTTGTTGCTACGACATCGTAGATGACAACGGAGATATTATGGAACACGAATGTATAACCGAGGGGGCTTTGACCCCCTCTTAAATTTTCAATGACTATGTTAGAAGTAACTAAGGATATGCTAGATGCTCTAGCTTGGTTCAGAGATAATGATATCCCTGCAACCATAGATGATGGTAGCTTATTCATTGAAGTGAATAGCTATGAGATTATGGTAGACTCATCAGAGGTTTCGTACCGAGCTGAGTTGTGGAAAGAATATAATAACAATTAAATTTTCAATGACTATGAGCTACAAGCTAAATCAAGCAGACCTTAACAAGGTAGTTGAGGCTGTAAAGAAAACTAATCAGAGTGCTAAGGTTTTACTAAACACTCGCTTCAACGAGATTGAAGTTATCATTGGGCGGAATGCATCAGAGAAAAAAGAAGATGCTATTCTTGATGCGATATGGGACTTGGATAGTCCGCTTTGCGACTTGGTTTCTGTTTGCGGAGACTCTTCCGAAACAGATACCTATGATGTAGTAAGAGTTTAAATTTCAATGACTATGAAAACAAAAGAATTAATTCCTATGGAATTTGAGAGTAGCCACGGCACTCTCTATGTCAATGAGGATGGTACTATCCATCCTTCTAGCAAAGAGTCTGCATCCGATTGGCTACTCAACATAGAGCGAGTAGACATAGAGGAGTTAGATAACTATCTAACATACTATGACCTTCCACTTGCAGAAGGTGGCGATGTCTTAGACTTTGCTTATTGGGACAAAGATGGTGTATACCATCTACCTAGTAGACAATGGCGAGAGGACACCTTTCACAGAGTGAGCGTTGACTCTGACCCCGATGAAGCTAAGGCTCATTGGACTGAGGAAAGAATCAATCAAGTAATTGAACAAAGTTTTGAATGGATAAAAAATAATAGACTATGAGTATTCCAGAAAAGTTTTTCTTTGATGTCCTTCATACGAGGGACGGCTACGATATCTATTGGCTGTATCGAAGAACACCAAAAGATTACAAAAACATAAACGGAACTTGGTATCCCAACACGGATATCGACCCCGACAACTTGTACTACAATGAGTACTCCTTCTACGAAGATTGCGAAGAAATAGTAATGAGTGGAGCGAACTACGAGAACTATGCTGTTCCAGAAGAACTTCTGGAAGAGTGGGAAAACAATTTAATAACAAACAAAAACAATTAATTATGTACAAATTCAAACACACCGAAGACTTGTATAAAGCTCTAGATAATTGGGGCAACTGCGACAAGCAAGAACTAATTACTATGCTTTGTTACTACAAAGACAGGTATACTCTAGAACACAAGCAGTCTACTTGGCTAGACGACCTAGCTTCTTACCTGCGTGATACATCAGACAAAGAACAAGAACAAGTATCTGATGAGGCGTACGAGGAGTACCAGTTCTATTCTAGAAAGTTTAACAAAAAATGGAATTAATATGAGTAAATCAAACGTAACACCGCTGGGGCTTTTCACTGTAAAGCCTCAGCAATCAAGAAAGAAACTAGTGGTAATTGACCCCGATACCAACGAGGTCAAAGACATACCTCAAGACAAATCAAAAGAAGAATAAATACTATGAAAAGATTTAAGGGGAAATCTGTACAGACAGAAGAAGTAAGAAGAAATCTCATAGACACCTATGAGTGTTCTCATTTGAGCTGTGGCTTGTTGTCTCAGATGAAAGCGTTGATGGTAGAAACCTTAGAACAAGTAAAAGAAGAACCTATGGTTTGGGGAGGTAAGTATTACGAATCCTACAAGAAGCTTTTAGTCTTAGAAAATACTTGGGCTGTTCTTAGAGATAGATACCAAGTCTTCATCAAGGAAGAGTATCCAGAAAAATACAAAGACTATACTTGGAATGACTTAGAGATTGTAAAGAAATCGGTGGGGTATCCTCTCAATGATGAGGAGGCACTATTTTCAAACGAGAAATGGTTTTAATTTAATTAACTATGAGCAAAGTAAAACACTCCCTCAGAGAGGGCAACACTGACATCCGATGGAAAGAAACGGGTAAAGCTATTATGTCTGGATATGACATGAATGACTTAAGTTCTGTTTACTGGGAAATGAAAAAAGTACTAGGGGACAAAATCACAATGGCTCTTTCAGATGTTAGCGAACAAGATGTTAGCACAAAAATCTCAAATGAGATTCCAAGAAGGATTTAACTATGAAAAGAATTTACAGAGTACTAGTAGTGCTAATACTAGGAGCTATTAGCTATGGTTTTATAAACCAAGCTAATGTAAACCCAGACTTTTGTGAGGGATGGGAAGATGGATATCAAGATGCCTTGGAAAGCTGTTTCAAGGTAGGACTTACACCTGTGTGTCCTGTTCCGCCTGTAGGTAGAAACACCTACAAGCATGGATACGGAATGGGCTACTCAAGAGGAGAACTTAAATGCGATTAATATGACAGCTAATGACTTAATGATGTTTCTTGTAGACTTACATATGCAAGGAAACAATCTAGAAGAGATTGAAGTAAGCTTCCGCTCACACGGAGACTCTGACCCTGAAAAGGTATTGTTCGTGGAGGAAGGAATACAGCACGACAATGGTGTGCCTATGGAGATTATGCTATGTGCATCCGAGCTTGACGAGGATTCTGGTGGTATGTTCCAACGCTACTTCGATTCAATCTAGATAAAATTTTTCTCGCTGATAATCAAGCAGTTAGTTGTATTACGAAAAAAAATATGGCTGATTGCTTGACATCGGCAATTCGACAATTATATATTTGCAACGGCAACAATGCCAAATTAAATTCAATCTTATGGATAACTTTCAAAAAACTTTCGATGTCCTACAATCAACAGGACTTAATTGGTCAGTAGAAAAGAAACCTCTCGTATCTGAGGATGGTCTACCTACTGAGAGCTACGGTATCTTCCGTAATGACAATAATGCTTGGCTTGGTACTGCGGGCGAGCGTTACACACCATACCAGAACTCTCAACTTGTTGAGCGTATGGTAGAACTTACTGATGTAGCAGGAATCCCTATCACCAAAGGTGGTGAACTACAAGGTGGTAAAAAGATATATCTACAAGCAGAGCTTGAGCAAGAGCGTGTAGGTGCTTCTAATATCAAGAGATTTATCACAGCCATGAACTCTCACGATGGCTCTACCTCTATTGCCTTTGGCGTAGCCAACAAGGTAATCGTTTGTAGCAATGGTTTCTATCGTACTCTCAAGGAGATGAAGTCTAAGCACCGCCACACTCGCAATGCAGAGTCAAGTATATCTGTGAGTATCTCACAGCTTCAGAATGCTATTCGTGAGGAGTTCAACTTGATTCAGACTTACAAAGCTTTTGATGAAACCGCGTTGACTGATGAGGCTGTTGACCGCACTATTCGTGCTATGTTCAATGTAAGTCTTGATGCGCCAGAGGATAGTGTATCAACTCGTAAATCAAATCAAGTGAAGAGCTTTGCTGACTCACTTGTTACTGAGGTAAATACACATGGTAAAACCTTATGGTCTTTGTTCAATGCTGTAACTCGTTACACTAACCACGTTGCAGCTCCGAAGGATGAGGATGCTAAAAATACTTACCTTATGGTAGGGGGTGGCTACAAGCTATCTAACATTGGGTACAATGAGGTGCTCAAGATGGTTGACGCTAACACTCTTGAGGAGTTCTTGAATCTTTAGTATGTTAATACCAAAAAAGTTACACGGCTTTCTATTATCTATGAACGAGAAAAGTTTGCTGGGGCACAAGCTTTATGTAAAAAAATACAATAATAGGATTCTTGTGGTGTCTTGGAAATCAAGATGTTACTGGTTTAGAAAACCTATTGAGTAAGTGTAAATACTTAAACATCCCCCTTATTAGATAATAATGTATTATATCATTATCCCCCTAAAGGGATAATGATATATAATATAATATATAATACTATGAAAAAAATAATAAACAGATTGTACAAAAAACTAAAATCCATCATGATGATGCTTCTTCCTAAAAACAAAGGAAGTAAAGACAGAGAGTTTAGATTTTACAAAGACCACAAAGGTCGATGGTATGTAGACTTACCTGAATGGAAAGCCGCCAAATATCATTTGGAAATGGTTCAGGGTGCTGATAGGTTTCTAGAATCTATGCGAACACCCGACAGGAACGATGTCGTTTTACAAACTTCACTAGAATACTTTGATGGTGCTAGAAAGCTTGAGAAAGCATTTGATGATACCGAAGGCGATGGAGCTTGGTATGATTTCATCAACAAAAAAGGTCGTTATGAAACCATGTGGTTGTGTGGAGTTATGACTTGGTTCTATGGACACAACCCAGATAAAATTTATTTTCGAAAAGTCTTGGATTAGTGTCCAGACTTTTCTACATTCGAATAATCAATTTAATTCAACCAAATGGAAAAACTAAACAAAGCACTTGTAAAAGTGCAGTCAGAGTTGAAAGCCCCGAAGGGTCAGTACAACTCATTCGGTAAGTATTCTTACCGCTCAGCTGAGGATATCCTTGAAGCTGTTAAACCTTTACTTTCAAAGAACGGGTTATCTATGACTATCTCTGATGAGATTATCGAGGTGGGCGGACTTGTATTTGTCAACGCATCAGTTAGAGTAACTGATGGTGTAGATAGTGTTACAGCATCCGCTCAAGCTGGTATTGACCCCAGCAGAAAAGGTATGGATATAGCCCAGTCTTTCGGTAGCTCTAGCTCTTATGCTAGAAAGTATGCTATGAATGGTATGTTCTTGATTGATGATACCAAAGATGCTGATGCTACAAACACGCACGGCAAGTCTTCTTCACAATCATCAAAACCAAAAGCATCTCCAACATCCGATGCCTTTCAGAAGTCTGTAGACTACATCAAGGCATCAAAGACAAAGAAGCTAGCATTGGAACAAGTTCTTGCTAAATACGGAGATACATTCTCTGATAAGCAAAAAGAAGCACTCGGTAAATTTGTGAAGTAATGGACTTCGCACTTAGATTACAGGAGGTAACAGGCAAGGGATACCTTTCGTACTCCGCTCTCAAATACGCTGCGGACGGCTCTGCCGACCAAGACATGAAGCTGTTTGAATTGTATATGAGGGGTCTGCTCCGCAAGGAATCTCCTGCGCTGTCCTTCGGTAAACTCTATGACTGTCTATTACTTGAACCAGAAAAAACTCACGAGCAATTCGTTGTGTTGGACGATTCCGATATTGTATCGGAGTTAAGCAAAGACTATAAAAATCCTAAAGCTTCAAAGCTTTACAAGGAGCGAACAGCCCAAGCTCGTGAGGAGGCTGAGGCTTCGGGGAAACTTATAGTCTCCGAAGAAGATATGTCGATGGCTGAGAATATGATTCTCCGCCTCGACTCTTCTGAGGTTGTTGATACACAAACTGGAGAACTTAAGTTGGTTCGAGACTATCTAAAAGGTAACCCTCAGTATGAGATAAACGATTGGATAGATGAGATACCAGTACGAGGTTTTCTTGACGTACTTGGAGATGGATTCATCTCAGATAGTAAAACTACTCGCTCTATAAGTGGATTTAGATACGATGTCAACAAGTATAACTATGACATTCAAGCCTTTATCTACACCAGAGTTATTGGGATTGATGATTTTTATTGGGTAGTCCAACAGAAATCTAAGCCCTATCTCTGCGCCGTTTACAAAGCCTCAGAGTCCACGCTTCAAAACGGGGAACGGAAGTTTTGGTCTGCCATTGAGAACATCGACAGATGGCTCAAAAACCCGACAAAGGATACGAACACCTTTGCATTGTTTAATTTAATTTGATTTTAAAATGTCACAAAATCAGAACAACAACTCGCCACTAGTTGGCTACTGCGAGACACCTCGCATCGAATCTCGTTTCTCTTTAACCCTTTCAGAGTTGGAGGATTTGAAACGCTACGCAACTCAAGGTAAAGACGGCAAGCAAGGTCGTGTTTACTTGACAGCAGTTTCTGGTATGAGTAAAGCGGGTAAGGCTTACAACATGATTAAAGTCTATGACCCAAACGCTGCTAACACAGCACCAGCAAAAGCTCAGCAACCAGCGTCATCTGACCTGCCGTTCTAATGAGTGCTTTCCAAATGGAGATGTCCAAGAATTGGAGCAACGCCATTGGAATGTATATGGCTTTGGATTGGGGACTCAAATGCGAGTCCCTCAATCCGCCGTATGCTTCCTTTCATTCTCCTAAAACCAATGGTAAGGTTAGATTTGAAATCTACTTTACAAACTACTATGTAGATGTAAAGGGTGTTTGGGTCAATACCGACAACATGGATACGAAGAGCTTGGGCAACTCAGACTATATAGTCCTGTGTATTTGGAATAAACAAAACAACAACTGCGTAGTCTTGAAGACCGAAGATGCCGTCATGCTAATGGCTAACAATAAAGACAGATTCCCATTGGCTAGTTTAGTACCTTTTATAAAACGAAAATTTGAAATAGGTGTCAATAAAATGGACAATGCCGATTTATCTGATGAAGCTACTAGTTAGCTACAAGAAAGGTAAATCGTTTATAAAAAAAGAGATAGAAGTTGTCTCCAAAGGAGAGAATGCCGCAGAGCTTAACAAAAGACCTACCACCATTGAAAGAGTCAAGCAGGCTGTTTACGGGAAGAATAAGTACAACGATGTGCTAATACTAAAAGTAATAGATAAAAAATTAATAGGATATGGAATTCAAGACTAAAGACCTTGAGTACGCACTAGAGAGATACACTAATGTTGTTGGTGATATCGCAGACAATTCAAAAAGAGTGAACACGAATAAACGTCAAGCGTTTATGAACGCTTTCATAGGGGAGGCTAATCTGTATTCCCTCAGAGACTTGTTTGATGTGAAGGATACAAACAACATAAGATATGCTTTTAAAAAGCATAATGAAAAGTTACTAACCCAGTTTGATTATCATGAGAACTTCAAGGTTGCTCAAGCAATCAGACTACAAATGCTATCAAAAAAATACGATGAAAAAATACTTAAGAAAACTCAGACACAAGAGGTATACTAAAAGGTATATCGTAGAACTACATTGGGAAATAATTAATACCGTTATCAGTGCATCGGCTACTGGTTTTCATAACGGAGTTGAGAAGCACCTTGATAACAGAGGTTGCTTGATTAGAAAGTACGAAAGAAGGCTTCGCCTTTTAAAGTTTTGAAGAGGATGGATTATAAAACCACGCTCGGATGTCTTCGGGATTGAAGGGCTACCTGCCAGTAAATTTTAATTTAATGGTTAAAATCTTTTCCACCTCTGGTTTTCTATTGAAGATTAAGGTAGTCAAAGACATTGAGGGAGATGTCTGTACAGAGTCTCCCTCTCTTATATTTTTAATTTAAAAACACTAATTATGGCTTATCACGATAACAAAGCAGACAAAGCAATCATAGATTGCGTCCTAGAGCAAAATGCAAAGCTGTTCCAAAACTTAGGCAGTGATTGCAGTAAAGCTGATTACGAAAAAGCAAAGGTGCAAGAGCGACAGAAGTTGCGTAGGATTCTTGCTCACGACCCAGAAAAAATTGGAAGACTGATAAAGGATTCGCTCGATGATTAGTCCTAAGTCCAAGGCAAAACAATTCTTAACAAAGTACAGCAAGACAGAAGCTATAGTACAAGCGAAGCAGTGTTTGGCACTCGCTCCCTTTTACAAGAGAAATTATTGGATAGATGTTGTAGAAAAAATACAAGGCTATGAGTAAAGATAATTTCAAGGCATTGGGTTCGCTAATATCGCAAGAAGCATTAAGAGCTTACTGGAATAAATACAAAGCTGAAAACAGAGTTACGAATACAAGAGAAAGAATTAATGTGGTTCATCGCCACGCCTTTGCCGTAATCGCCAGAGAAAACGTAAAGCTGTCTTTGACAAGAATAGGAAGCGTCATAGGCAGAGACCACGCCACAGTACTCCACGCTTGTAAGAACCACGAGACGAACTATCGTTTCGATGCAGACTACAGGTCTATCTACAACACTATTTTAATAGAGTTACAGGATATGCTGTTGTTTAACGGAATCGTTCCTAAAATGATTTCGGATACTAATGAAGTCAAAGATATACACTTCAAGTTCTTGAGGGTGTCTCGAAGATTAAGAGAGTTGATAAAAGAGTTTGAGCTATACAAGCAAGAAATAGCTTCAGAGAAAAAGAGAATCAACGCAGCCAAAAAATATATTGAAGGTCTTGAGAAAAGAAACAAGAAACTTAATACAGAATGTAAACGATTAAAAAACCTGCTATGAAAATTATGGAACAATTTCTACGAATCGCAAATGCTCGTCTAAAGAGCATTTACCCAAACAAACAACAGCGTTCAGCGTGGGCAGCTAAAATGTATGCAAGATGGCAGGAGAGAAAGAGAACTTGAACATAGAAACCGAAACGATGAAACATAGAAGTTTAAATGAATTAAGACAAGTAAAGGATAGCGTGTATAAGCATCCTTACGATACTCATCCTCAGCAATCAATAAAAGAGATGATACTGGAGTACTATGCTAATACTGACGATGTATTATTTGCGGATGGATTAGATGATGCTATCATAGGATTTGAACCTACACTTTGGAAGGTTGTGTACTCAAGAACCAAGGTCATAGATATATTCATAGATAGAGACGGGATGTCCGCTGAAGAAGCTGAAGAGTTTGCAGATTACAACACCTTTGGAGCTATGGTTGGAGATAAGACCCCATTATGGATTGAAGACTTTGATTGGTAATGGATTTTAACGGAGACTTTAAGTATGACCTAGCTTTGGGTCAATTAGGCGAAGGCTGGGTAGGGAAGATGCTCTCTAGCAAAACGATAGAGGTAAAATTTGATTTTGCTTGTTACCGAACTGGTAACTTTTACATAGAGTATGAATCTCGTGGTAAGCCTTCGGGCATATCTACCACCAAGGCAGATTACTGGATGCTGATAGCCTCTACGGAGAAGGGTGTAGATTTAAAAACAGAGCTTCGAGATATAGAGAAAGACGATATACTATTCTCTGTTCTTCTGTCTACAGAAAAACTCAAAGAACTTTGTAAAACCAAACACTATAGGAAGAATGTAAGCGGTGGGGACAGCAACACATCCACTGGAATTTTAATTAAATCAAAAGACTTGTTATGACAACACAAGAAAAAATTAAAGAAGTAGGTCAAGAGGTTATAGACTTGCTCATTGAAAAGAATCAGAGCTACGGAGACTCAGCTCTTGAGCCAGCA
>CEPR01040031.1_pt1 | contig 22890 bp, 8 predicted proteins | sample 530431 | NCBI WGS metagenome assembly CEPR01 (sample SAMEA2620078, study PRJEB7988) | marine metagenome | isolation source: saline water (ENVO:00002010), including
AGAATATTTGTTTACTTTAGATAATTTTCATAGCGATATTGACTCTATTGACACTAATGTCAGTGAAGTTCCTGATGAACACAAGTCACATAACTGTGTTTTATTGGAAAATGGTCAATTTGCTCTATATCCAAACAACAGGATGCGAATTTATGATCTCTCTATTACACCCGAAACTCCGAAGATCCCCGATTTTAAGGTTTCGACGAAATACTACCAAGTTGAAAACGGCACGAAATGGGGTCGTTTGGGTAAAACAGATGAATATTTCTGGGAAACTGAGTCAGAATCAAAAAAATAAATAACTATTCACCGAATGAGGGAAAATTATGGCAAATTCACCAAATCCAGACTATGTTCCCTCTATGATGAGGAAAGATTTTGGTACTGAAGTGTTAATTACGAATCCAAAAGCCGATATTTACCTAAAGAGTGCGAATAAATGGAATATACGGAAATCTACTAAAGGATCAAAAGTCCAGTAAAACTCACATATATAGTATAACAGTACATATATCGTTTAATGGCTCAGTATCTTGGTTCTGTGACCAACAAAAGATCCATAGAATCTGAATATCTTGGAAAAGTCTCCAGGACGTTCAAGGATATTAGCTTAAATTTTTCTGTAAATCCAGTCACTAATGACGTGGTTGTCTTAAAGAATGAAGAAGCGATTAAACAATCAGTTAAAAACTTAATTTTAACTAAAATTAATGAAAGACCGTTTAATCCAACCATTGGTACTGACACCACTTCATACTTGTTTGAACTTCACACAAAAGTTTCTGCAAACGCTCTATTGGAAGAAATAGAAAATGTTCTTAGAACAAGAGAACCAAGAATTGCTCTTGAAAAGATAGAAATTGATGTGGATGAAGATTCAAACAATTTTGAAGTGTATATAGAATATTTGATAGTTGGTTTACCACCAGCGGTACAAAATTTATCATTTGTCCTAGTCAGAGAAAGTTAAGTAAATGGAATTACCTGTAATATCTGCTCTAGAGTTTGAGCAGGTTAAAAGTTCTATAAAGAATTTTATAAAAAATCAAACAGATTTTACTGTTTATGACTTTGAGGGGTCTAACCTCTCAATGTTGATAGATGTTTTAGCGTATAATACATTATATTCTTCATATAATGTAAATATGGCGGCAAATGAGTTGAATCTTGACACTGCTGTGTTGAGAGACAACGTTGTATCCATTGCAAAGAGATTAGGATATACTGCAAACTCATACACATCAGCGAGAGTAACTACAAATGTTATTCTCTCTAATGTTGGTGCATATGATTATGTAAGACTCAAAAAAGGAAAAGTTCTTGCTGCTTCTGTAAACGGCAAAACTCAAACTTTTATAGTTAGAGACGATGTAGAATTAAATGTTAAGGGAAAAACTACAGCAACTATTGAAAATGTAAATTTAGAAGAAGGAACAGAATTTACTATATTTTACACAGTTGATTCTTCAAATGAACATCAAAGATTCTTTATTCCAAATAATTATGTAGATGCTGAGACTGTTAAAGCATACGTAATTACTGATCCAACAAATACATTAGAAAGAGAATACGAAAGAAAGAAAACTATTGTTAATGTTGGAAATTCTGACGAGGTTTTCTTTGTAGAAGAAGTACAAGATCAAAAATATGAGGTTATTTTTGGTGATGATGTTATAGGAAGAAAACTTAGAGATGGTGAAGTTGTAAAAATAGAATATGTTGTAAATTCTGGTAGTGATGGTAACAATATTAAAAAATCTGGATTTAAATTTGCTGGAACTGTTGTTGGATTGACTGAAACGGGGTCAACACCTTTAAATTACAGTGATATATCATGGAATCTCGTTACAGAAAGATCTGATGGTGGATCTGACTATGAATCTATTAAATCTATCAAATATAGAGCCCCAAGACAGTATGCATCTCAAGAAAGAGCTGTTACTTTATCTGATTATGAAGCAATTATCCAAAAACTATACCCAAATACGGATTTGGTTAGGGTTGTTGGTGGTGAGTCGATGACTCCACCACAATTTGGTAAAGTTTTTATTACTATAAAACCAATAGTCGGTGAGAGTGTAAGTTTTAGTGAAAAGCAAAGAATTATAAGAGAATTAAATGATTTTAAGGTTGGATCTGTTGAAGTAGAATTAAATGATCCAGTCGGAATTAAAATAGTTGCTAGACCAACTATCGTCTTTGATCCATCTAAAACTAAAAATACAAGATCGGAGTTAATTTCTTTAATAAACGCAAAAATACAAGAATATATTTCTGGTATATCATTTAACAATTTTGGTGGAGAATATTCTGACCTTACTCTCAGATGTTCTTTAAAAGGATTGGATGGTGCTATTAGTTTTGTTACAGTTCCAATTTATCTAAGTCAGTTGGTTGGTTTAGATGAAGGTATTGAAAAATTATATGAGGTTAATTTTTATACTCAATTAAATGACAATACACTAGGTCAATATTATGTGTTGTCGGATCCTTTCTGTCATAAAAATATATCAGAACCAGTTCATATAGCAGCTCTTGCTGGTTGTAATGGTTCCGATAAATTATTCTTAATTACTTCTAATGGAACGTTAATAAAAGAGATTGGTACAGTAGATATTGATACTGGTAGATTGGAATTTACTATCGAACCATGTCAGGATGAACCAATAAATATTCTTGTAGTGCCTGAAGTTTTAGACATAATATTTGGACCAGAGGTAATACCATCTTTTGAGATTGATCAAATAATTATTATAGATGATGTTCTAGATTTGGAAGATAGAGGTCCTACTTTAGGATTAGATAATCCAGTCCTCCCTGGACCTGATGATTTAACGGGTGGAACTGGTGATCCTGGCACCCCAACCACAGTTCAAATTATTGATACACCTGGTGGAGGAACTCCGTTAACGCCTCTAGTACCACCAAGTGATACTGATCCAGATGCACCAACTGATGATCCAAATAATATTATTGATATAGAAAACTTCACTCCAGAAACAAATCCATATTCCTGCTCATGAAATACTTAGAAGAAAAAACTTCAAATGTATCCATTCTAGTTGAAAATCAATTTCCTGATTTTGTAAAGGAAACTAATGGAAAGTTTTTGAATTTTGTCTCAAAATATTATGAGTCGCAAGAAAGTAAATATCAACCATTAGATGTTGTTTCTAATTTAGTTGATTATTATAATATTGGATACTATAGATATGATAAGTTAGTAAAATCAACTAAATTAAGTAGTCCACTAGATATCGGAAATGATTTAGTTGTCGGTGGTGTTGATACTGGATTAAAAACAACAAGTGCTATTACTGTAGATAACACTATTGGATTTCCTGATAAAAATGGATATATTAAAATAGATAGCGAAATTATCTATTACAAAAGCAAAACAAGCACTCAATTTTTAAATTGTACAAGAGGTACAAAAGCTTTAGTCTTAAACTCTGTACCAAAATCTGAAGTATCTCTAGTAAATTCAGTTCCATCAACACATATTACTGGATCTGTAGTAGAAAATATAGCATTTGGATTTGCAAACGAATTTTTACAAAGAATAAAATCTGAGTTAGCACCTTCTATTCCAGAAGTACTTGATGAATCATTAGATTTATCCAATTTTATTAAAAATATAAAATCTTTCTATTCTGCTAAAGGTAGTTTGAATAGTCATAGAATTTTATTTAAAATTCTCTTTAATGATAGAAAATTTAATATAAAATTTAAACCGAGAGGATCTGGGGCTAAAATTGATATTAACAACACATATGGAAATATTCCAGATTTAACTGCAGTAAAAATAAGTGATGGTGGTAGTGGATATGATAATAGAGTAGATTCAAATGGTAATTTTTTAAATGCCCCATTCATTGACATTCTTGGTAATGGTTTTGGTGCTTTAGATGGTGATGGTCTTAGAAAAAATAAATCTGCAATAATGGAGGTCAGTAGCATAACTAATGGTTCTATTGACGGTGTAACTATAGTAGACACGGGTGAAAAAGGATCTTATAAGGGTGGCATTACAGCTAGAGTTAGACCAAGAGCATTTTATGAAGATCAAATTGTAAAAAATACTTCTAATACTGGATCTGGTAGAGTTGAGTATTATGATGCAAAAAATGATGAACTTATATTGTATGATGTTTCTGGTTATTTTCTACCAAATGATGAAATAGTAACAACTACAAGAGAAAAAGCAAGAGCATTCATAGCGCAATCTTATGTAACTCCAACAACTAGTAGAAACGGACTTGAGGTCAAAGGTGAAACACAAAACATAGAATTTCCTAAAGAATATACATTTAAAACATCAAATTCTTCTAGTAATGAAAAAACAATTTTAAAATGTAGAATATTAGAGGGTTATACACTTACTAATAATACTTTACCAAAGGTAGTTACATTAAGACAAAATTCTGATAAAATATTTGGTGTTAATGGTGTTGATATCGAAGTTGATGACAATATAAGACTTTCTGGTGATGTCTTCTTATTTGATGTTAGCACAAATAAAGACGTTAACAAAATTTACTTACCTGGATCATCTGTAATAACGAAAAATATTTCTAATATTACAGATTCTAGTTCTAATTTTGTTGTTACTGTTGACGACGCTACAAAATTCCCAGTAACTAATGGAATTATTCATGTATCAGGAAAAGAGATATTTTATAAAACTAGAACAGTAAATCAATTTTTTGGTTGTGAGTATTTGACCGATATTGGTCAATCATCAAAAAGATCTTTTAGTTTGGGAGTAAAAGATAAAGTTGTTTCTTTAGCAAGACTTAGATATAACGTTAAATGGACGACTTCTACAAGATATTTTATTGGAGATTATGTTTATCATAACAACAATGTTTACTATGCAAAAAATACTGGAATTTCTGGTTCTACAGCTCCAACACACACAGAAGGATTTAAATATGATGGTTTAGATGATTCTGTTCAGTGGCAGTATGCTGGGAAGAATAGATTAGATCATACTTTACAATCTGGTGGAGTTAAATTTGAAATTCTAGGATTACCAGGATCTGTCGTAGTTGAAACTAGTGGATCTTTGTATTCTAGTAATAAATTTAACTTTACAAAATATGATAGTCCAAACGTTAAAGCATATAATTTTACTACCAGTGAAATTTCAGATAGACTCTCACTAATTCTTGGTACTAACTATAACTGGACTAGAAAATCAGTTCTTGAAGAATCGGGAGATAATTCTCAAACTATTAATAATATTAAATCATTACCCTCATATGAATCTCTTATTGGTTTTAACACTCAATACGATTATGAAGACTACATTTATGTAGCTGGTTCTGGTATTCCTAGATGGTGGAAAGATATTGTTAATTTAAATACTGCATCTCTTAGCTCATCTGATGCTAAAAAAGTTGCATTTAAAAATCAAAAATTAGTAACTAGATGGAAGAAAAGTGGTCTAATTAGTGATACTCAAGCCATTGGCATAGGTAGAAAAACTAAGAAGTTAATTGGACTAAATCTCGATGCTATTCAAGTAAATTCTTATAAAGGAAATACTATATCCGAAGGTTACATACAAAAATTCTTCATTGGTAACAATGGTGGTGAATATCCTGTAGTTTACTCTGAAGATGGTAATGGATTTGGGTATACTACAGATTTTAGTAAGTTCCCTAAAATTTCTTTAAGTGATGGTAGTAATTTAAGTAATACAAATAATTTTATAAGAATTTCTGCATCTGTAAAATCTATAAATTTCAATAAGTTAGCAGAAGTTTGGACTAGTACTACTAACTTAACTGGATTTACATCAAAACCAAAAATTGAAGTAATAAACAATAATCCAATTAAAAAATTAGATTTTACAAGCTTTACTCCAGTCAGCACTGCTACTTCACGACTAGAATTTACAAATCATGGTTTAGAGACATCTGATAGGGTAACATTTACATCTCCATCAAATTACTTTAAAAATATAAAAAATAACGATATATTATTTGTTAATAAATTTAACAACAATGAGTTCTCATTACATAGAACAAAAAGTGATGCTTTATTAGGTTCTAATAAAGTCAATTTGTCGTTTAATAATATTACCAGTCCAAAATATACTATTACTTCTGATCAGATAAATCCTTTAAATTTTGAAGAAGCTGTTTTAGACCTTAGTTACAAAAACGGTGTCATTGACAATATTTTGATTGTAAATTCAGGAAAAGGATATATTGAATTACCTACGATTAGAATATCTGATGGTGGTAAAGTTCAGGGCAACGATACTTGGTATGTTGATGTGCCATTTAGTAAAAATTCAGAAAGACTTGTGGATTTTGCTGGACCTCTGGTCTCTTATTATAATTTTGATAAAGAAAACTTTAACGAATTATCTGCAAGAGTTTTAAATACAGATAATTCTGTAAAAACTCCTGGATTTACGGAACATACTGTTTCTTATACAACTGTACCAACAGCTACATTTAATTTTGGTGTCAATGCAAAAGCAACTGCATCTACATCAAATGGATCTATTGTATCTCTATCAATTGTAGATAATGGAACAAATTATACTATCCCACCAATTGTAAAAATTTCTGGTGGTGGTGGAGAAGATGCTGCAGTAACATCAATTATTAATAGTAGTGGAAATGTTTCTGGATTTAAAATTTTAAACGGTGGGTCTGGTTATGTAACAGAACCTAAGGTAGAAATTATTTCCGCAGAAACTATTAAAGCATCAGTTTCACCAAAGTTAAGAGAGTGGACATTTAATTTGGTAAGAGAATTAAATGCTTTAGGTAGACTTGACTCTTATGGTGGTTATGTTTATGATGATGGAGACGAAAAACCATATTCTGGGAGTAGTAAATCATCATATAAATTAATTTCTTATGAAAATGACTTCCCTAAAGATATTGACAAGAAGCAATATTATTTGATACAAAATACTGATAAATTATTAGCAAGATACATTCTTGAAAAAGCTCCTTTAGGATATGCTGATTCAGTAGCAACAGCATTAGGCACAACAAAGGATAACCTCACACAACAACAAATACTTGATAACTTTAATTTACACTCACCTGCTATAACAGTGTCATATGATGGTATTCCAGTCTATGGAAGCAGAAGAATTCTAAAACAAAGAAACGTACCTTTAATTACAGATATTACAAATTCAGGTTACTCTGCTCAATTTGATGAAGCAAAATCTATGTATAGATTGAAGTATGATGTTGTTACTTCAGGCACTGCAGGTAGAACTCAGGTCAATTATACAGATAACGATGGTAATGCACAAACAGCATATGTGTTGATCTCTAGACCAGGTGGTCCTTCAATAACAGATTTTCCAATTGGAACTTTTATTGAAGATTATTTCTATGACGAATCAAGTGCAACAGATGATTCTCTAGATAAACACAACGGAAGATTCTCCATAACCCCAGAGTTTCCTACTGGTAGATATTGTTATTTTGCTACAACTAAATCGTTTGATCCAATTACAGATCAAATTATTGCTGATTCTGGTATTTCTTTTAAAGGATTCCCATATTTCATTGGAGATGAATTTGCATCTGAATATGATGATTATATGAATACCAGATGTAGAACTAATGATAGAATTCCATCATTCTTTAAGAGATCTTTTGAAAAAGATATTGATGATATTCCAGGACTATTCCCTGGACTAATTCATAACGATGAATATCCAAGTGAAGATGATGGATCAACAAGAACTGTAGCAAATTTAACATCAGTCTCTCCTGGATCTGTAGATTCAGTAATTATAGAAAACAAAGGTGATAATTATAGAGTTGGTGATAGATTGGTATCGAATAATGAAAGAACATTTGGATCTGGTTTTGATGCTATTGTTTCTAAAGTTGGCGGTAAAGAAATAAGAAAAGTTGAATTAAGTAATGATGGACTAGAAACTACATTTACTACTAATAAAGAACATGGACTTGCTATAAATGATTTTGTTTACATAAATTATATACAACCAAGTTATAGTCTACTAATAAATTTACATAATAATTTTTTATCTAATCCAGTCTCTACTTCAAAAATATCTGAGTTGGGAAATTTTGTTTTAAATCCATCAAATGGAGATGTATCAGAGTATAATAATTTTACTTTTTATAAAATAAATTTAAACTTTAAATATACATATCAACTCAATATTCCAGCTAACTCTGATTGGAAACTTACATATGATATTGATAAAACCAATGAATTCTTTACATTAGAAGATTCCCCAACAAATACAATTGTTTTGAATGCAAATAAACTTCCAAATAGACTATATTTGCATATTGGTCAAAAAATTTATGAGATTAATAAAACAAGAGATTATTTTGGAATTCAAAAAGTAATTTCAACCGAACCCAAAAAATTTACTATAAAAACCATAGAATCTGCGAGTGGATATGAAACTGAAAATATTTCATATACTGCTAAATCTTTTGGTGCGTTAGGACCTATTGAAGAAGTTTCTATAACTGGTTCTGGTAGTGGATATAGAAAACTACCAACCATTGAAAAAATATTGAAGAAAGGTAGCACCACAGAGATTGCCGGTAATGGAAAAGCTATAATTCAAACCAATTCGAATACAATTGGTACATTACAAAAACTTGAATATAGTTCAGTTGGGTCATCTCTAACATCTAGTAGTACTACAGATTATTATCTAAACATCCCAGCAACAGCAAAAATAGTAAATAATTTTGAAATATATGATGTAGAAATTTTGACTGGTGGTAAAAATTATGAAGAAACAGTAACTCTATTGGTCAATGGCGTTGAGTCTAATGCAATTTTAGAAGCAACTGTAAATCTTGGTACTATTTCAGCTGTCAAAGTAATTGATGGTGGATTTAATTATAGTGAAGAACCAACAATTACTGTAAAACCATCATCATCAACTACACTCACAGTAAGAGGTAGTGGTGCAACATTTAAAGCAAAAATTAGAAGAAAAAGTATAACTAAAGGATCAAAATTAACTGGTAATGTTAATTCTATATTGTTCCCAGTTCCAATTGAATCAACTGTAGTATCATTTGATTCTATATCTTCTGTTTTAGAATTTGATGAAGATGCCGGTCAATTTAAAGATGGTGATAACATTTATTATGGTGGTATTTTGTATGGAAAAATACAAAGCATTAGAAGAACTAAAGCATATGCAAAAGTAAGTCCTATAACTAATATAATTGAATCTAGGACTGACATATCTGGTAAAACTAGTGAATATTTGCAAAGATTAACTGATAGTAATTACTATCAAGATTGGTCATATAGCATTACTTCTTCTAGAGATACTAAAGAATGGAAAAAATCACAAGATGAAAATACACATCCAGCTGGATTTAAACAATTTGGTAAAAAGATAATTGAAAGAAGAAAATTCTTCTTTAAAAATCCACTTGACGTATTTAAGAGTAATCTTATTTTCTCACCAAAAATAACTGGTAAGATTGATAGTTTTGTTAAATTATCACCTTGTGGAAAACAAAGATTATTCTTACCTAACGTAGCAGCTTTTAACATAGACAGTTATATTGTTGGAACCGAATCTAATGCCAAAGGTAAAGTAATTGATAAAACAGAAACATCAATTATTATTGAATTATATGATAATGTTAATTTTATAATTGGGGAAATTATTGTTCCTGTATCCCAGGAGTTTGTGAGAGGAACATCATCAGCAACAAATAAATTATTCAACTTCTGGAATGGTATTTTCCAAGAACCAGGAGTTAGTTATGATGCATCTTCAGGATCTTCGATTACATATGTACCAAGATATACAGTTGGAGATTCTGATAAAATTATCATCCATGAAATTACAGAAACTGTTATAGTAGATGGTGTTGCAGTAGCAGACAAATACATTTCATTAGATAGTCAAACTTTACCAGCAGGTCAAAATTCAATTTCATTTAGATTGAACAGAGTACCTTATGTTGTAAATTCATCTAATTTAGAAAATTTTATAGTTTCTATCGGCGGTGTGGTGCAAAATACTGGATCTATGACTGCATCTAACAATAGTATACTGTTAGGTGGATCTGCATCTATAGATTCTAAAGCCTTTGCTATAGTCCATCCAAAGTTATCAAAATTAACTTTCCAATCTTCCAATGGAAACAGTGGTACACATACTATTACTAGTGGTCAAACAATTACTAATGATTGTCAATTATTAATTTTTAGAGAAGGATTATTACAATCTCAACTAGTAACAAATTATACTAGAAGTGGTAATACTATAACTTTGACTGGTGGGGAACAAATTGATTCGGATGAATTATTTGGTTGGCATTTTAATGGTACTATTACATGCAGTGTAACTGATGGTTCTACCATTAACCAAAATAAGTTATTAAGAATACTTAATTGCGAAACAACTTTCTTCCGTCAAAAAATTGAATCTAATGCTGAAAAGAGACCAGAATCTTTATATGAATTAAGAAAAGAAAATATTAGTGGTACTGTTGCTCTTAATGGTGCTTCTGAAATAACTGGATTTGACACTAGATTTACATATACTACACCTAGAACATCAGAAAGTTTTATAGAAGTATTAGATCCTATTGATTTTTCAGGTGGTCACACTTCGATAACATTGAAGAAGAATGGACAAAATTATTCTCCAGAACATGGTCATGAAAGTTTAATTGTAATGGTAAACAATAGAACTCTACAAGAAGGAACTGACTATACTCTTGCTACTGGTCCTCACAGAATTTCATTTACACAAGCATACACTTCTTCGGATAAGGGCACTATTTTAGATGTTTATGGTTCTTATGTATCCAAGAGACTTAATAACTTACAAGTTCTCCAGGATGACACCAAAACTACATTCAACTTAACTCATGATGGTGTTCCAAAATATGTTAATAACATTAGTGATATTTTTGTTGTTAGAGATGGGTTACTCAAAATTCCTGTTAATAACTTCGTTGATCATAGAAATGTGACTCTAGAAAGTCATACAGTTAATGATAATAAAATTACTTTTTTAGATTCACCAGCTGCTAATGAAAATATAAAATTAGCGTATTTTACAAGACAACTATTACCATCTTATACTAAAAATGTAGTATTAGACAGACCATCTTGTTTTACTGGCAATATTTCTGTTTTCCCAATAACTCAATTGGGAGATTTGGTATCTCCTGCAAATATCAATAACTTGTTTGTAATTAGAAATGGTGTTGTGCAAAAACCATCTACAGATTTTACTATATCTGGAGATAAACTAACATTTACAACTGCTCCAAGTCATGATGAAACTATAGAGGTATTTTACTCATATGATGGTTTAAATCAAAATATCATGTTAGATAATCTAACAGGTATTAATGGGTCAACTACTACTCACCAACTAACTAATAGTGGAACAGCATTCACTAGTGCTTCTGCTGCTCATGAGTTATTTGTAGTTAGAAATGGAGTTGTTCAGAACCCTACTCAAGATTATACTGTTAGTGGTAGTCAGATTACATTTACAACTGCACTACAAACTTCAGAAAGCATTCATATAATTTATGTTCATGCTGCGACTGAAATAGGAATTTCTTCCTCCACAGCAGTAGACACAACAACACATGAATATACATTAGCATCTGCAGCAGCATCTGGTGATGAAAATCATTATGTTGTTTATGCAGATGGTGTTCCAAATTTATACAATAAAGGATTTACTTTCCATAACAATAGATCAAAAGTAAGATTAACTCATAGAGTAGGTCAGGTTCCGACAGATGTATTCATTGTTAAATATACATCAGTAACAACGATTGATGATGTTATAGACTGCCCAGATGGAGTTAGAACTAGATTTAGATTACTTCAGAGTGGTGCTAATCTTACACCAAGTGAGATTGTACAAGACGCTGATATTTTGATTGTTCGTAATGGTGTTGTATTAGAACCAGGAGTTCAATATACAATAGGTGCTACCAAAAAATATGTTGATTTGACTTCTGCACCTGCAGCAAATGATGAATTTTTCTTTGTCAAGATGTATGGTAATTTAAAGAAAACTCTAACTAATGTTAGTGGAAATATCTATGATCTTTCCGATACCTATACGGATGATGACGACAAAGAGGATTTAGTTGTATTCTCTAATAATACATGGAAATTTAGAGGAGATGGTTTTGATTTTACTGATAACAATACTATTCAATTGACATCAGCTCATACTACTGGTAATTTGTTTGCAATTAGGTTCTTTGGTGGATTTAATAGATTAGATGATATTCATACACCATTTGATGGTTCTAGAACTAAGTTTAACTTATTCTACAATAATGATAATTTTGTTGCTCCTGGAACTATTGATAATGACAACATCCCAGATAGTTCTAGTCTGTTTGTGTGTAAGAACAATGATGTATTAGAACCTGGACAAGACTATACATTAGTTGGTGATATAAAAACACAAATACAATTTACTACTGCTCCTACTTCCAGTGATGTTATTAATGTATCTGTTCATGGTAGTTTTACAAAATTAGATACTATTGCAAGTGGTTCTGGTACAATGTTCTCATTAACAAAATCAAGTGCTGCATATTATCCAAATGCTGATATTGAAAGACCAAGAGATCACGAAAATCAAATTTTAGTATTTAAAAATGGTGATATTCAAAGTCCAATTTATGATTATTATATTGATAATAATAAGGTTGTATTCTTAACTGCTGCAACTGGAGAGAGATTGACATTTGTTGATTATCGCGGAACACCAAATGATGTGAAAGTAATTAATAGATTAAATCAACTTTCTGTTGGTGATGAGGTAACTATACCAGGTGAGGATTATACTAGATCGGTTACAGAAGTTCGTTCACCAACAGTCGCCATTGCTAAACAATTAATTCCTAATGGTAAATTTATTTCTGGTAATAGTTATATTGCACATGAGGTGAAAAAGAATCAGAATAATGTTTCTGTAGGAGATACATTTACAGCTTCTGGAACTACTCATAGTGATGTAACTGTTGCCCTAAATAATACTACAACTCTTCAAGATAGATCACCAACAGGGTTTGCTGGCACAGTTGCTTACTCTAATGGCGAAGTTAGTAACATAACTTTGACTAACGGAGGAGATCATTATAAAAATCCTATTGTAATTCGTACAAAAGGACCTGGAACCAGTGCAAAAGCAATTATTGGCGCAGGAATTGGTGGTACTTTAGATGGTACAACAATTGATCTTATCTATCCAGGTGAAAACATCTATGTAGATCAAACTGCAGTAGCAACTTTATATGCTTCGGTTTATAAGAGATTGCCACTACACAAATCAAACATAAGAAAATCAACAAATTTACAAACAAGTGTTAACACAACTGTTGAAACATTGGTTGTAGGAAATGTTGCTGATCTGCCTTCTAATTCACCATCAATTACACTTTCTGGAACTGGTGGTGGTGTTCCCACATCATTCCAAATTTATATTTCTAATGGAGGGGTTAGAAAAGTTGAAATTCTAAATGGTGGATCTGGATGGGATGACCGTAGTATAGAAGTTGAAGTAACTGGCGGTGGTGGTTCTGGTTGCGTATTGGAACCAGTTTTAAATAATTCTGGAACAATTACAGATCTTATCGTAAGAAATCCTGGTACTGGTTATGATACGTTTAAAGTGATTGCATATGATAGAACAAATAACACCAGAGAAGTTATTGATTATACATCTGTAGACACCAGCAACAATACAATAAAAGGTTGCACTAGAGGAGTTGCAGGAACCTCTGCAGTTTCTCATGCTGCAAACGTTGAAAATCCAGATAATCCAACAACTGGAACTATGATTTATTTTGACAATTATCTCTGATAAATAAAAGTACAATAAAAAAAGCGGAAGAATAATGCCTTCACTAGTCACTGATAATTTTAGGGTTTTTGCTGCCCAGCAATTTATGGAGTCTCTTGAAGAACCATATTCTGATGCAAATTCCAATACTGTAGCTGATAATACTGATGCTGCTCGGGCTTACAGAAGTAAGATATATTTATTTACTGGTAGATCGACTCCATGGAATGCCGAAAGGTATGCTGCGGGACAACCTGAAGCAAGCGGTGTTAGTGAACTAAGTCCACCCGAGGCATATGATTCATTCAATGACATGAATGAAATTTTTGATGATATGATTTCGGCAAAAAGAATTACCAGATCTGACTTATCCCAAGTAATTAGAAGAAATACTTGGAATCCGAATGTCAAGTATGACATGTATAGAAATAACTATACAACAGTTAACCCATCAATTAACGGACAAACTAGTTTATATGATGCACAATTTTATGTAATTAATAGTAACTATCAAGTTTACAAGTGTATTTCAAATGGACAATCTCCGAGTTTTCCAAATGGAAGACAATCTACAGTTGAACCAACTGGAACAACCACATCTATCATAGAATCTCCATCCGATGGATATAGATGGAAATATATGTATACTATTGATATTGCTGACTACATTAAGTTTGTCTCCACAGACTTTATGCCCGTAAAAAAAGATACTACTGTTGCAGCAGCTGCAATTGATGGTTCGATTGATCAGTTAGTGATTACAAATGCTGGTTCTGCATTAACAAACAATACATATTATTGTGCAATTGTTGGTGATGGATCTGGTGCTGTAGCTCAATTACAAGTTACTGGTAATTCAATTACATCTGCGACTCTCCATTCCGTTGGTTCTGGATATACCAGAGGTACAGCTTTACTCAATAAAGTATATACGGATTCTGGTTTGAGTGTTGGTCAAACTAGTTTATCGACTGGTTCTATCGAAGTTGTAATTTCCCCTCCAGGTGGACATGGTTCGGATCCAGTTGTTGAATTGGGTGGATATAGAGTAATGATTAATAAAACCCTAGACTTCCTAGATGGTGATGGAGACATTCCAGTTAATTCAACGTTTAGAAGATTTGGTTTATTAGCAGATCCAACAGATCAAAATGGTGATGATTTGATATCTACTACTGCTACTGCTTGTTTATCAATGAGATTCCCTACAAGTGGATCTGGAGCACCTTCTGGTGATTTTACTCCTGGTGCATTAATTACACAATCAACTGGTCTTACACCTACCCATGCAGTTGGTGTTGTAATTCATTATGATTCTGTTACTGGTGTTCTGAGGTATTATCAGAATGAATATATTGATGATGTTGCTCGTGCTTCTGGTGATGCGGCGTTTGTTGCAGAAAGATATAAGTCAATACCATTTTCTGGTAGTAATGAAGTAACTCAGACTATTAAAGACTCGAATGGTAATGTTGTACAGACTGTTAGTGGAACTCCTTCTGGTACTACAACTTCATTTGGTATTAGTTTTACTAACGGATATGCTTTACCAGAAGTCAAGAAAAATAGTGGTGATGTAATTTACGTTGAGAATAGAAAAGCAGTCAATAGATCTAACGACCAGACTGAAGATATTAAATTGGTCATTGAGTTCTAAAATAAATAATCAAAAGAAAAACCCCTGAAGGTTCTATAATGCAGGAAACAAATCTTAAAATATCACCATACTTTGATGATTTTGATAGTTCAAAAAATTATCAAAAGGTTTTATTTAAACCAGGTTATTCTGTTCAAACTAGAGAGTTAAATACTCTTCAGTCTACACTACAGAATCAAGTTGAAAAGTTTGGTCAACACGTTTTTAAAGACGGATCTATTGTAATACCTGGTAATGTAAACTATGATTTGAGTGCGAAGACTGTAATGATTCAGTCTTTGATAAATGGAGTATCGGTCGAAAACAATATTACAGCACTAATTGGAAAAACTTTAACGGGTGCTGATTCCGCTGTCAGAGCAGAAGTTACAGGGGTTCTTACTGCAGCAGAATCAGAAAAGGATACGACCACGTTATATGTTTCGTATAATTATGGTGGAAACGAAGAAAATGGTACTCAGTTAAAAGAATTTAAAAATAATGAGGTTTTACAGGACTCAGACGGAAATTCTGTAGCTATAACAACTGTACAGAATGCAACATCATACACTGGTTCAACTGTAAATATTAATGCCGGCGTCTATTTTGTTAGAGGATTTTTTGTAGAGGTCTTATCTCAAAAAATTATTCTAGATCAATATAATACAAAACCATCATACAAAGTTGGTCTTCAAATTATTGAAAGTGTCGTTACATCAGAAGAAGATGCGACTTTATACGATAATTCTTTAGGTACTACAAATTATGCTTCTCCTGGAGCAGATAGATTAAAAATTGAATTAAAATTAGTAAAACAAAATTTACTAATTACAGAAAATTCTAATTTTATTGAGCTTCTTAGGTTTGAAGAAGGTAAGATTACACAACAAGCAGATGCATATCAGTCTGCATATGCTCAACTAGAAAAAAATCTAGCAAGAAGAACATATGCTAATCATGGTAGTTTTACTACACAACCATACAGTATAAAGATTAGAGAAGCTTTAAATGATGGTGAGAATGGTGGTGTATATTATGCAAATGAAATTAGTTATGATGGTAAAACAATTGTAGAAGAGATTCCAACTGGTGCTACAGCTGTAAATATAGGAGCAAATGAATATACAGATGGAACTAGTAAGTATATTGTAGGAAGAGATTATTATGCTATAGAATTATCTGAGGGTAAGGCATATGTAGAAGGATTTGAAGTATTAAATGAAAGAAAACAATATGCTTTGGTTCCAAAACCAAGAAGTACGCAGTCTTTAAACAATCAAGGTTCTGTATTGCAGATTGGTTCTCATATTAAAATCAGTGCATCTACTGGTACAGTAAATTTTAATGAGGTTCTTTTATTAAAAGATGTTGGTGGTAATACCATAGGTACAGCAAAATCTATTGGACTAGCAAACAAAAAATTATATCTTAGAGAAATTTCTTTATATGAAACTTTAACTGTTGCTGATGTGGCAGATTTTGTAACTGGTGATTTTGCGACTGGATCTGTTTCTGGAGCTACTGCATTTGTTGATAATGTTGATAGTAGTGGTAATACTATAAGACTTAGACAAGTTTCTGGTACTTTTATTGTAGGTGATGAACTTGTTAATAGTAGAGTTGCTAGTTCATCTCTTGTTCCAACATGCTCTGTTACAGCTATTTCTAGAAAACTATTAGAAAATGTAAGAACGATTGATAAGAGTAGTGGATTTTCATCAACTGTTAAATTAGATTCAGTTTCACTGACGGGATCTTCTTTTACAGTCTCCAGTAATACTTCACTTACTGGTGTTAATACTGCATTTAATTTTGAACTTTCTGCTGATTCTAGAATCAAGTTAGGTGGTGAAGCTGCTGTAGAAGTTACAACAGCAACTAGTAGTACTGTTACTTTATCCGCCAATGTTGTCAATGGGACATATTATTCTGCATCAAAACAAGTCTGTAAACTATATTCATCACCAACTGGTTTAACTAATAGAGTATCACTAAATCCAATCTTCAAGGAAAGTGATTATGTGCATAATAGATTAATAACGGAAACACAGACTGCATCAGGAACTGCTATCACTCTTCAAACGTCTCCTGGAGATCTTATTGATAAATCTACTATAGTCATTGTTTCTTCATCTGGAATTGTTGATAATAGCACATTAACATTTTCACAAAGTGATTCTCATACTTTAGGTATTACTGGATTAGCTAACGCAAGTCATACAATTTATTACCAAGTAAGAGTTTCAAATCCAACTACTAGGAAAAAAACAAAGAGATCATATAAATTTTTAAAAGTTGATAAGGAAAAAACTACCGCCAATAGTGTATATGGCACTAGATATGTTGATAAAGAACTTTCTTTAGTATTTCCAGATGTAATTAAGATTCATGCAGTTCATGAAGCATTGAATGCTGGATCCGCTGATACTGCAATGTTTGATTCGGTATTATTGAACGATGCTTCTAATATTAAAGAAGGGGATGTTTTAACATTAGGATCTGTTAGAGCAAGAGTAATTTCTAAAGATTCTAATAAAGTATACATTGTATATTTGTCAACAACTAAATTCCAAAGTGGTACTAATTTAGCTGTATCAATTAATGTCCCTGGAAATAATTTAGCATTAGGCATTTTTATTAAAGAGTGTACAAATGGTAAATATCGTGATATTACAGATGATTATAAACTTGTAAGAAACGATACTGCTGATTTATATAGAGTTTCCAAATTAGTTAGAAAGTCTAATGCAGCAGAACCACAGAAAAAGATTGTAGTTGTTTATGATTATTTTGAACATACTGAGTTAGGAAATGATTTCTATTCTGTTGATTCATATGGTGATTTAACATATGATGAAATTCCATTGGCATATAATTATGTTTCTATGGCAGATTTAATTGATTTTAGATATTACACATCTCCATCAACAACATCTGGTGGCACTATTTCATCTCCTTATATTGAAAGTCAATCAGCGCTTGATGTTACTACTCGTACTATTGCTAGTGGCAAAGTTCCATTCCCAGAATCTGTTTTTGGTATTGATTATCAGTTCTACATGGGTAGAGTTGATAAAGTATATCTCACCGCAAGTTCAGAGAAGTATGGTTATATCACTGGACAATTAAGAGTTGTTCAGGGTGCGGATTCAATTGACCCAGCATTAGCTGATGACGATGGTGCGGGATTACTTTTGGCAACAATTAAGTTACCACCTTATCTAAAGAATGTTTCTGAAGCTGAAATAACTTTAGAAAAAACTAGAAACTATACTATGAAAGACATTGGAAAACTTGAAGAGAGGTTGACCAATTTAGAAGAGTATACTTCTTTAAGTTTACTAGAAGTAAGTACAAATAATTTAAATATTTTAGATGAGGAAGGTAAAAATAGATTTAAGAATGGTTTTGTTGTAGATAGTTTTACAACTACAGATGTTGCTGATTTATCCAATCCCGATTATTCAGCATCTATAGACTTAGATAAAAATATCGTAAGACCATATCCAGTTGTTAATAGTTCTGGTTTTTACTACGATACATCTCAAAGTACAACTAAATTTAACAGAACATATATTACATTACCATTCACAGAAACTCCTTTAATTTCCCAAACTTATTCTAGTAGGGTTGAAAACTTATTCCCATATGAGGTATTTTCTTGGGTAGGGAACATGGACTTGTTCCCTAAAAAAGATATTTGGTATGATACACAAAGAGAAATTATAGAAGGTCAAAATATTAATTTAGTTGATTCATATACAGCTCTCTTTGATTTAGTTGTTCCTGGAGGTCAGATCTGGGGTGACTGGGATCTTGGTGCAGGTGGATCTGTACGTGGTGGCGGTGGAACCAGTATCACAGATATAATGTCTGGTACACAGTTTGATGTTTCTAGTTTGAATTTTGATATTCAATCTGGTGACACTATTCAAAATATAACAGATATTAAATACACCAGATCAAGAATCGTAAATGTAAGTACATCTTTATTGAGACCAAATACTAGGTTTTATTTCTATGTAAATGATGTAGAATCTAATTCTATCATCTATCCAAATTTACTAACAAATTTAACTCAAGTCACTGGAACTTTTGTTGTTGGTGAAAAAGTAGATTTAATTCCTAATAGAGATGTATCTAATTTTAGAAGAGAAGCAAATAATTTATCTGCTACTGTAGTTGAACCAACTTTATTTACTGATGATACTCTTGGTTTTTACTCTGTTTCAGATGGTTATTCTTCTAGTACCACTAAGTTAGCTATTTCTGATCTAAGATCCACTGATGAATCCGATATTAATCCTACTATTATTGGAACAGATTTTACAATTGTAGGTAGAACTTCTAAAGCTAGAGCAAGATCAAAAGAACAACAACCATTATATACTGATGAATATGGTAATCTAAATGCGTTTGTATTAATTCCACCTACTATGTTTGAAACTGGTGATTTAACTTTCTCAGTTTCCGATGTTCCTGGTAATCTACAAGTTAAGGGTATTACTGCTTCTTATGCGATTGGTCAGTATTTCACCCAAGGTACTCAACTAAATGTAACCTCTCAAGTAACAACTCTAGAAGTACCAGAATTAACAGCAACTGCTATTACAAGAGAGAGAACAAGATTCATTCCAGATCCACCTCCTGCACCAGCTGGTCACGACCCTATTGCACAATCATTCTTTATCGGTGAAGAAGGAACATTTGTTACTTCTTTAGATTTATATTTCTTGACAAAAGATGAAACTCAACCAGTTACGGTTGATATTAGAACGATGGAGAATGGAACCCCAACTAGTTATATTGTACCTGGATCTATTACTACAGTTGCAGCAACAGATGTAAAAACATCTACAGATGCTTCTATACCAACTAGATTTACATTTGATAATCCACTATATCTGTCAAGTAATGTAAGTTACTCCTTTATTGTTAGAACAACCAATAAGAACTATAATCTTTGGGTTTCTAGACTAGGTGAATCAGATGTAACAACTGGTTTGATGATAGATAAACAACCATATGTCGGTGTTCTTTATAAATCATCAAACCAAAGTATCTGGACTCCTGATCAATACGAGGATGTTAAATTCATATTAAATAGGGCAAAATTTGAAACAAATACTACTTTTGTTGCCGCTCTACCAAATAACCCAGTAGTTGATCAAAAATTAACTAATAATCCATTTACATTTGCTGATGGTTCATCTATTGTTAAAGTATTCCAAACAAACCATGGAATGAATCAAGTTGGAAATAAAGTTAAGATTGATGGTGTTTCATCAGATATTGTAAATGCACAACTAACAAGTACTATAAGTGGAGAAGCAACTACAATATCAATAACTGATATTGCTGGTACTACAAACTTTAATCCAACTTCTGAAGGTTGGGATGTAATTGATAATGCAACTGTAACGCAAGCAAATCCTGGATTTGTAAGAATAGGGGATGAAATTATTTCTTATTCTGGTGTTGCAACTAGTCAACTAACTGGTTGTGTTAGAGGACAATTTGGAACTCAAGCAGAATCCCATGCTACTGGAACTGTTGTTGAATGTTTCCAATTAAACGGAATACTTTTAAATGACATCAACAAAGTTCATACAATTACTAAAGTAATAAGTGCTGATGAATATGAAGTTACCGTTCAAAATTCAGCAAACTTAACAAAACAATCTGGTGGTAACAATGCAATTGCATCCAGAAATACTCAATATGAAACTATAAAACCAAAATTCAATATATTCTCTCCAACAAACACAACTGCTACTATAACTGCAGGAACCACCTCTGGTACAAGTATTGGTAATGCTAATCAAAGATCTTTCCAACTTAGAGGTGCAGAGTCAATTGATAATTATGTAGAGAATACAATGAATGAACCAAAAATTATACTATCAGAATCAAATAAAGTTTCTTTCCAACCTTCAGGTGCTGGTAGTTTGACAGCTTATGTCAATATGTCTACTACATCAGATATGGTAAGTCCAGTCCTTGATCTTGCTGGATCTTCTATAATTACAATTTCAAATAGAATAAACAAAGAAGTTGATAGTAATGGCAGTATTGATGTCACTTCAGAATTGACTCCAACTGGTGGTAAACATTCCGCATATATTACAAAAAAAGTTATTCTAGAAACTTCTGGAACTTCGGTAAAAGTTTTATTTGATGCTATTAGAACGGAACGCAATGATATCAAGGTGTTTGTTAAAGTAAAAGGTGATTCCACTCCTGGTTCTTTTGATGATATGAATTATGAAGAAATTCCATCAGTTTCATATCCTACTTCTAAAAACAATAAAGAGTTTAGATCTTTTGATTTTGAAATAAAATCATTAAGAGAGTTCCAAGAGTTCAGTGTAAAGGTTGTCATGATTGGAAACGATCAGAGTGATGTACCAAAGATCAGAAACTTTAGAGCATTAGCACTTGCATTATGATATGAAAGAAATTCAAGTAGAAGGTCATCCAGATTTAGTAAGAAATACTAATAACAAATCTATAGTTAACAAAAATAAGTCTGAATATGAGACTTATATGAAATTGAGTAGAAAGAGAGAGTCTGAAAAAAATAGAATTTCTAATATGGAGTCAGATCTCTCTTCTCTTAAAGGAGAAATTACTGAAATAAAAAACCTCCTGAGAGAGTTAATTTCTAAGTAGTTTTATAAATACTAGGGAAATGAACTTTCGATATAAATAAAAATAAGTGGTAAACACCTATGGCGGCAGTACACAATCTTTATATTGATCAAGGCGCAGATTTTTCTGTAGAGATTGGAATCTTTGACGATTTCAACACCCCTTGGGATTTGAGTGGTTACTCAGCTGAGGCTCATATGAAAAAATCACATTATAGTTCCACTTATCATGAATTTAGTGCAACTCCAGGTGCTAATGGTATTATTGCTCTTTCCATGACATCAACTGTTACTGGTGCAATTGCCGAGGGTAGATATTTGTATGACATTGTTATTACTTCTGCCGCCGGGCAAAAAACCAGAGTAATTGAGGGTATAGCAACTATTAATCCAGGAGTAACAACATGAAAACGAAAGTTACAGTATCAAATAAACCTCAGGTTATTACAGTTAGTAGTGGAGGAGTTAGTACGCTAACAAATCTTTCTGACGTGAATTTTAATAATGCTACTGACGGTGCGGTTTTACAGTATGACGCAGCGACTAATACATGGATTGCAGAAAATGTTCTTGAGAAATCCGGCCTTCAAATTAATTGCGGCAACTTCTAATCCTCACAGGTAATAAAAATGGCAACAATCTTAAAGATTAAAAGATCTAGTACTAACCCAACAGCAACGCCTGGTGGGCTGGGGCAAGGTGAACTTGCGTATGGTGAAGGTACTAGTACGTATACAGACGCTCAAGGAGCTTCAGTAACTTCC
>CEPR01009642.1_pt1 | contig 22707 bp, 22 predicted proteins | sample 530431 | NCBI WGS metagenome assembly CEPR01 (sample SAMEA2620078, study PRJEB7988) | marine metagenome | isolation source: saline water (ENVO:00002010), including
TACATCTGTTACAACAGCACCTACTTCTGATTTATTTATTCTTACCTTAAATCTTCCACCTGCCTCTCTAATGCAGGTAAGTAGAAATTGTGAAGTAGGGAATGTTGTTCCCATAGGATTTATGTCAGACTGAACTCCATTAGCTTTTAATGCTATTCTGTTATTAGCTCCACCTCTATACATTTTTATTTGGTCATTACCACCTTTTCCTAAAGGAGCTTCATTACTTAAGGTTGCTGACTCGGCAGGATCTATGGCTATAATTACTGTAAAAGCACCCAAGTTTATTTGAGAACCTAAAGTTAATGTATTATGCCCTTCAAAATCAACTGTTAATGCACCACTATATCTAGGTTTTTTTGCATCGTCTGATTGAGATGCATCATTATTGTTGCCACTAATATCCTCCCACTTTGAAATACCATCAGTATCGTGAGTTATAAAAGACTGCCTTCTAAACCAAAGCTGAAGTCCTGTGATGTCTGTACATTGAAAAACGCCTGATGCGTTTGGTTTTAATCCTAATCTATAACTAAGTCCTAACATATTATCCTGTATATACCACTTCTAATGTAGCGTTAAACCTTGCTGTTGTTGATGCTGCAGCACCTGCAGATATAGTAACTATAATGACATCTCCTGCTGAGAATGTAGAAGAAGAACTCAAAGAACCCACCTCAAAAACATCAACATTGGTTGTTCCACCACCAACCTCAGAAGCAGTATCGCCTAATTGAGTTAGTGCAAATCCTGTTGAACTAGCATCTGTAGGTGTTCCTTTGTAAACCTTAAAGTTAACAGTTCTACTGCTTGTTGCTGCTACAAGACCAACAAAGCCACTTACATAACCTGCTCTAGTGCAGTATAACTGAGCTTGTGCAACAGCATCTTGTGCATCAGCAGTAGGATTAGTAACTGCTGTGTCCCAAAGGTGTGTTGCGTTTGCAGCATAAGTTGGTGCATACTCGTTAGTGTCAGATTTACTAAAAAATCCTGTAACCCTAAATTGTTGACTTCTTCTAAGATTGTCGTCTGCCCAAGTTAAATTATTACTACCGTCTTTTGTTAAGACAGTATTTGCAGAAGCTGTGCTAAAGTCCTTTGGAACGTGAAGCTGACTGTTATCTAATCCACTATGTTCGTTACTTGCCATATTATGCTGAAGCTATAAATATTTCTACATCTACATCGTTTGATGCAGGATTTACTTGAATACTAGCTATGTCAGCCATTGTTCCAAAGCTAGGACTTGTATCTGCTTCTGAAAGCATTAAGTCGTCAGGAGAGCCTAACATATGAGATTCTCCTGCTGCCAACCTAACTTGATAAAGAGTTGCAGCACCAACAACAGCCAACTCAATAGAGTTTGTGTCATCAAGATTTGTAACTCTAATATACTTTGCATCTTCTACATCAATAGCATTATCTGATGCAAAGGCGTTTCCGTTAAATGTAGCAATAGTAGTAGTTTGACTGTTTACACACTTTACTATTCTTTTAAAAACCTCATTTATATCTGCAATAGTTAGTGTTTTTGTTCCACCATACTGAGTTCCACTCAATGTCAATGCTTCTGAAATAGAAACTTCTAATGTTGCATTTGTTACTGTACTCGCCATATTATTATCTGTTATATCCTATTACTACTCCACTTGTAAGTGTTATTGCTGTAATATTAAGCATTAACAATGTTCCTGCAGGAAGTGTTGTTTGTAAACCTGCTGCATTTGTAACTTCACTATCGCAAGTTATTGAAGAAACAACAGTTTCAGTAACACAATAAATGCAGTAAAAGTCTTTACTTGTATGAGCATTAGTATCACTAATAACCTGAATGGTTTGACACTCACCCAACATTCTCATTAAAGCAATATTGTCATCTAAAAATTCGTAAGCCATTTTATTTATTTTTTTTAATTAATTTTATTTCAGTTATCAATTCTTCTTTAAGAATATTTAAGAAGTTTACTAATTCTTCTTCATTTACATTGTAGCCACCACCACCGTGTTTTCTTCCACACATCCAAGAGCCATCAGGCATCTTGTGTTCATAACCATCAGGACACTTTGGGTTTTTTCTAACGTGCTGTGAGTTATCTGTATCTTCCATAGCTTTTTTCATAGGGTGGTCTTTAGGTAGTAAATCCGTGTCGTGTTGCCCTCCTTGAAACCTTCCCTTACGCATAACAAACATAAAAGAATTTACACGAGCATATGCCCACTGCTCCTCAGATTTTACATTCGGTCTAACCGACTCTCTATTTGTACGATAAGCACCGACACCTCTATCAAAAACTTTCTCTAATTTCTTGTAGGTAACTCTTGGATTCCAATCAACCTTAAGGTCTTTTACTTCCTCATTGTGTTCCTCAACTTTAGCCTCAAGTCCCTTCTTTACTGTTGGACTAACATTTTTCATATTATCTTTTCTTCCTTCTAGTTTTTTAGTCAATTCAAGAATAACGTCTTTCATTCCTCTTTCTCCAAGATTTCCAATAACACCCCATTTAATTTGCGCAACAACACCTGCCACGTTACTAAGATTTGGCTCTGTATCTCCTTTAAATTTTTGACCATCTCTAAAATGTCTTTTTGCCCAACTTTCCCTTTCTTTTATCCAAGCTCTTATAGCTTCAGTATCTTCTCCGTTTCTTGCTCTACCCCAAAGCATAAAAGCTTCGTTACCTCTAATGTTGCCTCCTGCCTTCCATATTTTAGGCTGTTGCTCTTTTAGATTTTTAGCAAACTCATAACTGAACTGCTTTTCCTCGCTGTTACGCAAAGAAATTTTTTTATCATCCCCTTTCTTTGGAAAATTTGTTGCCATTAGTAAAATATTATTCCGTTCATTTTTTTAGCCATATCGCCATCTAAATCAGGCATAGACATATCTCCATCTTGACCAAACAAAGGATATTCATTGTTTTGGTCATCGTGCATTATGTAAGCTATCATATCATCACTCAAAACCTGAGCCTTTCTAAAAGTATCAGACTTCATTTGATTAAACTGCTCTGCACTAGCAGCACTACTAAACTCAGAACTATTTATAACAAGACCTGCTGACGTTGTGTTAAACTGTATCTCATTCATTACCTCAAATCTAACATACCAAGCTAGTGCAGGTTTTAAGTAATGAGTTAATAAATCACTATTTGCAGTAGTCAATGTACCTCCGTGATTTTGAGTTTTCAATTCCTCAAACATATCTAAGCCTAACATAGGTTTAATGTGAGCAAGTTCTGCAATAGTAATAATCTCATCACTTATCAAAGCTAAATCAGTAGCTTGGTTTGTGAATGATTTTGTTACAACCTCTGAAGCTGTTATTAGATTATTGTATTGTCTTACGTTTGCCATTATAAATTTTTGTTTTGTCGTTCTACTCTAATTGTCTGTCTGTCAGAAATCAACAACTCTCCATCTGCAATATCAGGAAGATCTTTGTTGAGCATAGCTCTTTGCTCGTTAATTGTAAGAACCTGTTTAGGGTCTATATCAGAAAGGAATGAAATAGGAGGCTCGTAAGCAACTGTTAAATCTTCAGTATCTATTCCCATCTCATTTGATATAACTCTCTTTATAGGGTCTAAAAGTATGTTTGTTGTATCTCTAATTACAGTACTCATAGCAAGGTCGTAAGCTATTCTGATCTCACTACCTGTGTTGTTCATCTTGCCTGATGAAATTATACCACTCAAAGCAGGTTGCCATCTGTGAGCAGTTATAATGTTTTGATCGGTGAGTTTCTGTAAATCTAAGAAGTCACCATCTTCCTTGTTGTTAATGATTTGAACATCAGTACCTCTACTGTCATCTCCATTCTTTACAAGGAATAATATTTTTGAGTTATTACCACTTCCTGTTAGTGTGTCTTTAGCAGCCTCTACAAATTTCTCTGCTTCTGCCTCTCCAAAATCACCATTAACAGTAACAATAGCAGAAGGACTAAATCCATTTTTAAAGTTTGTGTGGTTAAACTTTCCTATTTCATAATCTATTGCAATATGCTCCAAAGCAGCTACATAATCAGGCAAACCATAAAAGCTAAATGTACTTTCATAGTCCTTGTAATGTATTATAAATCTACTGTTAGATACATTAGGATAGATTGGTATTCTTTGTGTTTTTTCTTTAAACTTTCTTTGATTAGACCAATCAGGGTGAAAGTAAACGTGCTTTTTGTTTTTGCCTAATCTCGCAGTCGAAGCGTCTTTATGATAAAAGTTAACACCACCATCATATATAACTCCCTCAAGATAAGCGTTTCCATAAGTAAAATAATCATCAGCTAATTTTTTAAAGCAGTCTTTTAAACTCTCTCCGTTTGCATTTACGTCAGATATAAACTCTACAAGCTCTTTATTATCAGACAAAAAACCTCCACCTGTTGTGAAAGTTGTTTTCTGTGCTAATACAGAACGATGTGTTGAAGATTGTCTTTTTAGCTCTGCTAAATATTGTGGGAAAAGATTGTCTGCACCAAATGGAATCCAATCATCTCTTAATCTATCCAAGTCTTTTACCTCTGTATTTACTTCAGGCGTGGATAGGTTTACAAAAGCATACTTGGTATTAAAGTTGCTCGTTATCTGAGATTTCTGAATCTTTGACCTTTTTTGCTTTTGACTTGGTTTTCTTTGGTTTTGCATCTTCTTCAAATTCTATATTTTTTGTGTGTCCAAGCTCATAGGCTTTCTTAAGTTCTTCCTGTGTAGCTTCTGCCCACATAAACCCTTTCATATTACTGAAACGAGCTTCGCCTTTTTTAATCTTTGCTTTATACATATTGCGAATATAATAAAAAAAAGAAGGAAAGGGGAAAATCCCCAATCCATTCTTTTTAAGTTAATTATGCTATTGAGTATGAACCGTCAGAAGCATCAATAGTTACAGCAGGAGTAAGTAAGTATGGTAACTCACCTGAAGTAGCTGTAAATGTTAATGTTACTCCGTTCTCATCTCCTAAAGCAGCACCTGTTGCAGCTTCAACACCTGATAGTCTAGCATACATTTGGTCGTTTGCAATATCTCCTGTAAGAGAGTATTTGTTTGAAAGACCAACAACATAAGTTACATCATTGAAGTCAGTAGCAAAAACAACTAAGTTTTCATTACTTAAAACATCAATAGCAGACATATGTGCATCAGACATATTTGGTATATAAGCAGAGATAGTGTGTTCAAATAAAATTGTTCCACCCTCTTTTGTTCCTGTGCTAGTTAGTGAGCCTGTACCTTGCTTAAGTTCAAACAACTTAACATTCGATTCTGTTATAGTAGATATTGTGTGATTTGCAGAAGAATCAAATGCCACAGCACTAATATCGCTAAACAAGCAAACACCCAAGTGCTTAAGACCACCTCTCCTTTCCAAGTCGGAGTGAACAACGCTAATTTTTTCTATTGCCATTTTATTATTTTTTTAAAAGTTAAAATATAAGGGGGTGTGTTTCAACCCCCCATATTATATTAATTAAGCCATATTATCAGGTGTGTAGTACACAGCCAATTTAGCATCTTTCAATGCACAACCGATTGAGTAAGCTACACGGAAACGATATTCTTTGTTATCGTTAGAGTACCACTGCTCTACTGAGTTCTCATTGAAGTCAGTTGCAACAACGAAAGCATCTTTAGTAGTTAACATAGCTCTGTGAGTTTCAGCAGCGTTAGAAGCACCATTGATGTTTGCAACGTTAGCAGCAATAGCCACATCCCAATCTCTACGAACAATGATAGGAATACCTCTGTAAGTTAATTGTTGAACACCATTAACCATAGTACCGTAACCTGCAGCAGCAAAGTTAGAAGATTCTAAAGTTGCAGCCATATAGTCATCAGCAACATCACCTGAAACAATGTAAACGTGATTTCCTGCCTCTAATAATTCAGGAGCTGCAGCATCATAAAGACCTTTTAAAATCTCAAGACCTTTACCTGAAGCTAAAGCAGCGTCAGAACCTTGAGAAATAGTATCTCTGTTGATTTTGTTTGCAGTAACAGCGAAAGCTGCATCAAACAAGCCATCAAAATCTCCAAAAGCGCCTGAGCCTGAAGCATCAGACAACCAAAGGTGCTTGTTAAAGTCAGCCTTAACACCTTGACCAATCATTTCTAATAAAATGTTCTTAACAACAGTTCCATCAACATTATCAAAGTCGTGTCCACCTCTCATAAGTTGACCTTTGATTTTGTTGTATAAAGAATCTCCTGCAAAAGCAACCTCTGCTTCTCTACGAACAGGAGTAATTGTTACTGTGTCGCCTATCTCTCCTGACTCTCCTGCGAAAGCTGATGAAGAAAAAGCGTTAGTGATTCCACCAATAGCCTTGAACTTATCAACAACGATTGTTCCTGATACGTTAGGCATAATGTCCATATAGGACATATAATCTTGACCCATAAATAATGGTTCTAAAATATACTTACTTACGTCATACGACTTTACAGTAGGTAAACTTGCACTTGTATAAGTTGCCATAATTTTCTAATTTTTATTTAATTATTATTTTAATATTGATTTAGCGAAAGATTCCCACTCATTTACCACAACATCACTTTCGTTGATTGCAGGGTCTGTGTCAGCCTCTACGCTTGTTTCAGTAGCTTCTAATTTTGCTAATTTAGCCTCCATATCAGAAATCTTGTTAGTTAAGTCAGTGATTGTACTTTCTTTTTCTCCAACAAGATTAGCCAATTCTTCTTTTTCTTCTCGTAAAGATATAGCATTTTCTTCAAGCTCCTCGAACTTGTTTACCACAGCTTCATTGTCAGAAAGAATAACAGAAACTTCTTCAACAGGAGATGAAACTTCCTCTCCTTTAACAGCGTTTAAGATTTCTTCTTTAACACTGTTGAACCAAGTTTTTAATTCTTCGGTCATCTTCGTTTTATTATTAGTTAAACTTAATTTATCATTCACCTCTTTTTCGTTTACATTTGTAAATTTAGAAAGGTCAAATGTTGCTGCTATCTTCATTGGCTCTGTTATATTGTTTACAAATCCAAGTTCGATAGCTTCCTGACTTGATAGCCAAGTTTCTTTATCCATCATATCAGAAAGCTCATCATATGATAAGTCTGTCTTTCTTTGATATATCTCGATAATTTCATCTTTTATCTTGTCAAGTAAATCAGCAGTCTTACGCATATCTCCTGCCTCACCTGCTGATTGTCCAAATGGGTTGTGTATCATAAAAAATCCGTTTTCTGACATTTCAATATTATCTCCTGCCATCGCAATAACAGTAGAAATTGATGCAGCTAAACCTTCAATCTTAATTGTTACATAACCTCTATGAGAACGTAAAGCGTTGTAAATAGCAAGACCATCAAAAACACTACCACCAACAGAGTTGATTCTCAGTGTAATGTCGTTATCACTTACATTCTTTACTTCTTCTATAAAGTTTTTAGCAGAAGTTCCAAAGTCACCTATCTCATCATAGATAGATATTTCAACAGGACTACCGTCTGCTCTATTTTCTATTGAGTACCATTTATTCATAACCACAAATATATTGCTACTTATTTATCTATATACGAAAAACTTTACAATATTTATATTATATTGTTTTCTCTTTTGCTTTTCTTGCTTTCTTTATAAACTACATTTTGACAAGTTCTGTCTGAAACATCGTACTTTATGGATAAGTCCATAAATGTATGTGTGCTATGACCGTTGTTGTCTTTTAGTATTTTATGAAAGTCAGATATAATCATATAGTTCCTTAATCTTTTAGGCTCAATAAGACCTTTTTCAATTAAGTGAAACACAACATTCTTTATACCTGCATCTTCAGAATACCTAGTCCTGATTTCTTTATACATCAAATCTAAAAACTCATCAATCACTTCCTTCTTATTTTGTCTTATAGCCATAGTCTAAATATACTAAAAAGTAGCCTGACTTTCAATAGCAGATACTTTGCCTTGTGTTTTTGTTACATCACTCTCTACCATCACAACTCTTTGAGATATTTGTGCTTGAGAAACAATACTTTGAATGTCAGGTAGCTGACCACCTCTAGCAAACTTCTCTCCACTATTCAAAATACCACCATCAGCAAACTTAACACCATTACCGTTATATGAGTTTATGGCAGAAAGAACAGGTTTAAACATAGATGTAGAACGCTTGTTTATGATAGCCTCCCCACCTTCTGCCTCCATTATTCTGCCACCTACTGCAAACTTTACACCACCATTAGCGTGTGAGTTTCCTTTAAACATTCCACCTTTAGTAAGACCACCTTTAGCAAATTGACCACCCTCTGTTACAGTCCTAGAATCTCCACCACCAACACCACCAATACCAAACATAGATAAGGCAGAAACTACTGCTGCAAGTGTTGCTGCAATAGCTGCTATGTTCATTGGGAAAAGTTGTTTTGACTGTTTAGCAACACCTGCAGCTCCATCTGTCAACGCTTCCTTTGCATTTGCTAAAGCTTTTATCTTTGAAGAAGCAGCTTCTATATTGTTTGCTAATGTAGCAGCTTGAGATAACTTGATTCCGATTTTAGTAAGTATGTGATTCTCTCCCATAATCTCACCAAGACTTTTCATTTCTGAACCTAAATTACTAACCTCGCCAACAGTTTCTTGAAACCTTTGTCTTTGAATAAGACCTAACTCTCTTTCGGTATCTTTTATTTTAATATATATAGCCTCATAGTCTGTAGCGTATTGATCGTGCAAATCAAGTTTTTTTCTTAAAAACTCAAGCTCTGCCTGAAGCTGCAGACCTTTCATAATTGCATCAGAAGTACCTGCATCTGCAAGTTTTTGTAACTCTATATCATCTAGCGCTTTTCTTTCTTCCAACATCTTGATTTGGTCTTGAAAATCAGCCTCCCTAAATTTAGCCTTTACCTGTGCTAACTTTATTTCTGTTTGCTCAGAATCTTTTTTATGCTTTTTTTGCAGTTCAAGTAATTTCTCTAAGTAGTCTTGTTCTTCACTCAACATCAATTCATTTCTTTCATCAGCAAAGAGCTTGTCATTTTCAAGAATCTTAATTTTGGCCTGTTGAAACTCTTTTAAATATCGTTCTGAAGTAATAACAAATCCATCTTCAGGCTTTCCCTTTTTCTTTTTATCATCACCAAAGATTACAGTGGCAGGGTCAACACCTGTTTCTTTTTCTATGTGAGTTCTAAGATTTGCAATCTCCTCATCATAAACCTCTTGAGTGTCGTGAAAGTATTTTTTTACAGTTCCTAAAGATATATCATTGTCACCCATAAAGCCTTCTATAAAATTATTCATCGCCTCTCTTTCTTCTAGCACATCAGAGCCAAAAAATGAGCCAAAGGACTCTGTCATATCATCCATTGTGGATGTTCCTCTTTTACCCATCCTTTCTAGTGCTATCTCTAAAAACTTTAATGCAGTTGCCTCATCTTTAAATTTTTTACCATTAAACTCAAATTCTACAAAGTCTTTCTTCAATTTTTCTACAGCTAAACTTGATTTAAGCATACCCTTAGAAAGTTCTTCAAAAACCTGAACAGCCTGTCTTTGCTTCATTGTTTTTATAAGAGTTTCAGTAGCCTTTGTAACATCATCTATACTTGACTTTTCTGTTAAAAGATGGTCAGTATATTTTTTCATATCTCTGTTCAACTTAACTATAAGAACAGATTCTTCTCTTTTTAATAAATTGTATTTTTTATTGTTAAATGTAGAATCATTTATTATATTGCCCTCATTGTCAGTAAGTTTATTAAGCTCTTTCTTAATTTCAATAAGTCTTTCTGAATTTTTAGCTTGTCCCCTATAGGCAACGCTACCCTCGTCAAGTTTATCATTAAAGTTTTTTATGTTGTCTGCAGCTAAATTTATGTCGCTATTGAAGAAGGCTAGTTTTGATATTAAAGTACCCAAACCAACAACAAGCAAACCAATACCTGTAGAAGCAACAACCCTCTTTATTGCAGCACCAAAACCATTAACTGCTATAGTGCTTTTAAACAATGCTTTTGTTCCTTTCGCAGCCATAGCAGCTTTTAAAGCTAAAGCTTTAGTAAAAAGAGTGGTTAATAAAGTTGCAGATTTCACACCAATAACATATACACCAACTAATTTTGCTAGATTTTTTATGACTCTACCTATTTTTGCAATTCTACTAATACTTTGCTCACTTGCAATAGCATTGAATCCTCTAGCAAAAGAATCAAAAACTTCTTGCAACCTACCTCCAAACAAATCAACTAAAGCAATCTTTAGTCCGTCTGTAGCTGACTTAAAACGAAGCAAAGCTCCCTCAAGACTGTCGCCTACGATTTCAGCCATAGCTTGTGCAGCTCCCTCTGAGTTTCTTAAGGCATTTGTTAGTATTTCTACACTTTCACCACTATCTAGTATTCTACCAAAAGCTGCTGCAGTTCTTCTATCGGTAATACCCAAAACATCTGCTAGGTCAATGTTAGAGTCTTTCATTTCTTTTAGCTTGGGTATAAGCTCATCAACACTACTTACAGAACCACCTAATCTTTTTGATAAATCAGATGTGGGGTCAGCCAACCTTAAAAATATATTCCTTAAAGACGTACCTGCAATAGAAGCCTCAATACCTGCATCGGTCAAAGAAGCTAATAATGCAGTAGTACCTTCAATTTCAAAACCTGCCATTTTAGCAATAGGAGCAACTTTGGTCATTGATGTTTGAAACTTCTCAATGTCTAAGGCTGAACTTGTAAAGGCAGTAGCCATAACATCTGCTACTCTTGCAGCTTCACTTGCATCAAGTCCAAAACCTCGTATAGCAGAACCTAATACTGTTGCAGTTCTTCCCAAGTCCTCTCCTGCTGCAGTTGCAGTTGCAAGTGCTGCTGCTTGTGCATCTAGTATCTCTATAGATGTAAAACCAAGCTTTGATAAGTTTGTTTGCAGTTGTGCCACCTGTGTCGCAGTAAAGAACGTTGTTCTACCCAAAGCCTCTGCAGAATCTTTTAATTTTTCAAACTCAAGGTCTGTCGCACCACTAATAGCTCTAACTTTCTGCATTTGAAAATCAAAATCCTTAAATACAGTGACAGAATCTTTGATTTGTTGTGTCAATACGCTAGTTACTTTTTTCAATCCATCAACAGCAAGTTGAGCAATACCAAAAGCTTTAGCCATCTTCATAGTAAACCCACCTGCATTTTTGGTGGCCTTATTCATATGTTTTAATTCATTTTGCGCCTTCTTATATTCTGACCTTGCTGCTCTTAACTTAGCCTCGTTTTCAGCAAAAGATTGAGCAGTTTCTTTGTTGATGTTTTTAACATCTTTGTTTTCTTTCTTAAGCTCTCTAAGGTTTTTAGAATACAATTCAACATTTTGTCTTAACTGTATAAGCTCTTTATTACCTATTACAGAAACCTTGATAAGTGTATTTACGTTTTTTGCCATTATATTTGTTTTGTTATGCTATCTAATGAAATTTCTAATTCTACTGTCATTCCTTTCACAATCTTACTGTGTATGCTATTTTTTCTTGAACCAAAAGGTCTAGTAGCAAATCCCCTTCTAAATCCGTTTCTTGAGAATCTAAAAGCACCCCTAGTTGGAGAGCCTTCGTCTTGTATTGCTTTCGCTATTGCAAATGCCAAAGCCTTGTCAGGATTTTTTGAGTTTGCTATTTTAGGATTATTTGACTGAATACCTCTTTGCTTAACCCAATCTTCTATTGCATATACACTAGGCAAAGATCTAGGTATAAAGCCATCGTTTATCGCAGATGCGTAATCTACCTCGTCTGCTAATACAGTAAGAGTAACGTTGCCACCAAACTCACTAATATTATATCCAATACTATCCCTAAGTCTGCCTGTATTAACGTGTCCTTGCCTTTCTAACTCTCCTCTTATTGCAGCAACTAAGTCTATACCGACTTCAGTCAAGATTTCTCTCATTGTGGATTTACTAACTCTTGCCATTTACACAGATTTAGATTGTGATGCTAATTTAATAATTGATTCTTCAACTTTAGTTAGGTTTTTATCTAAAGCTCCATCATAAGCAGAAAAGTGCCATATCCCACCATTAAATGACAAATCTATATTTCCTGTTCTTCCAAGTTGGTCGAAAACAAAATCACTTGTAGGGCAAGTTTGTGTTCCTATTCTAACACCATTTTCTCTTATTGTTAATTGGTCTTTTGACCTTATAACAGTTATTAGTAATGGATTTGATGATGGAGTGTAATAAAATGTACTTGAATCAAACACAACTGAGTTTGATGAATCAAAGCTTAATTTGTAGCTTTTATCTCCAACATCTCCTGCTGAAAAAAACATATCGTTATCATCAGACTTACCCAAAAATCTCATATACTTATTTACAGGGTGTCCAATTATCTCAACATAAAGAAAAATTGTAAAATCTCCTGAAAGTGTAGCAGCAGAGTTTAAAGACATAAAGCTGCTGTTGTATATACTGAAGTAAATAGGAGATTGATTGATAACACCCTTTCCATATTTTCCTAATATTGGCATATTAGCAGATGTAGATTGAGAAAAAGAAAACGAATCATAGCTACTTATCCATTTTGAAACAGCTCCACCACTTGAAAAAACCTTATGGTTATAGTTAAATATACACACAGGATTTATATTTTTTGTGGTTTTTGTTGTTACCGTTCCTAGCTGTGGAGTTGTTGTTGTAACTTCTTCTTCTTCGGCAAACACAGTTTGTGTTTTAGATGTTGCTTTTAGTGAGTTTTGTATTCCAACTCTGTAACTATTTGTTAGTTTTAGGTCAGAATAATTTGAGTATGAACCCCCATCATCATCGTACCCCTCTCCTGACTTGTAAACAACCTTTACCAAAGCACCATCAACAGTGCAATAAACGTACTGTGATAAACCATCTTCTCTTTGTTTTTTATATATTTTTGACATTATATATTTAATGATTCTGAAATGTTCATAACTAAATTAGAGCTAACATCTTTTTTGCCTAAGTCAACATACTCCACAAGCTCAACCTTTGTGCTTTCCTCTAAGTGTGGCTTAAAGTCTATTATCTTGTTTATTCTGTAAAAGAATCCGTCTATAAAAATAAGCCTTGAAAAGTCAAGAATCGCCATATCTGTATTAGTTAAATTAAGATATATTGTTTTTATTCTAGGTCTTTGCTTTAATTGCTCAACCATCTTAGAGTAAAAAGACTGATATAAGCCAACGTGAGTTTGACTTCCCTGACCTGAAAAATCATAAGTAATATTATTAAAAGACAAGTTGGGGTCTAATAATAATTCAGTTCCATCATAAGTTCCTGCACTTAACTGCACAAAAGAACCAAACGTGTCGTTGTTGTCTGCGCTGTTTTTAGCATTATCTAAATGAAAAAAGTTGGCTCTACAAAAATTACGTTCAAAAGCATTAGAGGCAGTAGCTTCTCCACTATCGTTGTAGGAGTAGCCTGTCGCTTTACCTGACCTGCTGCTCAAATATTGATTATCGCCACTATAAGCAGGAAGCGTTACTAATATTCTAGCTCCTATGTTAAATTCTTTTTCAGCTCTCTCTATGCTACGTTCAGAGTCTATAGCTGTAAACTTTGTGTGATAAATAGGTATAAAGGGTCGCCTTGTAAAGGAGTGACCTGCATCTTGGTCAATATAATCACCTTCATACCAATTAAAAGAAGGAGAAAAATATTTATTCTCAACCTTGTATGTTCCGTCTGTAAAAACACCATCTGTATTCAGCTCCCTGTAAGAACCCCATTGAGTTTGATTTTTTTTATTAAACCTCTCTAAAAAAGCATCTCCTGAAGCGTCTTTATATTTTATTATTAACTCTGACTTTATATCGTTTATAAACTCATCTTCAATAGGCTTTGAATAGTCCACCTTAGATGTCCAATCTCTAGCTTCTGTGTAGTCTTGATAAAAATGGTCGTAAGGCTCAACCTTTACTATCTTTGATTTAGAATCAGTAGAAAACTGAAGGTTAAACATTTGAGATATTCCTGATACAAAATCAGACTGCTTTCCTTTTGGTATAAGGAATTGAACAGGGGAATAATCCTCACCTACACTAATAGTGTCATTACCCATAACCTCAAGAGTACCACTTTGATAGCCAAATTTAACGTGGCCACCATTAAAAGCTGCGTAGTCTGTAACTCTTACAGAAACTACAAATATAAATTTTCTACCAACCTCATTAGAAGAAGTTTCATATTCTCCGTTAAAGTTTTCAATAGAATCGTGGTTGCCGTCTTTTACTAATGATATAGTTCCACTATCCCATCTTCTCACTATATTTGTGTTTGTGTTGTTTCCGTTGTTACTATCTTCTACTGCCTGATAAAAAGAGGTTATATCTTGGTCAAGGTCATCGTCAACCTCCCAAAGCTCTCCCCTTATTTTGTATTTTACTTTTTCATTAAAAACACTACTTACTGAGCTACTATTTCTAAAATGACGAAAGTCTATGTTAAACTTTATGGTGTGAGTTCCTGTTTCATTTATAACAACCATCGTATGGTCGCTTAATGTGGATTGGGTGTTATTACCTGTTTGAACATTTCCTGTTGATGTACTAGTAGGAAGTGGTGAATCATCTAAAGCAAACTCACCACTAAAAGGGTATCTTGCTGCAACATCAGTATTCTGTATTAGATAGCCGAATCTACGACTTACAGTAAGGTTGTTATATCCTATATGAGGCACTGTTGCAAGACTTGAATTATTGTAAGCATAAGCTGCTAATTCAGTATAGCCTTCAGTTCTTTCTATCTTTCCATATTTGTCGTTTAAAAGTTCTGATTGCTTTTCAAAGTTAAGTGGAACTATCAATGACTTAAAAAATTCACTGTTGCAAAACACGCTATCAACTATATAACCCTCTCCTGCAAATATCTTATCCCAAATATTTTTTACATAAAGGCAAGGAACAAAGTCTGCATCTGTTACCTGATTCCTAGAGCTAACCCCCTCTCCAACAGAAAGCAAAGGAAATAATGGCTTGTCAGAGTCAGGATTAAAAGTTGTAGCATCTCTAGCGTTGTTTGAAAGTCCTTGCACATTCTCAAAAATATAACCTGTATTTCCACCACCAACTATATTCTCAAAGGTAAGCTCGTTGAGGTCTTTGTTTTTTAGCTTAGATGCCCAATCCATATTGTCTGAAAGAAAATTACAATCATACTCCAAAGGCTCTGTACCCTTAAGAACTTTTATTACCTTCAGCGTTCCTGAAACTATTGGAACATTATCAGAGTATATTGTTGAAGATAAAGAGCTTCTAACATTTTTTCTATCTATATTACCGTCTTGATAAATGTGGTTTAGCAGCCTGTTGTTTTTCTTTGTTGCAGGAATTTTAAATGTCTTACTAAATCCACCATTTCTTGAGCTAAAATCTCTAATATCAAAATTTTGATAAGTCAAAGACAAAGGAAACTCATCGCTTGAAGTAATGTCAAGGTCGCCCAATGTGTTATTGTCAAAATCTCTTAACTCTATTCTTATTTCAGCCATTATTTTATAGTTCTTTTCTCTTTGCTTTCAACATAGTTTACAGTCATAGTAGATTGATTCTCGCTATCAAAACTTGTGGTAGTAGCATCTTTTATGTTTACAGGAACATAGTAGTATCTGTTTAATGTGCTATACCAACCACTTGTTGTAGGCAAATCGCTTACATACTCTCTAACCACAATGTAGTCAACATATGATCTACCTGCTTCATTCTCGAAGTTTAAAACTACAATTGGAGCAAAAAACTCAACATTTTCGTGTGCGTTAGCAGGGTCTTTAGGATCGTTAGACTGTCCTTGAAAACTCTCTGTTGTTGAACCTGCTGACAATCTACCTGTTATATAACCTCTATGTACCTCCCATTCATCATCAGTTTCTTGGTTGTAGCCACTTAGCGTAATGTAGTGCTGAGATGTATGACTATCTACACCATTTGCATTTACAAGTGTCGTTCCGTCTGCTGCAATACCTGCTAAACCAACATAGTTTTTAGCATCAGCGCTTTGACTCGCAACTTTTATCCTTACCTCAACCTCGTAAATTTTATTTGGATCGTAAGGAAACTTTTTAGCTTTAGCAATCGCCCAAAGCTCATCAACATCATCACTATTGTTGTTGTTTCCTTTTCTATAAGCACCTGAACCTGCTATATGTCCGTTTGTAGTTGTTATTGTATCATCAGCTGCATCTTCCACAACGTTAGTCGAGCTAAATGTAGTCCAATCAGCCTGTAAAGCCGTGAGGCTATCAAAGTTATCTCTAAAAACCTCTTTGCCTCTCCAACCTCTTTCCACCCATACATTAGGAGATGATAGTAAATCTTCCATCATAGCCTGTTCTTTTCTTGGATAAGGTCTTGATACTGCCTGACCTTCTCTAAAGGCTTTCACAACGGATTTAGACACACCTCTGTATTCATCTGATGTCAATCCACCAACTCTAGGAACTAAAGCTCCATAATTGGACTTAAAGTTAGGTATATTACCATTCCAAAAATTATGATTGGTATCATTACCTGATAATTGGCTTTGGAAGTCAGGATATATAGTTTGCTCGTAAGTTTTAGAAGAAACATTTATACCCTCAGTAGCTGAACCATCAAAAGTGTAGCTATCAATACCACCCAATCTATTTTGCCAATGAAACCTTACTGATTCACCAAAATATTTTCTATCTTCTGACCTGTGGTCTATGTAGTAATATAAAGTTTGACCTATCTCTCTACTTTCATTTGATGTTAAAAACTTAACGGTATAGTATTCAATATTATGCCAATCTCCAATCTTTGGAACACCATCTGCAGTGGTATTAGTCCAACCAACTACTGACTCCTTTATGTTTCTTGTTCCAACACCAAGTTGAAAAACTGCAAATTCAGGCTTGTTTGCATTAAAATCATTGTCAGAAGGAGAACCTCCCCAATGATAAACACCACCTGAAGAACTATAAGTGCCATTTCCTGCTGCTGAAAAATTTAAGTTTAAAGCTAGTGTTACGCCCTGCCCATTTGTAAGACCACCACCACCTTTAAGAAAAAACCTAATCTGAGCATAAGGGTAGTTCTCACCATCTCCGTTATCCATAATAGCAGTTAAGTATTCGCACTCATCAGTCCCTATTATCTTGTAGTTAGGTTTTAGCGTAAGGCATCTAGCTCTTTGAGTAGCGTTTTCTGCACTAAAAGTAAATGCTTTTGACAGAGAGTTGTTTTGTTCTTCGGCTGAACTACTACCTATCATAGCATTAGACAATACTAAGCTGTGCTGTTCTTCGTCAGATAAAGCTACATTGGCAACAAAAATATTATCCACTATGTCTAAATCACTATCTGTAGCAAGACGACCACTAGAATTTACAAACTCAGGTCGCATACGAACACTGAACTCCTTAAACATATGATAAGAAGGCATTGACTGAGTTATATCTCTTTGAACCTTAGTGGTGGTGTCGTGAGTACAAGCTCTTAAATCAAAAGAAAGGTAATCTCTACATATACTGCTTATATCTAAGCTGAAATATTTGTATGATACGCCATCGTTAGGTGTTGCATCATCACCCCAATTATGTATGCGTGGACTTGGCTGAACTCTAATCGTTGATTGATTTTCATACTCATATTCATTAGTCCTAGAATCTCTAGGCGTTATTATAAACTGAACGCTTTTATAATCTTCTAATCCTGATCCTGTAAGCCTTGTTGTAAATTTTATAGGCTCATATGCAGACATTATAACGGTGTCTTTTGGTGAGTCAATAAATTGCTGTGATACTGCCATTATATACTATATTTATGTTTTAGGTAATCCGTTAGTGTTTTTATTTTAGCATCTTCAAGGGAACTTCCAAATATTATCACTTCCTGAATAGATCCTTTAAAAAATGTAGAGCTTCCTGAAACAGAAGAACCTAGTGTTAGTTTTGTTGACGTTCCATAATCAGAAAAACTATCAAAAGAAGGTGCTGATTCATTATCTATCATTGTTGTTTCCTTGTATATCTTTGATGTTGTGTTGTTAAATGTGGCTACAAATATAGATAGAGTGTTTGATGAATATGAGCTGCTACTTACGCTAGTGTCATCTGTGTCGTCATCTGAGTGTGTTACTTGCCAAAAATTTGATGAATCTACATCTATATTAAATCTTTGAATTGAAGCGTTATCGTTTTTAGCTAAAAATCTACCTTGCTGACTATCACTTTTGGCCACCCAAGCTATTGTATGATTTTTTGGTATTCCACTACCTGAGTTTATTCCACCGTTTACACAGCTCATAAAATCATTACTACCATCAAAAAGAAGATAAGGGTAGTCGTTTTCCGTTATCTCATACTTGTATTGTGGCATCTTTATTGCTGTAGCTTGTTCAAAGTGATTTCCGTTACCACTTTGGTCTATCCACTTGCTTACAACCTCATTACCACCACTAAACGAAGTCTTAACACCCATATCGCTACGAAGCCAAACTAAAGGACTTAAATTAGTAATTCGTGGCTCATCTGTAAATGTAAATGAGTGTGAAAATGAGTTTAGAGTAAAACTAAGCCTGACTTGTATCAACTTGTCATTATATAGTTCTTTTTCTCGTTCAACAGATATACTGTCAGGACTTAATATTACTTCTTTGTTTGTATAGCTATCTAAAACTCTCTGTAACCAACTCAAAGCCTCTTGCTCCAATAATGTAAACACACTATCAAGAGAACCTGTTTGATTTTGATAGTATGGCTTAACTATTAAACACTCATAAGAATATTCTTCTTGAACATCTCCTTCTGTTGTAGGAAGAACTGATGTTGGTGGCAAAACCAATAACAATGGATAGTCGTTGTTGTGATTTTCATTTATTTCGTTTTCATAACCAAAAATAAAACCACCATTTATCCATTTTTGCTCAAATCTATTAGTTAACTCTCTTAATTTATTAAAACTCATTTTTTATTAACTTGTTTACTCTGTTCTTCTTGTACTGCCATCTCAAAGTCGCTTTTTGATGTTTTCCAAGATAAATATGTCATTACCTTATAAAACTTCTCATCTTTTACACTTTGTATTGCATCTTTACCGTTATTTGTAAAAATACCGTCTAAAGCTATGTCATATAGAGTGTTTAGCCAACCATAAGGCTTCATTATCTTACTAGCCTTTACTACTGCTATGCTTTTTGAATTGCCTTCTCTAAAAACGTTTGGATAACGTTTAGCGAGTTGATCGTTTGTCTGTTCAAAAAAAAAGCGAACTCCCAAACGATGTCCATTGTCAATCTCTTAAAAGCCTTAGCTTTTTCATCAATATTGTCTAAATCAACCTCCTCATCAACCGATTTACACAAAATAGCCATCTGTTCAGGTAAAACATCAAATCTACCATTCTTCAGGTACTCTGTATTCATTTCTAGCTGCGTACTCTCTATATATTCGCCAAAAGTCCCATCTCTAAAGAAATCCATAGGGAAATAGTAAATATCTCCTTCAAATTCAAAGTGAGTCAACCCTTTTGGCTTATATTCCTCTAATATGTTATCTAAAGAACTAATAACAGCTCCTATATCGTCAGTATTAACCCTTTTTACTTTTTCTTTACTCATTCCTGTCATATAACAAAATAATTCGTTATACATCTTAATTTCTTGAGTAAAAAAGAACTTAGCTAGGTCTTTACCCTCATCAGCCTTATCTTGTTCTTCAGTTCTCTTGTATTTTTGCAATATTTGATAAATACCACAATAATACTCAAGTGTCATTTCATTCCAATCGCTAGGAATTTCTTTTTCCTTGCCATCTATTTCTATTACTAACATTCTAAATCTTTTTCTAGTTGTTCTTTGGCTTTCATATCAGAAACCATATCACTAAGTTCCCCTACTGCATCTAAAGTTGAATCAAGACATTTTCTTAACTCAAGCTCAAAATCAATGTACTCCTCCAACTTTTTTGTTCTTGCTCCTGTAATAAAACCCATACAAGCGTACAAAGACAAGTTTGGTATAATGTATAGCCACTCATCAACAGAGTCGCCATCTCCATTATCAATGAAGTCATTAGAGTAAGACACTATATGCTTCAAAATGTTATTAAACTGCGAAAATTTTTCTATTGTTGTGTCGTGTTCCGTCATAACATAGATTCTTCTCTGTAAAAAACGCAAATGTCTTTTAACAATACGTCTATGATTGCTATTCATACATTTTATATTTTTCATAATGCAAAAATTGTTAATTTATTTCTAAAAGTTTCGCAACTTTTGGTCAAACTTGTATTTTATACCCATTTTATCCAAAATATAGCACATTATTACCTGAAAAGTGCTTATTAAGAGCCATAACAAGACAATCTACCATATCATCGTGCTTTGCAGATGGAAATTGCTGACATTGTAGCAAAAACTCCTCGTTCCAATGCCCTTTGAGTAAAGATACCCTTCCTGTTTCTATACTTGCGCTTATGTCTTGAACTCTGGCAACCTTATCTTTTGTTGGTGGCTTATCATCTTTTACGTTTAGTCCTGTTTCTCTAATTAGTGTTTGAACTATTGATTTACCACTAGCTTTAGGCTCTACATATATTTTTGATTGATTGCTATATCCGTTTTTATGAACAAACTTCTTTATGTGTCTAATTAGGTCAGGAAACTCAAGTCTTACGTTTTGAACTTCTCTTATTTGCCATTTACCATCAAAAAATGTGTATGCCATCAATGCTGATGGGTCATTCTTCTGACTTGCTGTGTATGCAGGGTCAATAACAAAGTTTACAACTCCCTCTGTCTTTTCATTATCAATCTTGAACCAATTTTTCTGTATCATACCACTATCGGCAGGTGTTGGTCGCTGCTGTAGCTGTCCTGCGTAGCCATAAGAACCTAATGCTGACTTATAGTCGTCTAAAATCTCTTTACTAAACCTTTCTTTCCAAAAAAGTCCATCTTCATAGTATTTTGACAGCTCATAAGGTCTTAAATCTTCAGAAAGCTCGGCAGGTATGCAAATATGCTCGTGTTTATCAGGAGAATTGTATAAAAGATAACCACTAAGGTCGTCTTCGTGTACTCTCTGCATAATTATTATTCTAACCCCTGTTGTTGGATTGTTAAGTCTTGAATATAGTGTTGATTTATACCATTCGTTAGCATTATCCCTTTCTGTTTCCGATGCAGCGTTTTTTGGAGATGTTGGATCATCTACAAGAATTATATCCCCACCCTGACCTGTAACAGAACCACCAACAGATGTTGCCCTTCTAACTCCTAGATGATTATTTTCGTATCTAGCTTTTAGGTTTTGGTCTTTTTTAATGTGAAATGTTTCTGACCAATGGCTTTGAAACCACTCGCTTTGTATTATATCTCTTGACTTTGTTGCGTGTTCTATGCTAATCTCTGCAGAATATGATGCTGTGATAAACCTCATCTTTGGATATACTGCCCAACACCAAGCAGGAAACATAACTGTTACTAATAATGATTTAGTGCTACGGAAAGGAATATTGATAATTATATCCTTGCCCTTTCTCTCTCCTCTGATTATTCTTTCTGCTTCTGCCTGTAGAATATCGCAAAGATATTTATGATGAAAATTTGTTGATAATGGGACTGATGGCTCTGCGATAGGAAAGGCTTTGACAAAGAACTCGTAAAATGACTTCTCGCATATAGCTTTCTCCATCGCCTTCAATAAGGCTTTCTTTTTGTCCTTATTCATCTACTTCTTCAAAATCCGTTTCTTCTGCCTCCATCTCCTCCATACGTTTTTTTAGGTCATCAACACTCATAGTATCATCTAATGTTATTTCTATTTTTGTGTTGCCACCTGTATTTATTTCCGTTGATTGAAGTTTAGGTATGGCGTAGTTAAGAAGTTTTGCTACTGCACTAATATATGCTTCAGGATTTTTTTCTGATAATTTTTCTAGTGCGTTCCTAATATTTTCTTCCTGACCTGCTAAAGCTAAAGTGAGAACCTCTCTTGAAAATTTTGTTACTTTGTTTATAGAGCCTTTGGTTCTGCCTCCCATAACATTTCCAACTTGGAATGGTCTGCCAACAACCTTCTTCTTTTTTTCTTCTGCCATACGCAAATATAACAAAAAAACCTTAACCTTATATTTAGCCTTATCTATAGCTTTATCTTTATTATGTAGGGTACTATATACCCTTGCCCAACCCTTAAACCTATAAAATAGACTTTTAAAATTTTTTTTGTGTAATATGGGGGTCTGATTTTAGTTTCCTTCCAACTTTTGCGTAAAACTTTAATATCTAAACACTAACTTCGTAGCGTTCTTGCAACGTTGATTAAACGTACTCCAAATTAAAAATAATTCTATTCCTAAACAACATATAAAATTGGATTTCATTTTGTTGTGGTTGCATATATTTGCTTACCCCAACTTGCAAAAAAAATTGACGGAAAATCTTGTGGAAATTCCGTCAAAAGTGCGTTAAATTTGTGTTAATTTGTGTAATTCAAGAAAAAAATTAGCCAAATATTGCAATAAGTAACGCCAACAACAGCCAAAGTATTGGTAGTGGTGCTTTATCAAAGTTAAAACCACGTGAAATGGATTTCCATTAAGAAACAAACTCCAATGATTATTGGCACACTTAATAAATAAAGAACGTCTTTTTGCTTTTGTGTTAAGTTCATAATTGTAATGTTTTAAAGATTAATAAATTAATAGTCAATGTCTGATGTTAAAACAAAGTCGTTAACATTTCCACCGATATA
>CEPR01063026.1_pt1 | contig 22200 bp, 18 predicted proteins | sample 530431 | NCBI WGS metagenome assembly CEPR01 (sample SAMEA2620078, study PRJEB7988) | marine metagenome | isolation source: saline water (ENVO:00002010), including
CTTTAGCAAACTTTCTATGGGAATGAGCGGTGATTATAAAATTGCCATTGAAAAAGGAAGTAATTTGGTACGCGTGGGAAGTGCTATTTTTGGTGAACGGAATTACTAATAACCATATTACAATTTATATTCAGTAAAAAAGGAGAATAAGATACATGTACGCTATTTTAGATATTGAAACAACCGGTGGAAAGTACAACGAAGAGGGCATTACTGAAATAGCAATTTACCGTTTTGATGGTCATGAAATTGTAGATCAATTTAGCAGTTTGGTAAACCCAGAACGCTCTATACAGCCTTTTGTGGTGAATTTGACTGGTATAAACAACCAAATGCTTAGAAATGCACCTAAGTTTTATGAAGTGGCAAAACGTATCATTGAAATTACCGAAGACTGTATTTTAGTAGCCCACAACGCCAAGTTTGACAACCGAATACTAACCACTGAGTTTGACCGATTAGGCTATACCTATTCAAAAAAAACGCTCTGCACAGTAGAGTTATCTAAAAAGCTAATTCCCAACCTTCCTTCCTATAGCCTTGGGAAATTAGTGAAATCGTTGGGCATTCCACTTACCGATCGACATCGAGCGCAAGGTGATGCTAGGGCAACGGTTTCACTTTTTAAAATGTTGCTGAATAAGGATACTTCCAAAAACATTATTCAGGCAGCTGTTCGCAAAAATCCGAAACGCCAGTTAGAGCCTAAATTATTAGACTTCATTGCAGATGCCCCTACCGAAACAGGCGTTTATTACATGCATCGTGAGGATGGTGAGATTATCTACATTGGGAAAAGCAAAAACATAAAAAAAAGGCTCACGCAGCATTTCACTTCCGATAACAGAAAATCAAAACGCATACAGTTGGAGGTTGCCAGTGTAAGCTATGAAAAAACCGGAAGCGACCTTATTGCCCAATTAAAAGAAAGCGAAGAAATAAAACGTAACAAACCTGTTTATAATAGGGCTCAACGAAAAACATTGTTCAATAACCAGCTTACTTCCTATAAGGATCAAGACGGATACATAAACCTAACAATTGAAAAAGCAGATGCCAGAAAAAAAGCCATTACTACATTTACCAACTACCAACAAGCAAAGGCTGTACTTTTTAAAATCACCGAAGATTATAAGCTTTGTCAAAAGTTAAATGGCTTGCACAAAACACAAGGAAGCTGTTTTCAATACAGCATTAAGGAATGCAACGGAGCTTGTATAACCGAAGAATCGCCAGAAACATACAACGATCGGGTACAACAATTCTTAGAGAAAGTAAGCTATAAAAACCAACATATGCTAATTATTGACAGAGGTAGAAATGTAGAGGAGCGATCGGTTGTTTTAATTGAGGAAGGGAAATACAAAGGTTTTGGTTATTTCAACTTAAACCACCAAATAACCAATCCAGAGATTTTAAAAACACTTATCAACCCGATGCAAAACAACCGGGATGTTCAACATATTATTCAAAACTACCTTCGAAAAAATAAAAAAGTGAAGACAATGAAGCTTGAATAATTAGGTATGGTTTAATTTATTCTGACTATATTTATGTTATACTTTAATATGATAACACTAAGAATGAATAGAATATGAAACATATTATTATAACATTTATTTTTACAGGAATTTTGATTTCCTGTAATTCTTCAGACAAAACTAAAAACACAATAGAGAAATCCCAAGCAACAGAAACTGTAAGTGACAGTACATCAAACGATATCAAAAAACAATTAATTGCTATCGATACAGACGAAGCTTTAATTGCAACAGCTCTAATGGCTGCTCCCAAAGAAAATAGAGCAGAATGTAAAGTTATAGGCTATAATATGGCCGGTGATTTTGTGACACTTAAGGAAGGGGATAACGAGTTTATTGTTCTGGCAGATGACCCAAATAAACCTGGGTTTAGTGCAGCCTGCTACCACAAGGATTTGGAGCCGTTCATGGCTAGAGGTCGAGAACTTAAAGCTGAGGGTAAGACAGCGGGAGAAATCTTCGATATTAGGGAAGAAGAAGTAAAATCGGGCAAGCTGGATATGGGAAAACAAGGATCTACTCTGCATATTTATTTTGGAGATGATGAATTGTACGATCCCGAAACCTCTAAAGTAGCAGGAGCCCATTACCGTTATGTAGTCTATTTACCATTCGCAACAGCTGAATCTACTGGACTTCCTGAAAAACCTATAGGTTCTAACCATCCTTGGATTATGAATCCCGGAACACATAGAGCACATATAATGATTTCACCTTTGTCAGAAGATAAAAAGTAGTCTAATTAAGTACTTGAAAAAGATAGAGCAACGGAAGAACGACACTTTTCTTCACAGAAAACTACTTTAAACTAAGTGTTGTCCATTTGAAAAAACGATAATCTCACGTACGATGCTATTAATTAATTAAACTTAGTTATTTTTATGGCTAAAGATTATTTCCTTTGAAAACAGATAAAAGAAGTTACTGGCGTCAAAAGTTGCATGAGATTATTGCTGAGGCAGATACCCCAATGGGTAAAGTATTTGATGTTATTTTACTTATCCTCATTTTGCTTAGTGTGCTTTTTGTGATGGTAGAAAGCGTTAAAGGTCTTCCAGAAAAAGTGTACGACGTTTTATATATAGGCGAATGGGTCATAACCATCTTCTTTACCTTTGAATATATTGCCCGTATTTTAACAGTAAAAAAACCATCCACTTATATTTTCAGCTTTTATGGCATTATCGATTTTTTATCGACTATTCCACTGTATCTTTCTTTTATATTGGTTGGGAGCAATGTACTAATTACAGTAAGAGCCTTGCGGTTATTGCGAGTATTTAGGATATTAAAAATTACCCGCTATATAGGCGAAGCCAATAAATTAAAAAAAGCACTCAACGACAGTCGCCCAAAAATCTTGGTTTTTCTTTTCGCCGTATTGATTGTAGCTGTTATTTCTGGTACACTTATGTATTTAATTGAAGGGGAAGAAAGTGGTTTTAACAGTATTCCAGTAAGTGTGTATTGGTGTATCGTTACACTTACTACAGTTGGTTTTGGCGATATAGCCCCAGTTACGCCTTTGGGACAGTTTTTAGCAACCGTGATTATGATTTTAGGTTATGGAATAATTGCCGTCCCTACCGGTATTGTAAGTGCCGAATATGCTAATAAAAAAGACTATGTTCATGTAAACACACAATCTTGTAGAAATTGTGGTGCAGAAAAACACCGTGACGATGCTAAGTTTTGTCATAAATGTGGAGAAGATCTCCATCCTGAATTAAAAAAAGACAGTTAATGTCACTTAAAAAAGCTACTCTAATTTGCGTAGTGGGCCCCACTGCCATTGGAAAAACAAAACTCGCCATTGAACTTGCTCAAGCTTTTAATACCCAAATAATTTCGGCCGATTCACGGCAATTTTTCAAAGAAATGAGCATTGGTACCGCCGTTCCTTCTGCTAAAGAATTAGCGGCTGCTCCACACCACTTTATTCAGAATAAAACAATTTTTGAACCCTATAGTGTAGGTGATTTTGAAACAGAAGCACTTCAGTTATTAGACAAGTTATTTACTGAAAATGACGTGGTAATAATGGTGGGCGGATCTGGATTGTATGTTGACGCTGTTACAAAAGGACTAAATGATTTTCCCAAGATTTCTAAACAGACAAGAGAGGGACTAAATTCTGAATTAGATGAAAAGGGATTGGAAAGTCTTCAAAAAGAATTAAAAGATAAAGATCCTCTTTATTTCAGTAAAGTAGATATTCAAAATCCACACCGCATAATCCGTGCTCTGGAGGTAATCCGTACTTCAGGGAAACCGTATTCTTCTTTTCTAAATCAAAAGAAAAAAGAACGAACTTTTAAAACTATTTATGTAGGGTTAACTGCTGAACGTCAAATTATTTACGATCGCATCAACAAACGTGTAGATATAATGATGGAAGAAGGTTTATTTAAAGAAGTATCGGAACTTGTTCCCCATAAAAATTTAAATGCCCTGCAAACAGTTGGCTATCGAGAGCTTTTTGATCATTTAGAAGGAAACAGCACGTTAGAGGAAGCTGTTTCAGAAATTAAAAAAAACACCCGCAGGTTTGCAAAACGGCAAAACACATGGTTCAAAAAAAATGAGTCCATTATGTGGTTTGACTATACAACGACTGCTTCAGAAATAATTAAAACGATAAAATTAAAAAACGCCCTTTAAAAAGGGCGTTTTTTCACTTATACACTATCTTAATTAATTGTCAACTTCGTCTTTAACGACCAAACGGAATCCTTCACCGTGAATGTTGATTATCTCAACACCGTCGTCTTTTCCTAGGTATTTACGCAATTTTGCAATATAAACATCCATACTTCGAGAAGTAAAATAATTATCATCCCTCCATATTTTTGTCAATGCCAGTTCACGAGGCATTAAGTCGTTTTTATGCAATGCCAACAAACGAAGCAATTCGTTTTCCTTTGGGGAAAGCTTTATTGGATCTTCATCGTTATAGGTTAAAAAGCGAAGCTTGGAGTTTAAATGGAAATTACCAATTTCAAACTCAAATTGTTTGCTGTCCGCAATACTATCGGTCGCTTTTCTTTGAATAATGGCCTTTATTTTCATTAACAGTACTTCACTATCAAATGGTTTGTTTAAGTAGTCGTCTGCCCCTACTTTATATCCTTTAAGCACATCCTCTTTCATCGCTTTTGCGGTTAAGAAAATAATAGGAATATCTTCGTTTTTTTCACGAATTTCCTTAGCTAAAGTGAAACCATCTTTATAAGGCATCATCACATCTAAGATACAAAGATCGAAATCGTCCTTTTTAAATTTTTCAAAGCCTTCCATACCGTTTTTGGCGTGGATTACTTCATAATCGTTCATTGCAAGGTAGTCTTTTAAAACTGTCCCAAAATTGGGATCGTCCTCTACCAATAAGATTTTTTTGTTTTCAGTTTCCATAATTTAAGATATTAAGTGTATTTTTATAATGAAGGTACTTCCTTTTCCTTTCTCACTTTCCACATATACTTGTGCATCATGGTCATCAAGTATTCGTTTTACGTAAGCTAGTCCAAGTCCGTGCCCTTTTACATTGTGTATATCGCCGGTGTGTTCCCGGTAAAATTTTTCAAATATTTTCTTTTGGGTTGTTTTGCTCATCCCCATCCCCTGATCGCGTATTTTTAAGATAATGTAATCTTTTACGTTTTCAGTGTAAACATCAATTTTAGGTGCTTCTTCAGAGTATTTTATGGCGTTATCCAATATATTGACCACCACATTTGTTAAATGTGACTCATTGGCCAATACAGAAGACTTTAAAGCCCCCAAATGGCTTGCCACATAACCGCCACGATCTTCTACAATCAATTCTACGTGAGTAATGGCATCGTTTATTATATCGTGTAATTTAATCCGCTCTTTTGGCAGATCTAATTCATTTTTTTCAAGCTTTGAAATGCGCAACACGTTTTCTACTTGGGCATGCATACGGCGATTTTCATCACGTATCATTTTTAAATAACGCTGTAAAAACTCCTTGTTATCTTTAACCTTAGGATTCTTAAGCGAGTCTAAAGCAAGGTTAATAGTAGCAATAGGGGTTTTAAATTCGTGTGTCATGTTATTTATGAAATCTGACTTTATCTGCGAAATCTGCCTCTGCTTAAATATTTGTGATAAAGCACTCGCATAAGCCAGTACAATTACTGCTGTAAAAATTAAAGAAAGTACTGCCATTCCTAAAATTGAATTAAGCACTACTTTTTCTTTTTCTGAAAAATTTACATAAAGTTGGTATCCATTCAGCTCATTATCATTTTTAAACAACGGGACTACATAGGTGCTTTCAGGATTTAAAGTAAAGTCATCTGAACGTACTTTAGTTGCCAAATTATTACTGTAAACAGCATATTCAAATTTTGAATCTACCCCTCTATCTTTTAACTCTTGAGAAATTAAATTTTCAATTTCGTTTCCATCAACTCTTTTATGCAATGGCACTTTAGACGAAATATTGAAATATGCATTTTCAAATTGGTTGCGTTCAAAATCTTTCAGTCTATTAAAAGATATTTCATTAGATTCTGAAGGGTTTTCCCCATCAACCCCTGGGTTTATCCTTGTTGTTTTTTTCCGATTGGTTAATCTTTTAAACTGGATACTATCAAAATCCATGTCCAAAAAACTAGAGGACAGTTTATAATCTTCTTCTAATATCCCGTCTGAATAGACAAAAATTTCGTTTGTCCTATCGTTTTTGGTTTTATAAACCAGTTCACTAAAATTTACATTTTCGGGAACTTCAAGACTGTCAACATATTTACTGTAAACATTGTAAAAATCTTCTATTTCCCTGTCTTTAATCTGCTTGGTAACAGAAAAAAGCGTTTGTTGTACATTAAAAGTAAACTGTTCTTCTTTGGTTTGATATGAATTCGCAATCCAGTATCCTTGCACGAACATAATTCCCAGCAGCGACAAACTCATTAAGGCTATAAGTAAGGCGAATAGCTTTTTATTCATAGCCCAAAAGTAAGATTTTAACATTTAGCACAGTTTTCATTTAACCAAATGTTAACAAAAGATAATATTCAGGCCTGTTTTGCAGTATTTATAAGGTGTTCATGAACTTTTACAACTTGTTCTTTAGTAATATTTATATCGGTATTTTCAATAATAAAATCTGCCAATTCAATCTTTTTTTCGTCAGGCCATTGGTTGTCCATTCGGGACTTAATTTCGTCTTCTGTAGTATCGTCCCGTTCCAGAATCCGTTTAATTCTGATTTCTTTAGGTGCTGTAACCAATATCGTATAATCACATTCTTTATAACCTCCATTTTCAAACAATATAGCAGCTTCTTTTATGCAGTAAGCTTCGGACTGTTGTTTTGCCCAATTTCTAAAGTGTTTGGCTACTTCAGGATGAATAATTTCGTTTACTCTTTTTAGAAGCTCAGCATCATTAAAAATTTTATCGGCAACATATTTTCGGTTTAGACCATCCTTATTATATGCTTGTTCCCCTAATATATTTAGTAGTTCAGTTTTTATTTTTTCTGAAGTATTTGTAAGCTTTTTAGCTTCAATATCTGCAATATAAACAGGAACGCCCAACTCATTGAACATTGTTGCAATAGTTGTTTTACCACTCCCAATTCCGCCTGTTAACCCTACTATTTTCATTCTTTGGATTCCTGTTTAAATATTAAAAAATCTATTTTCTTGTCTTTTATTTCAACATCCCGTATGCCCGTTGGTCTTTTTGAAAGTTGGGTTAACATAAAGTTTTCTTTTTCGTTCTTTTTAGAATAATCACAAAATAACCTAAAATCATTTTTAGAGACCGAATTAAAAGCTTTTACAGGAACATTAAAGCTCACTTTGGTCACTTCGGGAATTAATTTAATGATAGTGTCGCGTGGCAAATTGATAACTTGAATAGGCAACGTAATTTCTTTTTGGGTAAACTCTTGAACGTTTAATGAAATTGACACTTCTTGTGGCGTAACGGACAATGAGTTTACTTCAGGTAGCTCAAGCGCAATATCTTCAGAAAAATTAGTGTCAATATTTTTATAGGTTTTTACTTTTGTAGTAATTGAATCAAACTTTTTTATGGTTTCCGAAGGACCTGATATTTGAACCGAATCTGGTTTAACCTCAAGTGTATCCAAACTCATGAACCCTTTTTTAAAACTGATTTCCGCTTTTGAAAAAACAGGTATTTTTTTTGAAACCAACAATTCGAGGTTAACTTTTAGAGCATCTAACGATACGTTTTTTACAGAAAGGTTTTTATTTAATTGTCCTGAAATCAACCCTATTAATTGGGCATCTGGAATAGTTACGGTTTTATTCCCTTTTGTATAGTATTTTGAAATGTTTATTGTAATTAAAGGTTGCTTCAGTTTATAGTAAAAAAACTCAAATCCGTTTGTCGTAAGGTCAAAAGAAACTTCTTCTGGGTTATTTTCTGCCAATAAAGTTTCATTGGGGATACTTGTATACCGTATGGATGCATCTACAGTCGCCGTATACTCTCTTGAAAATTTTGTAAGAACCCAAAATAAAACAGCCAAAAAGAGAAAGATCAAAAACTTTTTAATCTTACCTGTATTATATTTTCTTTTTGGTTTTGTAGCCATTATCTATTGGATATTTAATTGAAAAACAATGAAGGGAACTGTTTCTTGGGGTCCCGATTTAATAAACTAATATAGTAACTGGATCTTAAAAAAGCGATGCCATACCCAAAAAACTGTATAAACAAGGCAACGATAGATAATAACCCAATAAATAGGTTTTTATTTTTTATTGTTGAACCTATCCCTACCAACAAAATATAAATTGACAATGGTACTATTGCAAACCAACTAATTAAAAGAGAAGAAAGTATTGATGCTACTACAAAAATTACAAAGCAGGTAGGGAACCAAAAAGTTATTTTAGATGAATCAGGGTGCCATTTGTTAAGTATGGGTCTTACCAAACCAAACTTTTTTACTTGTATATGAAATTTTTGCCAAGAAATACGGCGTTTATGAAATACATACGCATTGGGTATAAAGGTTGTTTTAAATCCATTTTTTAAAATTCGATGAGAAAGATCTGGATCTTCACCAGGATGAATTTTCCCATATCCCCCCGTTTTTAAATATGCTTTTTTTGAAATACCCATATTAAAGCTTCTGGGTTCAAAATTTGTTATACTGTTTTTGCTTCCACGAATACCTCCCGTTGTAATAAAAGAAGTCATTACATAATTAATTGCCTTTTGAAGGTTTGTGAAGCTTTCGTGGGCTGCATCGGCACCTCCGTAGCAATCGCAGTAATTATTCTCAAGAAATGCTTCAACAGTAGCCAAGTAATGTGGGGGAAGCAAACAATCTGAATCTAAAATAATAAAATAGTTTCCTTTTGCTTTTTCCATACCAAAATTACGTGACAATCCTGGACCTGAATTTTCTTTGAAGAAATATGAAATATTCAGTTTTTCTGAAAATTGATTTACAACTTGTTCACTAGATTTTGAAGACCCATCTTCCACTATTACAATTTCATAAGGTCTATTGTATTTCAGTAATGTAAAGCTCTCCAAAAGCTCTTTAATTTCTTCTGGACGGTTGTAAACAGGGATAATAAACGAAAAATGGATATTCATCGCACAAATGTAATGAATAAAAAAAAGCCATCCCGTACTAGCCGGGATGGCTTTTAAAACTTATTTGAAAAAATTTTTACCTTTTAATTACTTTGTAGGTTCCAATTTCTCCATTTACAGAAACCTTCATAATATAAGTTCCTGTGCTTAAAGCAGAGATATCTAGTTCTGTAGTTACATTTCCAATAGTTTGGTCAACTACTTTTTGACCTAAAATATTGTAGATAGCTACATTTTCAATAGTATCAATTGCTCTCAATGTAAGAGCATCATCTGCTGGGTTAGGATAATAAGCAAATCCGTCAATGGTATTGTCTTCAACACCTAACAAGGTTCCATCTATCGTAATATCAGTTCTACCGCCAGTATTTACAACAAACACATAATATGTTTGTCCTGCAGTAGTCGTAATTGTAGAGGATGTTCCTGGAAGACATTGATTAGTTCCTTGCGCTACCAATGTAAGATCTGCTTCTGATGCACTTTCATCTGGTGCTTCAAAGAATGTTACTACACTTGTACCTGCAGGCGAAACAATACTTGCTGTAGCTTCTCCGTCCCCTACTGGCGTAAAGTTATACCAAACACCGTTTGCACCATCAATATTACATCCGGTTGGGTTGCCACCTTCAGTAGTTGCTGCTGGCATAGGTACGTCTGGATCTGTATAAGGAACTCCTATTTCATCCACATCGATAGAATTTGCGATCATATCGTTTGGTGGCGGTACAGGAAGACAATCTACATTTAAAGAGTAGTTTCCTACAGCACCTCCAAATCCGTGCACTAATATATAGTAGGTTGTACCATCGCCATCTCCTTGGAAAGCAACTTCAGATTGTAATCCAGTAGTTCCACAAGCGTCATCATTACCTGCTTCACAAACCAATGTTCCACAGTCTCCTGAGTATACAGATAATTTTGTGTCATAATCAGAATCACAAAGTGAAACTGTATAATCTGTAACTAAGCCTGAATCATCTGTGAACGAATACCAAACACCTGGAGCTGTAATAGAAACTCCACTACATTCTGGAGCACCACTATCTGGAGTAGCACCATCTGTTGAACCTGTAATAGTTTCGCCACAAGCAATTGGCAATGCACCTTCACATATATCATTTTCAAGAGCTGGCTCACAAGTTACGTCTAAACTGAAGTTACCTGAAGAAGTACCAAAGCCTTCTACCATAATTAAATAGGTTGAAGAACCATCTGAATAGAAAGATACTTCAGACTGTAATCCACAAGAATCATCGTTAAATGCAATTTCATTGGTAAGGTCACAAGAATCATAAACACGAACAGCTGAATCATAATCAGTTCCGCCTCCACAAAGAGAGATAGTCACTACTTCTGCATCACCACTTCCAGTGTAAGAGAAAAATTCGTCTGGTGCATCATTTCCACCTGAATTTGTGTCACTTGCAGTTTCGCCGTTTATGCTGTCTCCGCAAGATAATGCTACAGCAAATTCGCATTCGTCATTGGATGGTGGAGTACAAATTGACATAGAGAATTGCAATACTTGACCGCTATCTCCACTAGCATCGTCACAAACTTTTAATATCCATTCTCCTGAAATACTTTCCCCATCAAAAAGGTCATTAAATGAACCTCCTACTGGAGCATAAGGTCCCATATTAAATGGTGCAGTTGCTGCTGAAATATCAGCACCTCCGTCTTCAAAAACGGTTCCGTTGTATGCATCACTGCTACTTCCACCTAAATCCTCGGCAAGTACTATTTCAATTCCAGAAGGTGATACTAATGAAATATCAAGGTCTGAAGACCAACTGTGTGCAATATCGATGGTTACATTCTCAAAAGTTGCTGTTTCACCAATGGTACCAAATTCTGTAACAGTTATTGGAATTTCATTTGGTGCATTAGCACAATCTGCTGTTGAAGTATCTGCCCCATCAATATCAAAAGGTACAGCTGTTGAATCGTAGGCAGTACTATCACAATTTATAGGATCTGGGTTAGCTTCTGGAAGAGTCACCCAACCATATTGGGTTAAAGTTCCAGGTTCCATTCCCCCAATTAACGTAGTAGCTCCTGTTGCAGTATCTACAGTACGTAATTCTGAATCGAAAAGAACATTATTAAAAGCTGTCATATAAACCTGGTCAGTGTTAACATCCCATGTCATACCTTGACCAAATGCAGCATCAAAACCTATATTACCAATAGATGTTGCAGCTCCTGTTGCAGTATCGATTGAATAAAGAGTGTCATCAACGATATCATAAGTATATGCATTCCCGTCACCGTCTATTGCCAATGCAATAGCTACTGCGCCAGAAGTGCCCAAAGTACCTATTAAAGTACCTGAAACGCCACCTATATCTATGCTATAAAAGTCTGTAGTGGTTGTGGCATATAAATTTCCGTCAGCCGGATTAAACTCTAAACCGGTTATATCTACTACACCTACGTTACCAAGAGAAGTGTATGTTCCGCTAGCGACATCAACACTGTAAGCTTCACCAACATTGTCAATTACATAAATTGTTTCAGGGTCATTAATATCAACAGCTCCAGCTCCTTCAAAATTTGCTCCTACTGGTGCAGAAGGTCCTATTGCATTAAATACGGATGGATCTGCAGGATCGAATGATCCAACCATAGCTGCAGCATTTTCAACAGCATAGGCAACGGGATCATTATTTCCTCCGCCACCGCCACCGGTAGCAAGGATTTCAACTTCCCAACCCAATCTGTTGATTACTCCAGAAGCATTATGCTCAAATGTTAATGAGCCCGATGTTCCTGAAAAAAGAGCAGATCCGTTAGATGCAATCATATCTGCTAAATCTATATCTCCTTCATTTATTCCTCCATCGGAGTTATCAAACAACACTGTTCCAGAAGTATCTGGGCCATCATAAATTTTTAGCCAATCAAAAGTCGCGAAAACAATAAAATCTAAAAACTCTATTTCAGTTGCACCATCAAGTGTTGTAGTAGTCACACAACTGCAGTTTTCGTAGTTTCCTGGATCACCATCTGTATTAGTGCCCCCAGGACCACCATTGTCATAGAAAAAATCTCCAACGGCTACTGGAAACGTTTCTGTCGCACCAGTAGTTGGGATAATGTCGGCCAATGAGGCTTTATGGTTTTGTTGTTTGAAATATCGTCTTAAACGTTGACTTTCTTCAGTAGAAAAATAATTTAAGACACTTCCTGATTTATTAGACACTTTAGAAAGTCTTGTTAAAAGTGCTTCAATTGTGACTGAAGGTGCCGCTTTTGAAATACTTTTGGCAGCTTCAATCTCTTGCTGAGAATTATCATCTAATGATGATTGAACTACTTGTGCATCCATGGTCAGTGCAAAACCGAACATCACGCACAAAAGTGAGGTAATTTTTTTCATAATTAAAATTAGAGTTTAGTTAATATTAGCTTAAAAGTATTCAAAAAAAATCTTAAAGACAAGGAAACTGACAGCAAAACAATAAACCAACCTACTTATCGTTACTATTTTAACAAAAAAAAAGACCCACACATCGTGCAGGTCTTTACATTTTTATCAGTCAAAAGTTATTATTCCTCAAAAGCTTCGATTACAGCATCGCTTACACCAACATTTGAAAAACCTCCATCATTGAATAAGTTTTGAAGTGTTACGCGTTTAGTTAAATCACTAAATAAGGTAATTGTATAATTAGCACAATCTATTGCTGTTGCATTGCCCAGAGGGGACATTTTATCTGCATAGGATATAAAGCCATCAAACCCTTTTACTCCTTTTCCAGCTGTGGTTGGCGTAGGTGATTGTGAAATGGTGTTTACGCGCACTTTTTTATCTCTTCCGAAGAAATATCCGAAACTTCTAGCAATAGACTCCAAATACGCTTTATTATCTGCCATATCGTTATAATCTGGAAATACTCGCTGTGCGGCCATATAGGTTAACGCAACTATACTTCCCCATTCGTTCATAGCATTTTTTTTATATAATACACTCATTGTTTTATGAAAAGAAACTGCTGAAATATCCCATCCTTTGTGGGTCCAGTCGTAGTTTTGATCAGTATAGTGTTTTCCTTTTCGAACGTTAACAGACATTCCTATAGAGTGTAAAACGAAATCTAACTTTCCGCCCAAAATTTCAGTTGCTTTTTCAACAAGGTTTTCTAAATCTTCCATATTGGTTGCATCTGCAGGGATGATTTCAGAATTTGTTTTCTTTGCCAACTCGTTTATCTGTCCCATACGTAAAGCTATAGGTGCGTTTGTCAATACAAAAGTTCCGCCTTCTTCGTGTACACGCTCGGCTGTTTTCCATGCGATGGAATTTTCATCCAATGCGCCAAAAATAATTCCTCGTTTTCCTTTTAATAAATTATATGCCATATCTAGTTGCTTAGGTTATTTTCAATGTTTTATTATGTAAATATACGTTTTAATTCAGTAATTCTTTAGCGTGCGCCAACGCAGAATCGGTTACTTTCTTTCCTCCTATCATTTGCGCGATTTCAACAATACGTTCTTCTTCGGTTAACGTTTTTAATCGAGTAACAGTAACATTATTGACATCTTCTTTATACACCTTAATATGTTGTGCTCCTTTCGATGCTATTTGCGGCAAGTGTGTAATGCTTACCAATTGCATGCCTTGGCTCATCCCATCCATAATAGCCGCCATTTTATTTGCAATCTCACCAGAAACCCCTGTATCAATTTCGTCAAAGATAAGGGTAGGCAAGGTTTGATATTCTGCTAAAACCGCTTTAACGGCTAACATAATCCTGCTCATTTCGCCACCGGAAGCTACTTTCTTAATAGAACCCATTGTAGTGCCTTTGTTGGCAGTAAATAACAACTCAAGCGTATCTGTTCCATTTTCACGAAGAGTTTCTGTATGGGTTAATTTGAAGTCGAAACGCGCATTTGGCAATCCAAGTTTTGCTAAAATAGCTTCTAACTTTTCTTTTAATTTAGGAATTACCTTTTCACGAGAATTATGGATTAACCCACCTGTTTTTCTTACCTCACCTTGTAAAGTAATTACTTCTTTTTCTAGGTTCTCAATACGGGCATCCAGATTATTTGTATTAGTGATACTAGTCTCTAGCTCGTTTTTAATATCCAATAATTCTGAAACTGTTGCAACATTATGCTTTTGTTGTAATTTATGAAGTGTTTGCAGCTTTTCGTTAATTTCTAAAAGTTGCTGCGGATCAGCTTCTATTGACGTCGCTATCTGTTCGGTTTCTTCACTTAAATCATCTAATTCAATAATCACGCTGTTCAACCGTTCCCAAAGCGAATTATAAACCGAGCCATAATTTTTTAACTGGTTTAATGCTGCCCGTGCTTCTTTTGCCGTTTCAAGCGTTCCTATTTGCTCTTCAGAAAACAACTGAACTACTTTTGAAAGTGTTTCCTGTATTTCTTCCGCATTACTTAAGGTTTCATAGGTTTCTTCCAATTGGTCTTGATCAATACCTTCTAAATTTGCTTCTTCTAATTCGGTAAATAAAAAGGTGTTGTAATCGATTTCTTTTGAAGCTTCGCTTTTTTCAATTTTAGCATTTTCTAAGGCTTCAGAAGTAGTTTTGTAACGCTGTAATTGTTCAGAATATGTATTTCGTAAGGAAGAATTATCCGCAAGCGCATCTATCACTTTCATTTGATAATTTTCTTCAGCTAAAGAAAGCGTTTCGTGCTGACTATGAATATCGACCAAGTGTGGGCCAACCGCCTGTAGTTGTGAAAGTGTAACCGGCGTATCGTTTATAAATGCACGTGATTTACCACTGGGTAAAATTTCTCTTCGAATGATGGTATGCGCATCATAATCCAGATCGTTTTCTTCAAAAATAGTTTGTAATTTGAATTTTTCGATCGCAAATTCAGCTTCTATCACACACTTTTTTGAAGCATCTTTCATACTGCTCAAATCGGCACGTTTACCTAACACCAAGGACAATGCTCCTAAGAGAATGGATTTTCCCGCCCCCGTTTCACCAGTAATAATCGTCAGTCCATTATTGAAGTCCATACGGATGTCTTCAATTAAGGCATAATTTTTTATGGAAATAGTTGTTATCACAGCTGTAAATCAAGTTAAGTTTCCAATTATTCTAAAAGTAAAAATACAGTTTTGGAAACAACTTCTAATGTAAAATGGTTTTTTTACAACAGCAAGAAAAAAAGAAGTAGATTAAAATTTAATTTCGCTCCAATTACTACGTTTTGTAGGAGCCATTTTGTTTAAGTTTTCAACTAAATCCACAATATCCACACTGGGCCCACCACTGAATATACTCTGTATTTCATCACTTTTAGCATCAAAAAATGTGCGTAATATAAATGAGTTTGGCCGTCGGTTATTAATTTTTGCAAGTGTTTCGATGGCACCAATAATAGCTTGTTTCCCTTCTTTAGGGTTTTGCGACATTACATCTAAGCCTTTTCTATGATAATCGTACATGGCAGTGTGAAATTCTTGATATACGTTTGAAAGCACTGCTTCATTATAACGGTAACGGGTTTGGGTACCATCGGTAGGTTTCCAGCCTGAAAAATTGCTAGAAGCAGCTGTATTTACAATTTGTTTGGCCGTTTCAAAATATTCCTGCCCGCCGTTAAGCTCAAAGGTATCTGCGTCTAACCCAATAACAGTATATACGTGGTAAGCTATAACTGAAATTAAATTTGAATTAAACGTATTTAAATTGAAATTCAGCGGTTGAAACTCAGTATAATCAAAACTGAACTGACGGTCATTATAGTTATAAATTGGCGTATCGTACGTTGAATTAAACGTAGGCCTAGCCGCTTGAATTTGAATGGTTGCCGTGAAAGAGTTCGATTCAAAATCTGAAATAATAATCGACATATTACAATCTATTCGCTCTTGGTTTTTATAAACCTTAATAGTCCATGTGGTTGTGTTTATAAAATCGGTCAATTCTTGCTGAAGCGTTCTAAACACTTGTAAATTGGGTTGTCCTGTTTGTTCAGCGTCTACTACAACGGTACAATTAAGCTCTTGTGCCTGTGTAGAAAATGAAAGGGTAAGAACGGAAAGTAATAGTAAAAATCTACGCATCTATTTGTTGTATAATGTATTGTAAAATATCGTTTGCAACTTCGGTCTTTGGTTTAACAGCAAAAGCCTCTACTTTATTGTGTTTGTCGATTAAAGTCACTTTGTTCGTGTCTGCTTTAAACCCAGCACCTTTGTCTTTGAGCGAATTTAAAACAATTAAATCTAAATTCTTTTTTTTCAGTTTGCTTTTTGCATTTTCAAGCTCGTTTTGAGTTTCCAATGCAAAACCAGTTAAAAATTGATGTTCTTTTATTTCGCCTAACGACTTTAAAATATCCTGTGTTTTTTCTAACTGAATCGTTAATGTAGCATCATTCTTTTTTATTTTTTCTGAAGCAACATCTTTCGGTCTATAATCTGCTACTGCCGCACTTAAAATAGCAATATCACATGAAGCAAAATGGTTACGGGCAGCTTGGTACATTTCTTCTGCTGAAGTAACTGAAATCACCTCAACAAGACTATGATTTAAACTTAAACTCACAGGACCAGAAACCAATACCACCTCAGCACCTAGTTTTGCAGCTGTTTCAGCAATGGCATATCCCATTTTCCCACTAGAATGATTGCCAATAAAACGAACGGGATCAATGGCTTCATAAGTAGGGCCAGCTGTAATCAATACTTTTTTACCGTGTAAAGGTGATTTATTTTGAATGTCTTTTTCTAGAAAAGAAACAATGTGTTCAGGTTCTGCCATACGACCTTTTCCTGTTAAACCACTTGCCAGTTCACCTTCTTCAGCAGGAATTTGAATATTTCCGAAGGAATTTAATTTATTGAAAGTTTCAGTAGTACTGGGATGTTTGTGCATGTCCAAATCCATCGCTGGAGCAAAATAAACAGGACATTTTGCCGAAAGATACGTTGCCAACAATAGGTTGTTGCTGGTACCGTTTGCCATTTTGGAAAGTGTGTTGGCTGTTGCTGGCGCTATCACAAATAAATCTGCCCAAAGGCCTAACTCAACATGGTTATTCCATTGGGCATTTTCATCTTCTTCATTGGTAAATGAAGATAAAACTTCGTTTTTAGAAAGTGTAGAAAGTGTAAGTGGAGTGACAAAATCCTTAGCTGAAGGTGTCATGACCACTTTTACGTTAGCTCCTTTTTTAATTAATAGTCTAACTAAAAAAGCAGCCTTGTAAGCGGCAATACCGGCTGTAACGCCAAGCAACACATTTTTACCGCTTAAAATAGACATCTTTTTACTTATCTAATTCTTCTTCCTTGGTGTTACGGTAGTAAATTTTGTCGTTTAACCACTCCTCTACTGCAAGTGCGTGAGGTTTTGGTAAACGTTCGTAGAACTTAGAAACTTCAATTTGTTCCTTGTTTTCAAAAATTTCTTCCAAACTGTCATTGTAGGTAGCAAATTCATCTAGTTTTTCAAGAAGTTCTTTCTTGATGTCTCCGTTAATTTGCGTAGCTCTTTTCGAGATAATTGAAATGGCCTCGTAAATATTTTCAGTTGGCGCGTCAATTTTGTTCTTATCAATCGTCGTTGTATTGATAGGAGCTTCAGAATTTTTAATATCTATCATAATTCTTGTTTTAACTTTTTGGTTCTGTCTCGCCTAAGCGTTCCGTTATATCTTGTGCAATTATATCTGCTTCGGCTCTTAAATCGGTATCGCTATAATACTTTAAAAATTTATTGTAATATTCTTTTGCTGCGATTAGTCGTTCTTCTTTTAACGAAGGAATACTAAGTAAAGCCAGTTCATAAGCGGCTTGCAATCTTCCGAAGAAAGCATCTTTTCTATATTTTGAACCGGGAAAATCTGCAATAAAGTTGTCATACGATTCAATTGCCGGTCTGTAATCGCCTATATATTCGGCTATTTTTAAATTTTGATGGGCAATTTCAATATTCTTTTTTTCAATTTTTCCTTGTAATTCAGCAACCAGTTTGTTGGCTTCCAGCCTTTTTTCTGACTCTGGATATTTATTGATATAATTTTGAAGTTTCTCCAAGGCCGTATAGGTGTCTTCTTGATCTAACGAATAGCGTGGAGAAAGCTCATAATAACTTTTTGCAGAGCGGTATGCAGCAACTTCTACACTATCACTTTGCGGATAAGACGTTTCAAAACGTTCAAATTGATATCCTGCCAAATAATAATCTTCTAAGTTGTAAAAGGTATTGGAGTATAAAAACATAAGCCGTTCCCCTTGAGGTTTTCCACGATAAACAGGTACAATCTGCTCAAATAACTTTAAAGCTTTTTTGTATTTTCCTTGTTTATACAATGAATCTGCCAAGGCATATTTTTTCCCTGTATCATCAGATGATAACACCTTTTGATAGTTACTACAGGAACTTAAGATAATTGCGGCAAAAAGTAATAAAAAGCTTGTCTTCATAGTGCTAAAAAACATCGTGCAAAATTAGTGAATTAAATGGGATTACAAAAACTAATTATAAGGCTAAATTATTGTGTTAAAACCAATAAAAAGAGTCTTTTAGAAAATATTAACTGTATTTTTCTAAAAGCGAGGCTATAGCTCGTCAACAAAAGCCGCTATTTTGTTCTGTAAAAAACTACTTGCTTTCACCAATGGCAAGCGTACCGTATCGCCACAAATGCCTAATTTTTTAAATACGGCTTTAATTCCGGCTGGGTTGCCTTCTTCAAAAATATAATTTATTGCTGGGGCTATTTTATAGTGGATTTTATAAGCTTCATCTACTTTTCTGTCCAATCCTAATTGAATCATAGTAGAAAACTCCTTAGGGAATCCTTCGCCTATAACAGAAATCACTCCTGCACCGCCTGCCAATGTCATTGGCAAAGCAATCATATCGTCTCCACTAATAACCAAAAAATCGTCTGGTGTTCCGTCAATCATCCGCATCGCTTGAACCAAATCCCCAGCTGCTTCTTTTATACCAATGATATTTTTATGGTCTTTAGCTAATTGAATAACAGTTTCCGGAAGCATATTGGAAGCTGTTCTACCTGGAACATTATACAAAACAATTGGCAAGGGAGCTTCTTTTGCAATAGCTGCAAAGTGATTGTAAATCCCTTCTTGAGTGGGTTTATTGTAAGCTGGTGAAACCGAAAGAATTGCGGTGAAAGCTGACAAATCCCTAGTTTTCATTTCTTTAATTACGGCTGCGGTATTGTTTCCACCAATTCCTAAAACCAATGGCAGTTTGCCATTGTTAGTTTCAACAATCGTGTCGATTACTACTTGTTTTTCATCATCACTTAAAGTAGCATTTTCGGCTGTGGTACCCATTACAACCAAATAATTTGTACCGTTGTGAATATTGTAATTAACCACTTTTTTCAATCCTTCTACATCTACCGAAAAGTCCTCTTTAAAAGGCGTTATCAATGCCACTCCGGTTCCTATCAATTCTTTCATTGTAATTTATTTAATACAGTTAAATATTTTTTTAATTCAGTTTTAAAAGCTTCCATGTTATTTATATCGATATCTATCAAAAGATCGAACAAACGCGGGTCAGACCCAGCTAAACCAACTTTAAAATTGGCATTGCTCGCAGCAACCATAGCATCTAAAAAGTTATTTTTTTTAGTATAATACCCAACTAAAACATCAAATCGCTTATCTATAAACTCCTGCGCGTTTTGGTTGTGCAGTTCACCTTTCCAGTTAAAATCCTTGTTATGCAACTGGTTGTGACGTAACGAAGGAAGTTTTCGTTTTACTTCTAAAAAAGAAAAAACTTTTACATCCTTAGGTTGCAAGCCAAAATATTCTGAAAACTCGTATAGCTGCTCAAAATCCTGAAAGGTGGCTTCGTCCACTAAAAACCCCAATGTTTTTAATTGTGAATTTATTTCTGAAACATCCCGTTTATTCAGGTTGTGTTCTATCTTTTTACGTAATGATCTATGTTTTAATTTTTCAAACATGAGCCTTATTAGCTTCTCCCACAAAAGTACGGGTTTCAGCTACATTTTTAAAATGGTTTTCAGGAAATCATTTTTAAGAAATCGTCTTCTGAAATAATAGGCACCCCGAGGTTTTCCGCTTTTGTTTTTTTGCTCGGCCCCATATTATCGCCAGCAACCACATAATTGGTTTTTCCTGAAATAGAACCTGATACTTTCCCTCCGTTATCTTCAATCAGTTTTTTCAGCTCAGTTCGGGAAACTTTATGAAACACACCTGAAACAACAAAAGTTTCACTGTTTAATTTATCGGTTTGGTTTGCCAGTTTTTCAGCTGAAATTGCCAACTGAACGCCATAGCTTTTTAACCGTTCTATGTTGACTTTATTTTCTTCGGAAGCAAAAAAAGAAACGACACTTTCTGCAATGCGATCTCCAATTTCATCTACTGAAATCAATTGCTCTTCAGTTGCTGCTGAAAGCGCATCAATGGTTTTGTAATGTTTTGCTAGTTTTTTAGCGACTGTTTCACCAACATAGCGAATACCTAAAGCAAATAAAACCCGCTCAAATGGAATCTTCTTAGAAGCCTCAATACCATTTATTAAGTTCTCGGCACTTTTATCTGCCATTCGCTCTAATGGAAGTACATCTTCTTTACTTAAATCGTATAAATCGGCATAGTTATTAATTAACCCGTTGTTGACCAATAAAGCAACGGTCTCGCCACCCAATCCTTCAATATCCATCGCTTTTCGAGAAATAAAATGTTGAATACGACCAATTATTTGCGGCGGACATCCTTCTGTATTGGGACAATAATGCTGTGCTTCACCTTCTTTTCTTCTAAGTTCCGTGTCGCATTCTGGGCACGTAGTTCTGTAGGTTGTCGGCTCAGAATTTGGATCACGCTGTGTAAAATCGACTCCTATAATCTTTGGGATGATTTCGCCTCCTTTTTCAACAAAAACGGTGTCGCCTTCCCGAATATCCAGTTTTTCAATTTGATCGGCATTGTGTAACGATGCGCGTTTTACAATCGTGCCAGCCAACTCAACAGGTTCTAAATTGGCTACCGGCGTAATCGCTCCCGTTCGGCCAACTTGATAGGTAATCGTATTAAGTTTTGTGGAAACTTGTTCAGCTTTAAATTTATAGGCAATAGCCCACCGTGGGGCTTTGGCCGTGTATCCTAATTCTTCTTGTTGGTAGAGACTGTTTACTTTTACAACAACTCCGTCTGTTTCATACGGCAAATCGTGACGGTGAATATCCCAATAATTTACAAATTTTAAAACCTCATCAATACTTTTGGTCAGTTTGGCAACACTGGGAACTTTAAAACCCCATTCACGTGCTTTTTCAAGGCTTTCAAATTGTGTAGCAAAAGGCAAACGATTTACTTTAATACTATACAATAAACATTCTAACGGACGCTTGGCCACTTCGCTGCTATCTTGTAATTTTAAACTTCCGGAAGCCGTGTTACGTGGGTTTCGGTACGGTTCTTCACCAGCTTCTACCCGTTCGGCATTCATTTGGGCAAAGCCTTCAAATGGTAATACAATCTCACCTCGTATTTCGAACTTTGGCGGAAAATCACCTTTCAGTTTTAATGGAACGGAATTAATTGTTTTTACATTGGTAGTCACATCGTCTCCTTGAAACCCATCGCCACGCGTAACAGCCTTTTTTAGCATTCCATTTTCATAGGTTAAGTTTATGGAAGCACCATCATATTTAAGTTCGCAAACATATTCCACCGGGCCATCGACCAATTTTTTAATTCTGGTTTCCCAATCTTCCAAGTCTTCTTTTGAATAGGAATTAGCCAACGAATACATTCGGTATTCATGCGCTACGGTCTCAAAGTTTTTGGTCACTTGTCCGCCTACTCGTAACGTAGGGGAATTAGCGTCATAAAATTCAGGATTTGCTTCTTCTAATTCTTGAAGCTGTTTCAGTTTTTGATCGAAATCGAAATCTGAAATGGTAGGATTATCCTGTACGTAGTAGTTATAATTATGCTTGCGAAGCTCCTCACGGAGCTGGTTGATTTGCTGTTCCGTATTCATACCAACAAATATAAAGAATAGCC
>CEPR01033618.1_pt1 | contig 22166 bp, 19 predicted proteins | sample 530431 | NCBI WGS metagenome assembly CEPR01 (sample SAMEA2620078, study PRJEB7988) | marine metagenome | isolation source: saline water (ENVO:00002010), including
ATGAATTGAATGCAATTCTCTTGGCGAGTAAATGGCACTTTGAAATTAAGTAGATGAAAATGAGTAAGGCACAGGTAGATGCAACGATAGATTTCTACGTAAGGTATATGCAATTCGTAAAGACACTCAATGATGACCTGCACCGCGCAGCTGTCATGTATGCTGGTCGTCTCAAGACTGACGAGTCTGATGACGTTAATGTAAACGCTCAAGACGTTGAGCTCAAATCAAATTAAATGTTAAAGAAGATAACATTCGATAACTGCTTGAGGGTGGTCTCCGAGAAGACGGAGATACCCACTGACAACATCCTTGCTAAGGACAAATCACGGCTGGTATCAGATGCTCGACATCTGTTTTTCTACACATGCAACGAGGCAGGTGTTACGCCTGCATATGTCAGGGAGTATGTTAAACTCTACACAGGTGGAGTCAACTCTCCTCAGACAGGTCTTATTAAGTATGGCATCGAACGCATCCAGCGTATGATGGCTGACGATAAGAACGTCGACTCGTTGGTAAAACAAATCATCGAAGAATGTATACAGTAAATCAAGTTTGGAGGGACGCGCGAGAGGATGGATCATCCACCTTCGTCAAGGCGATGGGCAAGGATCCTGCCTTCGTGCTGAACAAAACCTTTAAAGTATACATCAAGGACGAGGAGTTGAAGGTATATAAGTGTACGTCAGAACACTATCAGGAGCAGGACGCTAGCGTCTTCCTAAAATACGGATGGCATAAAGCCATAATACTGACATACTTAAATGCTTGCACCGAACGTCTCGATGTAATGATTGACTCCATGCAAAATGGGCTTCGCGAGGAGTCAGTCCATCCTAGAATTAAGAAGCTCATTAACAACTACAATGAAAAAATCAAATCATTATGAGTGTATTTCAAAAGTTAAGCGCAATCCCTTTCAAGGATAGGGTCAAGCGCAAGGGTTCGTTAGATTATGTATCATGGGCAGATGCCTGGTCATTAGTTAAGAAGCATTATCCTGAGGCACAACGCACAGTGTATGAGCACGAGCACACGGGTCTCAACTTCTTCAGTGATGGACAGACGGCATACGTCAAGGTCGGTATTACTATCGATGGGCTAGAGCATATTGATATGCTGCCTGTGATGGACTACCGCAACAAGGCCATACCTGTAGATAGCATGACGGCATTCGATGTCAACAAGACTATCCAGCGATCAACTGCCAAGGCGATTGCTATGCACGGATTGGGCTTGCAATTGTGGACGGGTGAGGACTTGCCGGGAGATAGTACTTCTGAGCCTGCCTCTACTACTAAGTTGCAACCCCTGAAGGTAGACGATAAGAACTGGGCTAAGGTCTGTAAGTACGTAGAGTCTAACAAGGACACGCACAAGTTCGATGATATCATAAAGCAACTGTCTACTAAGTATAAGATAGATGCTAAGACTAAGACTGCGCTAAGAGCTAAGGCATGAGTGAGGTCTTAAATAATCTCAAGATTGACGAGATGTACTACGGGGAGTATGGGCAGCAGTGGCTGTCCAACTCCGACATCTCATCACTCCTAGTTAATCCTGCAAACTTCAGGAAGGCTAGGACAGATAGCAAAGCCCTGATAATGGGCAGGTACTTTCACTGGTCTATACTCGAGCCCGAGAAAGCCAAGGAAATACAATGCATCGATGCAACTACAAGGTCAACGAAGGCGTACAAGGAGGCTACACAGGACGGCAGTGTGATGTTACTATGTCACGAGCAGGCCCATGTAGACAAGATGGTTCAGGCCATCAAGCACAACTTCGATTTCTTTGAGGGTATCTATGAAGAGGGCAATGTGTTCGAGCAGCCTGCTACTACTGAATTGTTTGACCTAGATTGGAAGGGCAAGGCGGACATCGTAGCAGGATCCCGCATCATTGACCTGAAGACCACGTCTAATCTCAATAGCTTTAGGCAGTCGGCATACAAGTTCAACTATGATAGTCAGGCGTATCTGTATCAGAAGTTGTTCGGCAAGCCGATGGAGTTTTGGGCTATTGATAAGACAACGCTAGCGATGGGTCAGTTCCATTGCTCGGATGAATTTCTGCGGTCTGGTGAGCAGAAGGTGAAGGAGGCATCAGAAATTTATAAAAGATTTTTCGGGGAATCCTCCACCGAATCAATCGAGAATCATTATATTGTGGAGGAACTTTAAATTAATTTAATATGAGTAAAGAGAAAATTTTCGCAGACGGTTTCAATTTCAAGCGACGTGATAACGCTCCTGATTTTGTTGTAGGTAACCTCAGCCTCAAGGCTGAAGAGGCTATCCAGTTTATCAAAGACCGTACAAAGAACGGATGGGTCAACCTCAACATCAACCAAGCAAAGAGTGGCAGCTTCTATGTGGAGCTCGACACTTATGAGCCTAAGAAGAAGGAGGAGCAACCCTTTTAATTTGTGGTTTGGTTCATGGGGGGAGGATTATCCTCCCCCTTTTTTTTGTCGGGTAATCAAATCACATGATAACAATATTTCGAAACATAAAAGATACCGACCAGCCATTCTACAAGGACATCGTCTACATCTTACACAGGATTAGAGATGGTGCATCCAAAGATTTAATAAAGAAGATAAGGTCGGAGAAAGATAAGTCCAGGCGCAATGAATTAAAGCAAGGACTACCTGCCATTTGTTTTAGTGGCAAGTTCTCCCGCAGGTCTGACGCTGCATTGGTTGAGCACAGTGGTTTCATTGGGCTTGACTTCGATGGCTATGACAGGCAGAAGGACATGCTTCAGGACAAGGAGCAGATGAAGAAGAACAAGTTCGTCTTTTCGGTATTTGTTTCTCCTTCAGGCAATGGCCTAAAGGTTATTGTCAAGATACCACCTGAGCCACACAACCACACAAACTATTTCAACTCGCTCAAGTCGTACTTCAACTCGGACAGATTCGATGTGTCCTGTAAGAACGTGAGTCGGGTGTGCTACGAAAGCTATGATCCACTGATTCACATCAACGAGAACAGCTCAGTATGGGATTCGATAGCGGAGGATGAGCACAAGGAGGTAATCACTGGTGACGTTACAATACCAATCACAAACGAAGGCAAGATAGTTGACATCTTAGTGTCGTGGTGGGAGCGTAAGTACCCTATGGTAGAGGGGCAACGCAATCACAATATCTATATTCTTGCAGCAGCGTTCAATGACTTTGGTATTCAGCGTTCGTTGGCTGAGTATGTGTTGACTAGGTATGAGGCAGAGGACTTCAGCGAAGAGGAGATAAAGGCTACTGTCGCTTCTGCTTATCGCCATGTAGACAAGTTCAATACACGATCATACGAAGACCAAGAGAAGGTCAGTAAGATACGTGATATGGTAAAGGCAGGCATGTCTCGTAAGGAGATACGTGCGGAGGTTGAGACTGCTGAGATATCTCCGGGTGTGGTTGACTCTGTGGTCAGTCGGATTGAGGAGGAGCAAAGCAATATGAAGTTCTGGACAAAGGATGACAAGGGGCGCATCAAGATAATGCACCTATCATTCAAGAATTTCTTGGAGGAGCACGGCTTCTACAAGTACAACCCTGAGGGTAGTAAGAACTACGTCTTTGTCAGGGTGACTAACAACTTGATTGACCACACTTCAGAGAAGGAGATAAAGGATTTTGTTCTTAACTACCTGCTAGAGCTGGAGGATGCCACGCTGTACAACTACTTCGCTGACAACGTGCGATACTTCAGGGAGGAGTTCCTTACGCTGCTTGCATCTATTGATGTGTACTTCATCGAGGATGAGAAGCAGGTGAGCTATCTGTACTACCGCAACTGCGCTGTAAAGATTACTCCTACTGAGGTGATACCTATTGACTACCTTGATTTGGGTGGTTACGTATGGAAGGACCACGTCATTGATAGGAACTTCACTATGTGTGAGCCAGGTAAGTGTGACTTCAAGACGTTCGTAAGTAACATCTGTGCTAAAGATTCTAAGAGGACTCAGTCAATGGAGTCTACTATAGGATACCTGATGCATGGCCACAAGAATATGTCTTACTGTCCTGCTGTGATCCTGAATGACGAGGTCATTTCAGACAACCCTGAAGGAGGTACAGGTAAGGGGCTTCTTATGAATGCCCTATCACATATGAAGAAGCTGGTCACTATCGATGGTAAGTCATTCACATTCGAGAGTTCGTTTGCTTATCAGCTAGTGTCAGCAGATACTCAGATACTATGCTTTGATGATGTGCGCAAGGCCTTCAACTTTGAGCGGCTGTTCTCTGTAGTTACAGAGGGTCTCACGCTAGAGAAGAAGAACAAGGACGCAATCAAGATACCATTCAAGAAGTCTCCTAAGATTTCAATCACTACTAACTATGCCATCAAGGGTAAGGGTAATTCGTTTGAACGACGTAAGTGGGAGCTGGAGCTACATCAGTTCTACAATAAAGACTTCACACCCTTTGATGAGTTTGGTCGTATGATGTTTGGTGATTGGGATGATGATGAGTGGTGCTCGTTTGACAACTACATGATTGGATGTCTCCAGCTGTATATGGTGGAGGGATTAGTCAAGAGTGAGTTCGTCAACCTTGCGGTGCGTAAGCTTAGTGCTGAGACCTGCCATGAATTTATTGAGTGGTGTGGCCTTATCAAGGGTAGTGAGGTTGCTGAGATTCTTGAGAGAGAAGGCAGGATCCACGCGCAGGAGATGTATGCTAAGTTCACGGATGAGTACCCTGACTTTGCTCCAAAGGCTAAGATGACAGTGAGTCGTATACGATTCTACAAGTGGCTCGCAGCTTATGGAACATTCAAGTATGGAAAGCCACCGGAGGAGGGGAAGGATGCAAGTGGCCGATGGTTTAGATTTATTAACGATGACCCCCCTTTTTAATATGATAGAGTTTAGAGATTATCAGAAGGAAATAATTGAGCGTGGTACTCAGATAATTACCACACATGGGTTTGTGTATCTGGCGATGGAGGTTCGCACAGGCAAGACTCTAACAAGCCTTGGCATATGCCAAAGGATTAACGCAAGGAACGTATTGTTTATAACAAAGAAGAAAGCAATAAGTTCAATCGAAGGTGACTATGAGTTGCTGTGTCCTGACTATGAGATGACTACCATAAACTACGAGAGTCTTCACAAGATTCCCAATATCAAGTGGGATGTTATAATATGTGACGAGGCGCACGGCATGGGCGCATTCCCTAAGCCTAGTAAGAGGGCCAAGGAGGTGTCTAAGCTGCTCTCTAAGACACGAGCGAGGGTTATCCTACTGTCAGGTACACCAACACCCGAATCTTACTCTCAGATGTATCACCAGGTGTATGGTATCCCAAACAATCCATTCAATTTCTACAAGAACTTCTACAAGTTTGCTGAACAGATGGTATTCAAAAGCCAAAAGCGATTGGGCACGCATACGATAACTGACTATAGCAATGGCAAGGAGGCAATCCTGAAGAGGATGAAGCCATACACAATCAGTTTCTCTCAGAAGGATGCTGGGTTTGTGGTTGATACTAAGGAGCGACCCTTGTTTGTTAAGATGAATGACAGCACATACGACATGATAAAGAGGCTCAAGAAAGACCTAGTGCTTCAGGGTAATGATGAGGTTGTGCTAGCAGATACTGCTGTCAAGCTGATGGGTAAGATGCATCAGATGTATAGTGGTACTGTTAAGTTTGAGAGCGGCAAGAGTATGGTGTTCGACCACAGTAAGGCGGAGTTCATACGCGATCATTTCAAGGGCAAGAAGATTGGTATCTTCTACAAGTTCAAGGCGGAGCTCACGGCACTGAAGGATGTGTTTGGTGATACGCTATGCACTGAGCTCGATGACTTTAATGGCAGTGATAAGAACATTGCGCTACAGATTGTAAGTGGCCGGGAGGGTATCAGTCTACGTGAGGCTGACGCTCTAGTGTATTACAACATTGACTTCTCTGCTACTAGCTACTGGCAATCAAGAGATAGGATGACCACAAAGGACAGGCTAAAGAACGATGTGTATTGGGTGTTCGCAGACAAGGGTATCGAAACTCGTATATATAAGGCAGTGATAAGCAAGAAAGACTACACTCTTAAACACTTTAAAAACGATTACTTATGAAGACAGTAAACAGTTTATCAGGAGGGAAGACCTCAAGCTATATAGCAGCGCATTATCCTGCGGACTACGATGTATTTGCGCTAGTAAGAATTGAAGATGATAGCTGCAGGATAAAGGATAAAAAGATTGTTCAAGAAATAGAAGATAGAATTCAAGCACCGTTCATTGCTACAGCTGAAGATGATGCAATTATATATACGATGCTTGATTTAGAGCAGTACATAGGCAGGCCTATAATTTGGGTGACTGGCCCCACGTTCGAAAGCACTATACATGATGTGGCTGGTGGATACCTTCCCAATAGAATACGCAGGTTTTGCACATCTGAAATGAAGACTAAACCTATTGCATCTTGGAGGCACAATACCATAAATGACGACGTGATAATGAGGTTTGGGTTTAGAGCTAACGAAAAGAGCAGGGCTAATACTATGAATAGCAAACTTAATGAGAACGGTCAGACTGAAGTTAAGATTGTAATTGGTAAACTCAAAGACGGCAGGAATAAATGGAAGACAATTGAGTACTGCGCTCCTGAGTACCCATTGATTGAGGATAATATATACAAAGACAACATAGAGCATTATTGGAGTGACAAGCCTGTTCGTTTTGCGTATATGAATAATTGTATTGGTTGTTGGTGGAGAACGCCAGCACTGTTGAAGCATATGCACACAAAGTTTCCAAAGAAGATGGAGTACTTCTCAAATCTTGAGAAAAATGGCAAGGGTACATTTAAAAAAGATATGTCATACGAGAAAATAATAAGCTGGAAGCCGCAGATAAAACTGTTTGACGACAGCTTTGGTGAGTGCGACTCTGGTTACTGTGGACTTTAGTATCTTAAAGAATGAGAGAGCAACAAATACAATCGAAAAGAATTAAGGAGTTAGAGTCAGAGGGTTATTACGTAATCAAACTTATAAAGACCAACAAGAATGGGATACCTGATTTGATTGCAATTCCAGCGGGAGCTGACGTGCTCTTCTCTGAAATAAAAACTCCGAATGGTAGGCTGTCTCCGTTACAGCAATTTAGATTAAAAGAACTTGAAGAACATGGGTGCAGAACAGAAGTATACAATGGTAAACATTGAGGAGGGATTTGCTGACAAGATGGATGAGCTTGATCCGTCTGTTAAAATAAGAATGGCGCATAAGATGGTGGAGATAGCAAGGGACTATGATGCCATCCCCAACGATACATTCCACGCAATAATGGTGACGGTAAATGATATGGATGATTTCCCTTGTTTCCTGAAGCTAGTGGTGTACAAAGATGAGGATGCTCCCTTATCTTTTATGGACATTGAAGAAGTCCACGTAGATGATTATTTAGATTACTTAAATGAAAACAAATGAATAGAGAAGAATTAGCAATGATGGTTACCGAAGCGGTATCAGAGAATCAAAGTGTTACTATAAAAGATTTGAGAAGTAACTTGAGGAGACACCACCTGGTCAAGGCTAGATGTATGGCATTTAAAGTATTAAGAAAGAACTATGGTTTCTCCTTGAGTCAAATCGGCACGTTCTTTTGTAGGCATCACGCCAGCGTGATACACGGCCTCAGGGTTCACGATAGTTATATGGACACCGACAGGGAATATGCGAACGACTTTGCAATATTGACCAATGAAATAATGAAGAATGATGTGAACTTTCCACTACGGCAGCAGGCCTTAGAGTTCCTTGAAGAACTTGAAATGTCTAAAACAATAGGCAGCAAAATAGCCCTTGTGGAAAATTTAATTACGGCATCAGAGAAAAATTAAATATATTGTAATTATGAACTCAAATAAAAACCTGCTTGCTTCGGATAATAATATCGATAAGATATTAGGTTACAAGTCTTGGGGCAATAGGCGTAAAATTGATTCTCTTCTTGAGATGGATTGTATTATGTACACCGAGCTGGGCGTTGACTCAACCAAGAAAGAAAGGGAGGAAGTCAAGAAGATGTCTCGCAAGATTTACAAAGCCATAAAGAGTATTGACCCTCTCATAGGAGGACCTATGCTTTCCTCAATGGACTAGATATGAAACACAGGATCAATCATGTTAACCAAACAATGGATGAGATTCATGATCTCGCTAATGAAATCTATGAGCACTGGGTAGATGAAGAAAGGAAGGAGGCAAGACGTGCCATAAAGAAATTGATACAAGCACTTACTGACCTTTTAAATTCTCTTAAAGATGACACCGAAGGAATCTAGACCTAGACTAAGTGGCCAACGATTGGCTGCATACAACCACTTAACTAGCAACGAGAAACGTTTGTTGGTTGTGGGAGATATTCACGAGCCGTTCTGTCAGCCAGGTTACTTGCAGTTCTGTGTAGAGACTTATCAAAAATACAATTGCAATGCCGTACACTTTTGTGGGGACATCATCGATAATCACTATGCCTCATATCATGAGACAAGCCCTGAGGGGTTTGGTGGAGATGATGAGTTGCAGTTCGCTATAGATAGAATATATGATTGGTCTACTGCTTTCAAGAAGGCCACGGTTTGTATAGGCAATCATGATCGGATCATTATGCGCAAGGCCTTCTCGTCTAGTATACCTAAGGCTTGGATAAAATCTTACAACGAAGTACTACAAACTAATTGGGACTGGCGTCCTCGCTTCGTCATTGATGGCGTGCAATACGTACATGGCGAGGGAGGCACAGCCCGCACCCGGGCAAAGAATGATATGATGTCCACTGTGCAGGGGCATATCCACACGCAAGCTTACGTAGAGCACCTATGTGGACAGGATAAAAAAATATTCGCTATGCAGGTGGGCTGCGGTATAGATAGGGACAGTTATTCGCAGGCCTATGCTCGCAACTATAAGAAGCAGGCACTAGCCTGTGGCGTTGTTATTGGAGGTCATACCGCAATCAATGTGATTATGGAGCCTTAACGGTAGCGTCATACATATTGACGTATTTAGTCTTTGGGTATGGTATATTATTAAATCCTCCAGCAACCCTTAACTCTCCTTGCACTTGAATAAAGTTTGAGTGCCCAACGTGCACACTAGGGTCACCGTAAGTAAATCTATACTCCTCGCTGTCTTTTTCTGCCTTAGTCTTGTCCTCGTTGGATTTTCTAAGGTCAGTGATAGCTTTGCTAAGGACTTGACCATATGGGCTTAGCTGAGACACCTCTTCAAGTGAAAGTAGGTCGTCATCATTTGCATTCTCTAGTTTGCTAGGCATATTGAGACCCGAACTAAACCCGTCGTTTATCCAATCTCTCATTTGCTGCTCATCTTCTAGCTCATAATCTGGATGAATGTATTCCTCTTTTGTTTGAGCATCTATTACTACATCTGATTCATATAGTTCTTTGACTTGACCAGCTGTAAAGAATGGCTCTCCACCTACAACAGTAGCGTTGCCTACCCCTGCCAACAAATTATACTCTTCATATTTCAACTCGTTAAGCTCTTCATATGTGTAGTACACATCAGCATCTCCATAGCTTCCAGTATAATTACTAACTAGTGCCACTGTCTTTTTCACACCAAAGTGCTTGTAAGAAAAGTCACCAATAACATCCATCAAGTAGTCATAACCTATACCCTTCTCACCATTGTTGTCATATCTCAAAAGCTCATTGTCTCTACCACCAGCAAATCCTAAGTTTCTATTTGCTTCTCTTTGAGCTGAGTTCTTCTGAGCCATTGTAATGCCATATCTATTTAAGTACTCAGGCGTTTGAATAGAGTAGACCGGCTGACCTCCGGACATTGTTATAGCTGTAGGGTCAAGCTTCTTGCCATATCTAGCCTCTAAAATTCTAGCCAACTCAGTATTCAAATCAACATTATATCTTCTCTCTACTTCAGACTCTACATCCGACCACGTCTCTCCACCCTGCTCAGTCTCACCTGTCTCAGGGTTAAACCTAGTGGTTGCCTTCTCATCATATCCATTATACTCTTTAGGTATATATTCCACCTTCCCAGTTAGTTCATTTTTTACCGTAACGTACCTGAAGTTTGGTTTTATTTCAGAGTTAAGGTCTTGGCTATATTGAGACATAGCTATGTCAACTCCGATCTGTTCAAACATAGCCATATCAAAATCCCAATCGGAAGCTGTCTCGTTAAGAACCTTTTGCATATCTGAGAACCCTGGCATAGCAACTCCAAATATAGTTCCACTATATTCTCCTGAGAAAGGATACAAACCAAGTCGAGATTCCAACCTAGATATCTTATTCTCTAGGCTTTGTCTCCTTCTGTTTGTAAATGGATCAGTATCCGTGCCTAAATCGTCTAGCTCTTTCTTAGCCATAGCCCATTTCCAAAATGGCTTGACGTAAAAATTAAAAGTAGGGCCAGCCATAGCCATAGCAGCGATTATGTATTGCTCCCATTCTGACGTTTCATCCACACGCCCCATCATATTTTCTAAAATCTTATTCCCATACGCAGCCTTCTGACGAAAATCAACTTCACCTTCGGTTATCCACTCTTGAACCGTATTTATACCTGAGGATATAAATAGACTTGTCATTTGATTGGCATCGTATATCCCCATCAAACTCGCAACCCCTTGAATGCCTCCCGTTCTAAGTGCATCAATGTAGTTTTCAGGCATAAATTCTTGCCCTTGCTCATCTTCATAGTCATCTCTAGCAAATAGACTTAGTACATACCCAATCGTGTATGCCTTTGCAGTGAAATAAGCTATCTGTCTGAACTGAGTTGCTGCTAAAAGCCTAGCCGCATTGCCCTTGCTCATCTTCCCGCTCTTTGATAATCCAGATATTGCCTTTCTAAAATTATCAACGTCATTCAATTGGAACGTGCTCATTGCAAATAAAGCCTCCGTGATAGCTTTACCTGAGAATATTTTTCTTTTCTTGCTATTTTTTAGATTGTTAATTCTCATTCTCAAGTCAGCCAATGACCCCGTTTGAGTAATCATTCTAGTAACATTCTCATCCGCCGCTCTTCTAGCCTGTCTTATTGCATTAGAGAACATATTCATATATGCCGGATCATTTCTGTGAATGGCTTCCCAATCTATATTCTCCCCTGTTATCGCATTGAATTCATTAGCCATCGTCCCAAACCAAACAGGCCCTGCAAACGGTCTATCAGGTGCGGTAATTATAAAGTCTGAAATTTCCCCTACCTTCTCAAACGGAATCTCACCAACCCTAAAAAGGTTTAGCAAGTAGTTGGACATATCTGACCGAGCCTGGTCTACGTTATTTATAACAACGCCTGTCTCCGTAGCACTAGCCTTTCCACCAAAACCTGCCTTGCTAGGAACAATTCTTTGACCAACTGTACATCCTGTATTTTGAAGGATGGTGCTCATTGACATATCTGAATTCCAAATTTTCAAATACCCTGCCACCCCTGGGGTAATTATCTCTGGGATAGTCATCGCATACACAGCATTGGATGCAGCATCTGCAAATCTATTTGAGTTTGTTAGCAATCCCCTGAACGCATTTTTCCTTAGGGTTGTCATCATATCGGTAAAACTTAACAGCGAAGATGTTTGATCCACTGAGGATACATTCCTTATTATCTGCTCTGTTAGGTTAGCCATATAGCTCCTTACGCCATTGAACACATCTGATTTTTCACCATCTAACTTTGTTCCCGTCTTGGATATTGTTCTATCTACCAATAGAGATGCGGGAGCTACGTTGGCGTATTCAATTAAAGATTTGGCCGCTCTATTATACGTGTACTCAGGGTCAAAATGTATGGCTACTCCAACCCCACCCTCTGTTCTATTTACTGTTGGAGGGGGCTCTTTGTTTATTTTAGCTTGAGTGATTGACTCAGCTCTCAAAGCCTCTGAAGCTAACTCAACATCTTGTCCGTGCGGCCTAACTATAGATGAGTGGTGAACATATCCCTCATACTCGACAACCTCATTACCTAGTATTGTTCCACTAACGTATTCATTATAATCAGATAGCTTGTCATACATTTTTCTCATGTCTTGAAATACTTCTATTTCTTCTGGAGACATAATCTTTTCTAGAGACTGTATGTAAGCACCGACACTAGACATATCTAATCTTGCAAAGTCTTTCTTGATTTGCTTCAATATTTTAATGTCATGCTTATTATATCCTTCCACCCTGTTACCCTTAGTCCCTTCGAAAGGACCAACAATAGCATCAATGTATGCATCTACGCTAGCTACATTAGGATTGTCAGGGTTTAATAGGAACTCTAGTTGGAGTAATGCGGCTTGAACTCTATACTTTGATTCTATTTTTACATTGCTCTGCCCACCAAATTTAGTAGCTGTAGTGTCAAGCTTGGACATTATTTCAGACACCTCTCTTGCTAGCTGAGAGTATTCAAGAAGGAACACTCCCGTGGACTCTGTCCAAGGCTCAATAAGAGACTCTTTAATTTCTGTGCTGTTTTGGTTGCCTAAAGCCATGTCAATCATAGTGGCTGTCATGCCATTAATCATCTCCTCTATTCTCTGAGATTTCTCAGCCGTACTAAAGTCAGACAATATTGCATTGGCGTTCGCCCTTACAAAAGCAGATGCCTTTGTTCTAGCTAGCGTTACATCTACAGTTGGCAGGCCTTTTATAACATCACTTAGTATCTTCGAGTCTTGGTCAGACTTGGTGGCGATGTATTGCTCTAGTAAAGGATTGAAGCTTTCAAGCTCTAATGCCTGAGTCATAGCCTCATTTATTTTCCTTAGCCTATCTATCTTCATCGCCTCGAGTGACTCTCTGTCTAGCCTTATGTCTCTATTGAAGATTGTTGCAAGCCTTCTGTTCAATGAATTAGGTATTCCTTCAAGGAACTCTTGAGAGTTGAACTGCTGAGACTTATCCATGATTTCATCTATAATCCCCTCCCTGCTTGTAGCAACGTCAGTTGGCCTCTTTGCCCCCTCAACGTCCTCCTGAACGTCCTCCTGAACGTCTTCCTTAGCATCCTCCTGAACGTCTTCTCCTACATCAGGATCTTTCTCAGCTTTTCTGCTTGCCTCTTCCTTTTCTGTTCTTCTCTCAGAAACTCTTGTCGCCTCCTCCCTGTCAGCCTTAGCCCCTTCAACATCTCCCATGTCTTCTTTGGTGTCAGCTCTCAAATCTAGAAAAGCATCTGAGTCGGGATTTTTTTCTATTGCTTGGTTGTATGCTTCTATTGCGCCTTGGTTGTCTCCTGCTTCGCGTAGGTAAAGCGCAACCATACCCAAGTGATTACTATGGCCTGGTAGAGAGGCAGCTTTTCTAGCTATAGGCAACGCCTTGTCGGGGCCCTCTGACGTTGCGTTGCTTTCCTCTCGTACCAACTTAAAATACTCTCCATCTATGTCATTTCTAAAGGCCTCTAAGTATGTTGAAAGATTTACAGGATCATTTATAACCTCTCGCGCAAACCTTTCTTTTTTCTCTTGTAGGTCAGGGAAGTCTGTAAAGTCTGAATCCATAACCTCATTAAAAAATTCTACGTCTTCACTTGGGACATCTACATCTCCAGCATCAACTTGATCTTGTAATATCTTGGAGTCCTTCATAGTAGCCTGAACATCAGGAGTGCTTACACCCTCTTGTGTAGGTAGCTTTGTTACTAATGACGTAGCCTCTACTGCCCCTCCCTTCTGAATTAATTCAGATATAGAGAAGATAGTATTTGTTATGTCCTGACTATTACTTAGACTAATTCTACTAGGCTCTGTGGTTATTTCTCCTTCTTGGTTTACTGTGGTTTTTTGAGGAGCAAATAAATCTCTGATATTTCTAAAGAAATTATTTATTGTGTATCTAGACTCCTGATTGAGTTCCGCCTGACCCATAGCTATATCAGCCATTACATTCGCAAGAGTTTCGCCACTCACCTGCCCTTCAGGATACATTCTAGTAAACGCAGCCCACTCATTAGGGTTTATTATTCCTTGAGTAGCGGGGTCGCTATTTAACGCCTCGATAACCTTGTTGAAGTCCACAGAACTAACGCCACTTCCCATTGTGAAGTCAGGGTTAGTTAAGACCCAATGCGACACCTCATGATACAACTCTCTTGGTGTAAGTACAGCACCCTCTCTTATGACTACAACCCCGTTATGCACCATGGCCTTTGTATCCTTTGGACTCACACCTGCTTCGTTGGCAGGGATGCTGTCGTACTCTTCGCTAGGAAGTGTTGTGATTGGAACTCCGTTTGCTTTGAAATTTTTTATGCCATTGTCTACTATAACCACGTCAAGGTCACTTCGTATTTGAGCCTCAGTCTTTGTCTTGGCCTCCACTTCTAAATCTGGTGATACATCTAACTGACCATCTACAAATACTCGATACCCCCCATCAACTAGTGATTTCGTATCAAATGTTGTCTCCCCTGTTTCAGTGTCAGCCTCGGTGCTATATACTAACTTACCGTCTTGAGCGTACACAGAAACAGTAGCTCCCTTATATTTGTCATTAACCTTTATAGTGACAACGCCAGTCTCTGGGTCTGCCGTGAGTCTAGCGGCATTAGTGTTGGTGGTTGCTTCCACTTTTGAGCCATTCACTACAACGTTAACTCCACTAGTATACCCTTGCTCAAACTCTCTTTTAGTGGCACGCACCTCGTTCATGCCGGTCTTTTCATTGAATCGAATTGGCCGGTCTAGAAGGTGAGCAGGAATTTCATCTGCTTTAAAAGAATAAATTCTCGGAGTGTCCATCTCAACGGCATCATCTATTCTTTCATCTAGTGCCTTCTGCCTTTCATTTATTTCATTTATTACTTCCTGCCTTTTAGCATCGTCTTTTATTTCTTGGGCAGCCTCTAAATCCTTGTTAATGTTTATTTGGTCAACAACAATCTGATGGCTAACATCTTCTGAAGTATTCTTTATTCTATCGGGGGTGTTCTCAATATACTCCTTGGCCATAACCATAGCTAAGTTCGCCTGCTCTTGAGTTATCTCTCCCTCCTTAATGCCCCTCTCAAGTCTTGACTGAAGCGTGGCTGGGTTAGAAGCAAGTTCCTTAAAGTATTGCTGTTGAGTTGTAGTGAAATCGCTAATGTTTATAGTAGCACCTCCACCTATCCCTCCGAACATTCCAGAAAGGATTGCTATGTCTATAGTTTCGTTTAGTCCAGGGATACCATCTATTGCATTGCCACCCATCATTATCTCCTTGGTGATGTTCTTTTGGATTTGATCCAAGAACTCTTGGGTGAACTCAAGGCCCGCCCCTGCCATCATAGTCTTTGCTATCTCTAAAGTTATTTGAGAAGTAGCAACCCCATCTGCCTGAGCCACTGCTTTTATAAGGTCATCAGAGTACCTCTGCATAACCTTATTGAATATTGGACTCGCTTTGCTAAAAAACTCAACACCAAAGGCTTGTGCCGTTAGAGTTGTAAATACTGAGTTAACAGCAGCTGCTGCTGATGCTTCCCTTGCACTAATGTCTGGGCTTTCTACTAGTGCTGTGAATTGAGCGTCATAAGACTGAGTGAATATCGTGGCCATTTTAGTTGCATTGATAGCCCCTGATCCGAACCCATACATCCCCGCAACTCCACCTCCCGATATGGTACTTAATATTTGAGTCCCAATTTTTAAACCGTTATTATAAAAACCAAACAAGCTTCTATCATAGCTTGACCCCAATCGCAAGTCATTCAATTTCTCTTCTGATAAAGACCCCACAAGCTTATTTGTGATTCGAGGGTCTACCATAGATAGATTCTCGTCATATGCTATCCCTGTAAGCTCACCATCCTTCGTCGTCCCTAGTCTTATCTTCTTACCGTCAAATTCAACAACATCTGTTAGATATAATCCAGTGTTAGCTCTTGTTGGAGTTGCCACTTGATTTTTATTCATAATGATTTCGGCAACATCATAGAAGTTATCTCCTGCCTCGTTATCCCCTATGGCATATGCCATTTCTCCCAACACACTATTCATCAAACCAAATGCACCTCTAGGCCCACTAAACACACCATCGGTAATAGACTGCATTGACATAGCAAGGAAGGCTAACTTGGGATTTTTGCTAACCCATTCGTCTAGTTTTATTTGATCTTCATATCTTATATATGCCAACTCACCGTAAACATCTGTAACACTAGATTTAGTGAACGTAGTAAACCTATTGACATATTGGTCGGCCATGTTCATATGGTGAGTGTATAGTTGAGCTTGCCTTGGCGTAGCCTTGTAAGAGACACCATTGACTTCAATATCAATCAAGCTCTCTTCGGGTATTAACTCCCTATTATCATTTAATACAATAGCGGCTATTGCCAACTGCTCGTGCAATTCCTTTTGCTCTGACAGCCAAGTATATTCAGCGGCCTGATCCTCTAGAAGGGAGTTTAAAAAATCAGCCGCCTCGTCTCGGTCTAACATTTTGTTTTTATTCTTGTCAAACTCTCCTAAGCGTGCATCTAATCTAAACGCACCTCCTAATTCTTTTATCGCTAAATTGTATGCTTCATCATCAGTATACTTTCTAGTCTTAAATACGTGGTCTTTATCAGACTTCATTATAGACTGATTACGTATAAATGCCGACCTAATATCCTTTAGTATATCCTCTGGCATATTTTCTTCAATCTCACTTCTTCTCGGATACCCACTATACAAGGGCGAAAAGTTAAAGACTGTTCCTTTTGCATCAGGATTCCCGTGATTCTCAGGGTCTAGCGACGGAAGTATATTTCCATTAAGCTCAGACATAACGTCTAAATAAGACAGACCTGTCCTATCCATTATTTGGCGTATCTTATTTATGCCATCAAATGCAAATTGCTCTATCTCATAATTTTTTCTCCAATCCTCGCCATACTTCTCGGTCATCTTGTTAGATACGTACTCGTTTTTGAGCCTATCATATATTATATCGTATCGGCTTTTAACAGGATAGTTGGTAACATAACCACCAGACTCTGTTTCTGCTATGGCCATCTCTCGATCCCTTTGATATTGACCACCTCTTGATTCAATAACTGTTCCCCCTGGATATTCATTTGAGGAAGTAGACATCTGCTCCAACCTTGCATCCTCTTCGCTTATCTCCAATTGTACTTGAGCGGGTCCGAACTGACTAAACTCCTTGCTGAACCTATCAAAGTCTTGTTGGTGCTTGAATATGACAGGGTCATCAGTACTCATAACAGTTTTCAACTCTTGGAATTGCGTTTCTAAGCTGAATAGCTCCTTATATATTTCAACTCTATCTTGAGGACTAGCATCGGCAAACACCTCGACCATATCTTTTCTGTCCTTGAAGGCTATGCCTGAGGTGTATTTCATTATGTCCTGCTCAAACTCCTGAGGCGTTTTGTTGTATATTTGTTCTATAACCTCAACCCTCGTACTGCCACGATATATGTCATCATAATCTATATAGTCTCCATAATTATATTGCAGTAAGTCTGAATAGTAATTATTACTAACAACCCTTTCAAATGGATTTGTGTATCCAATAAAACCTCCATTGTAATCTTTCGTGCCTAGAGATATAGTATACTGAGAATTTGGATTGGATTGAATCATAGATACTGTTGCCATCTCCCTATAGAATTGCTCCTCAGGTATATTATAAAGAGCTGACATTTCTTCAATTCCCTTTCTTATTTGTGATCCGAACCCATCTATTTTTACATGTTCAATGCCATTACGCCCTTCGTAAATACTTTGAATAGACGCATCGTTTATTTTTGATTTATCTATAATGCCATTGTAAAGATTCTCACGTGTCTCGCGATTAGTCTGTAGGTATTCATGTGCATATCCTATGTCAAGATACGTAGTGCTTTCTAGGCCAGGGATGGGGTCTAGACTTGGGTTGTATTGGGGCTCTTCACTATAGTGATAGTTGAATATGAGGTTTCTCCTCCGGTCACTATTCCCACTCCCCAAGGCCGTAGGGTTTCCAGTGCCATATATTGGTTTAACTATAGCTTGCGTGTAGTCTATAAGTGTACCTTCCCCTGAAGCGTCTAATTCTTCTCTAGAACCAAATTCTTCGATGGCGGTTTCAGCGTCTTGTTGTTGTACTGCATCTTGACCGTTCTCGTTCGTTCCCTCTCCTGTGCTTGTTTCATCTCCAGGACCTGTCCCTTCTCCGGGGCTCATTAAATTCAAGTCTTCAACCATGCTACTTTATGTTATTAATTATAGACTCTACCTGTTCAAAAAGTGAACTAAATTCAAATTGAGTTTCTTGACTCATATCTTCTGCCCCTTTACCCCCATATATAGTTCCGTAAACCATACTCCCACCAATTGTCCCTGCAAAATCGTATTTCATTTCCGCAGTATTCAGTGTTATACTAGATATGAAATTATCTATTTCGCGCTGTAAATCCCTAGCTTGATTTCTCCCCGCTTGGCTTATTGACATATTCTTAGATAAATTCCCTACCAATTCAGATACCTTCCTTAAAGACCCTTGAGCGTCGTCCTTTAAGCTATCCATCTTTTTCTTAGTATCTGCGTTCTTAAAGTTACCAGCCAAACCATAAATACCTGACTTGTTCAATAAGTTTGGCGCACTGTATATGCTATAGTTTAACTCTTCTAGTTCTGCTAATGTGTTTTCGTATGAAGCTGTAGTACTAAAGTCTATGGCCCCGTCATTTACGCCTTTGGTAATAGCCCTCCTCATATCTTCATACTCTCCGCTAGCCTGTGGCATATTAGCTTGAGTAGTACCTATATAGCCGTTTACATCCATACCCATAAGCACATCTATGACTTCATTTTTCTCCCTAGTCGACATGCTTAACCACTCAGCATTATTGTTAGGAACTCCAGTCCTATCAGTAGATGACGTACCGCCTAATCCATTTATGTTCCCGTCGGAGTCAATGGTAATTGTACCTGCGTTTACGTTTGTAGCTGCAGCTATAACACCTGTTGCTGCCCGGAATGAATCAACTTTCCCAGGGAATCTTGCTTTTATTACATTCATCCAAGGGGCTGGAGCAAAGTCTTTCGATGAGCCATTGCCATCGCTGTCACTACGATCTCTAATTATCCTTTGCTTTGAAATTTTAAAGTCCTTAGCTGCTAGGGCTCTGTCCAATCCATCTCTCTCGAAATCTCTATTTTGGCTTTCAGATAAGTATGGTTGTAATAAGTTCTGCTCATCTCTGTACACGTATATTTCTTTGCTTCCCTCCTTGTTGTACTTGGCATCTGATTGTAGAGTTTCTAAATCCACATCGTCACTTACATCGACTAGCTCATATCCTATTTGTTCAAGAGCCGATGCCCTATCTCTTACATTTACTGCGCCTAGAGCTGAATTAATTGTTTTAAATATATTGTAGTATGCTTGACCATAGTTAGTAAGAGCTCCATCTGATGCCGCATCAGCATTCATCTCCTGTACTTTAGTAAAGTCTTCGCTTTCTACTGCATCTATAAATTTAGATGGATCACCCATGGCATAGTAATCCTCATACACTTGCAATACATTGGCCTCGCCACCTAGTATTTCAACCACCTCGCTTGATTCAATAATACCTGTAATCTCAGTCCCTAGATTTTTATTGAATTCAGTAGCATCAAACTCGTCGTGAAAGTCCTGATTGGTGTTGACTATGTTGGCCATGTCTACGGTCTTAGACATATCTATATTCCCATCCTTATCCTTCGACCCCATTAAAAGGTTCATGTTGTTAGGGTCGACAACTAACCCCCACTGCTCTAGATTACCAAACTTAAACCTGTCCTGCTGAATAAAATCATCGAGTGCACTGCCAGTTCCTGTCCTATCCGTAACAAACTTCTGATACTCTTCACCCCACGTAGTCATGTATTGGTTATACATCTTATAGCCATCAGCTAGTCTCTGTTGACCTGCTCTTGCAGTACTAGGCTTTATTAAGCCACGACGCATTAGCCTTACGTTTGTTAGGTAGGCTTGACGCGCATCGTTGGAGCTTCTGATTATCTCTCCGTTTACGCTAGTCTCTGGCGTTACGGCCTGCTTGTCTAGTTCGGCTAGCTCTTTGGCCTGTGCGTCTGCTATTGATTTCTTTCGCTGATCTCTAGAAGCCTTCTCTGCTAATAGGTCTTGGCTAAACTTCTCTGCTAGCCCTCCCCAATTTACTCTAGGTTTGTCTCCTCTTTTATAACCGAAATACGACATGCTTTAATCATTTGAAAGTGACATGAGAGCTTCAAGGGCTTTGGGGTCCGAGGCAAGCACCTGCAACACTTTAGATAATTGAGAGTCTACCTTAGTCTCGCCATCTGTTAAGTTCTCTGTGTTCAGGTCTGACGTGCTTATCGTCGGGGCTCCCGTGCCTGTTATCAGATTGAATCTATCCTGCATAGTCCCTTCTTCGCCAAACCTAATAAACTCTCTAAGATTCTTGGCGGCGGTACTAGCGAATATGTCTCTGAGCTGTGGTTCATCAACTCCCGTAAAGCCCTCTGCGGTTTCATAAATTCCTTTGGCTCTTAGGTTTTCAAGAAACGCAGCTTGTTCATCCCCTAGTAAGTTAAACTCATCCATCGCCTTGTCTGCTAGTCTGCCTTGCCTACCCTTAGCGTATAGTGGAATTGTTGCCGCAAGCCCTGCGGTCAATAGTTCTCCTCCTGCGCTAACCGCGCCTTGAATGGCCTGAGTTCTAGCAGCGGCTGATTCTGCTTGAGCCTCTCTCGCTCCTGCAATCTCCTGCTGTGTTATTGACTGAAGGGTTTGATCCATTCTCTGCTTGTCTCCCACCACAGCCTGCTGCCTAGCCTGCTCTTGCTCGATAAGGTTTTGGCGCAGTCCAAGCATATTACCTATGCCAGCTTGAGCCTGAGCTGTAGCTCCTCCCAATACAGCCCTAACCCCTGCTTCTTGCAAGCCTCTTGTGGCCTGCTCTTGGGCTGCTAGCATTCTACCTGAAATCTCATCAGTGATGCCTGTTCGAGTTCTAAGCTCTTCTGTTCTAAGAATCTTTGCCCGGTCCTCCAGCTCCTGAACTCCTCGCGCAATAGCCTTCTGTTGTTTTTTAATTTTTTTGTTTTCCTGACGAGCTACTATTGATTGAGTGATTACGCCCCCCAATTTACCTGCTCCCATAGCGATTAAAGAAAATGGATCCATGTCGGTAAAGATACCAAAATTACGGGAAACTCTTCATTGCTTCAGTTCCAACTGTAAAGACAGACCCGCTGAATCTCATAGTGAAGTCCATGTATGTACCTCTCAGCCCTAAAGACTCTACATTATTATCCTTAATAACTTTAAGGTAGTCTCCCGCTGATGGCAGTAATGCTGGGTTTAATTGTATCGTCTCTATCGCTTTTAAATTAAACCTATCTATCACCTTAACTACGCGACCAAAGTTACCTAGTGGCCCAAATATTAAGTCTCCTCCTGTGGCTGCGGTTGGATTGCCTTGGTTTATCATCCCATCGAACTGATGGCTTGTAGCGAACACGTATCTATGCGTAGCCGAAGGGTGCTCTAACCCAACCGTAACTATATCTACTATCTCTCCAACGCCTTTGGTATATCGGAGGTCAAGCGAATTGCTTACGTCTCCCCTTATATATGCGTAATGTGTATTCTCTTTTGTTACATAGTCGAAAGAACTAACTGCCCCTGCATCACCTATTGTGGTTAATGATAAGGATGGCTTGTCTCCTTCTATCTCTATTGTCTTAAATAGTTTTGTATCTAACGGTGCGTCGTTAAATGTAGAAGATATGTTTGCCTCAGAATATCCTAGGTCTGGAGTCAATAGGGATGCCGCACCAGATCCTGATTGTGCTGTCACTTCTATTAAGTGCTCGGCATAATATGTACACTTGCTTGGGGCAAACTGAGTCTCAGTCACAGTCCCAGCGTTATTGACTCTCCTAACGGTCTTGTCGTGATGCAGATACAGATTACCACCCTTGAATGTGAAGTAATCATTGCTCATGCTTATGGCTTTCTCAGGCCTATACGAATAGAACGTAGACCATCCAGCAATCTTAGGTGAGTATGCTACTGTATACGGCATTATAATTCTGTTAGCATGGTTAGTAATTCTTCTTGTGGGAACATATCACTCTTCCCCTTGTTGGTGTTAGAATGCGACCAAAGGCCCTTAACAAGCCC
>CEPR01004879.1_pt1 | contig 21876 bp, 40 predicted proteins | sample 530431 | NCBI WGS metagenome assembly CEPR01 (sample SAMEA2620078, study PRJEB7988) | marine metagenome | isolation source: saline water (ENVO:00002010), including
GTTGTGCTTGTCCCCGTCCTCTGCCTGGCGTACCATGCGTGCGGCGAGGTTCAGCTTCATGTAGTCAGTGACCACCCCCTCTCGCTCTAGGGTCTGACCTAGCTCGGCCTTCTCACTGAGCATGCCACCGAAGCGGGTGCTGTCCTTGACCACCATCTCGGTGTCGAAGGATTCGTAGCACGCGCGGGATTCGTTGATGCCTGAGGGGTCTACCTCTAGCCCGTACTGCCGCTCGAAGTATTTGACCAGGGCACGGAAGTGATCGCGATGGCGTTCGGGGTTGGTGATGCGAACCAAGGCCTTGACCCCCTCCCCGCTAGGTGACACCCACACGGAGTGAACGTACTCGTCGGTACCGAGGGCTTGCTTGACGGGGGTAGGGTCTACCTTGTCGAAGTCGAGTACGATGAAGCTAGAGTGCTCGAACAGGGAGTCGTCGGCACGAGACGAAAACTCCCCGCTGAAACAAACAACAGGGAGCTTCTTCTTTAGGTCGTGGCGGTCGGACTTGTCTGCCTCTCTAATCTGTGTAATAAGGGTGGAGCTGTTCCCATTCTGAATCCTGGTCAGTGCTTGGGATAGGCTGATGTGATGTGGGGCTTCCTTCTCGAAGATGTTCTGGAAGATGGTGACTTTCATTGCGTTTGATTATGAGTAGGATGAGGTACCCCACCACGTCCAGCAGCGTGTCTTCGGTGGCGTCGCTCAACCCAGAGTTCTGAATTCGTTTCAGCTTGTCGTCGAGGCGAACCTTGATTCCGTCCTCGGCGCCGAGCTTGGAGAAGACATTTAGGGGATGCAACGCGGCATCCCCATATGCCTCATTCTTAGATACCAGCAGGTCTTCTACCTGCTTACACACTTCTCTGATGCTGTCTTTTGTGCTCATCGAGTGTCAGTTGTGATCGGCTCAACTCCAGCTTATCCAACACCTCCCGCACGATGATTTGACACGGAGCCTTGCTTCGGGCAGTGCAGAACATTTTCTGCAGCCTAGACATGGTCTTCCTATCGTATGCCATAATCTCGTGGGGGGTGTCGAATACGCTGATAATCCACACGACACGCTCGGTGACTCGCTTCTTACGTTTAGCCGCGACTCGAGCGTGCATGTAGTAGATGATGGGCTTAGAAGGGGAGGTCGTCAACGACAGCCTCTTGGCGCTTGGCGCGGTTCTCCTTGGCAGCCTCACTGTTGGGATCGAACACGCGGGCGCAAGCCTTACCACCCTTGCTCATGAAGAGCGTGAGGTACGCGTTGCCACCACCCTTGTCGGTCTTTGCGGTGAGGTACTTGTCCATCATGTCCTTCAGCTCGTGGTCCTTGAGCTTCACGGTCCATGCAATCAACTGGCCGTCGTCGTTGTACTTCGGCTCTTCGGTCCATCCAACCAGGACGGAATCATACTTGGTATCGCTCATGCGATTGTGTAATTAAGAAAATTAATGAGCAGGAACATAAAACATAAATAACCTACAATGAGTCCTGCTTTCCACAGTAGGTCTTCAAAATCAAACGGAGAATTCTGCATAGTGACTGTCTGATGTACGCTTGCCATCGAGCCATGCGTTGATGTTCTCTAGGGCTTGGTGGTACTTCATCTCCCCACTGAACAGGGTCTCTTCGGTGCACTTCACTTCCGCTGGGAAGTACGGGAATGCCTTCTCTTGCACCACCCAGTAGAAGTCTGTTACCCCGAACACCTTGCAGTAAATATAAGCCTGCACATCGTAGCAGAAGTCGCGTACGCTGTAGCGGAACTTGTTCACGAAGCGGGTGGACTTGCTGTCGCTAATCCATCCGTCACCGAGGCAGTCAAGGAATCCCTTGACCAGCACCCCGTCAATCTCCTCGTTGAACATGACTTGGTACTGCCCTGTGAGGCGCCTGTCTTTGAGCCCGCACACCTCAAGGCGATGGATCATCTCCTTTGCAGTGGTTACGTCCTCGGTTGAGGCTAGCTTCTTGTCTGCGTCCTGAGCTTGCTGCAGCACCTCAGCCTTCCAGTCCCTGTACTTCTTGGTCGTACGTGGGGACTTGCCACCAATCTCTGATACTATCTCGGTGTCGTCGAAGGTGTAGTACTGATCGCTGAACTTCTCTGGCTCGAACAGCAAGAGGTCGTAGATGGAACCGAAGTGTAGGGCTTCGCTCTCCTTCTTCAGTTGCCCCTTCATGTACATCTCCCACAGGCGCATGTCACCCAAGGCGTACTTGATGGAGGAGTAGGAGAGGTGCGGCTTACCGACTGCCTCCTGGAGTCTGTCTGATATCTTCATACTTTATTCCATTCTAGTTCGGCTGCGGTGCGCTCCATAACCTCCACCATGCAGTCAACGATCTCATCGCTTACATCCTTCCACGCATCCTTTTGATTCCGTCTGTACCATGCATCCTGTATCTCATGGCAGGTGCGCCGAGCTTGGACGAGGCTTTGGAACGGAGGCTTCCCTTGCTCATGCCGCATGTCTTGATACGCCAACAGGGTTCCGTATTCGTGCACCTCCATGTTGCACAGCATGTGCCAGTCAGAACCAGGTGCGGGCCACCGTTCGATGTCGTCAGGTCCGTGAATCCGACCGTCCCCCCAGTACTGAATCCTCTTGACCGTGCTTGGGATAAAGTGCCTCATGTCCTTGTAGGCTTTGATTGCCTTAGCGTATTTATTCTTCTTTGTCATTTTCTTTTTCGTTTAGCATCCACGCGGCCATGTAGACGAACGCCCTGACCTTTTCATCAGGGTGCTCCGCCCAGTCCTTCGGGATGACAATCATCGTACGAACTTCTTCAGTCCCTCCATCTGCTTCTCGGTTAGATCGGACCCGTACTTCTTGGTGATCTGGTCGAAGGCTTCCTGCTTGTTCGACGAGGACTTGATGAAGTTCACTGCCTTGTCCATCAAATCCTTCGGGGCGTTTCCCTTAGCAGCAGGTTTGGCAGCAGGCTTCTTTGCCGCAGGGCTAGCCTGCTCCTTGGCGATGGCCTCGTTGACCTCGTTGGCAGAGGCGATGCTGGTGTCGATACCGATCCCAAGCATAGCCAAGGCACGACCCACGGCTGAGGTCTCGCAGTTCTCTACGTAGCTGGTCTTGTTGATGTTGCTCGAAGCCCGCTCCTCGTGAGCATGCCCCGTGGCTACGACCTTGCCTTGCGGCGTGGCGATCGTGCACTTGCACACGCACATCTCGCTGTCTAGTACAGTAAACTCAGTGAGGATACTGTACTCTTTCAGGGTCGGCTCCTGGCGCAGGTACTTGATGCGCTCGTTGACCTCGACGTACTTCTTGCCACGGATGTTCGTGGTCTTGAATTGATAGTTGCTCATGCTTTCTCGATTACTTCCTCCCATGTCATCAGAACCTCCCCGATGATGCTGCGCATGCGGTTTTCGTGGTGTAGCTTGGCGGCAGGGTTCTTGTCCTTGAACTTCCCTTTGCGTACACCGAACACGCTGTTCAGCTTGGCGTTGACAGTAACGTACGGGCGCCCCATGGCCTCGGCCACCTCCCTTGGTTTGAACCCAGAGGTGTACAACTCGCACGCCTTGATGACCTCAGGGGCATCCCACCTGCGGTGATTCTTGCGGGTGGTGTGGGAGTTGGTTGTGGTTTGGAGGACGCGCTTGATGTAACCAGGGTCGAGCGTCACGCGATCCTCGGTGTTGGTGATAGTGAATGTGTAGTCACTCATATTGAATTGAATTGGGGTGTGAATTTAAGCAGTTGTCTCGTGCTTTGCAAGTTTCTTTTCGTCTACTTGTCTGATGACTTTGATGTAGTTCGGACCTTTCATCTCCAACGACTCTTTACAGTCCTTCAAGATGTCTTCTTCGTTCTCCTTCAAGAAGGTTTCGTATTCCTCTCGCACGGGCCTGTACACATCGAGGTACCCTTCAGCCCGACGATACCAGTGGTGACCACTGCTGCGGTCACGATCCATGAGCCTAGCATACACTGCGTATGGCCTAGGGTGTAGTTGAAAACCGAACAGCTTGTCGTACGTCATGAGCACCAGCCCAAGGTGGAATGACTTCCTGTACTTGCCGTTGAGAGCTCCAGTCTCGTGAAGGTTTATGTTGTAGTACTTCTCGATGTAAGAGTGTATCGTGAGTAGCCTCTTGGCCGTGTTAAGTTGGAATCGCTCTGGCTCTTTTGTTCTGAGTAAATGTTTCATTTCTTGTAGTAAAATTGTTTGCACTTATCGTGTATATCAAAGTAGTATATCATAGCCTCAAGGGTGTCGAGGAATGACTCTCGCATGGTGAAGGCAGCGTTCTTCAAACTGAACTCACCTTCGGGGTAGACCCCAGCCTGCATCATCGTCTGTACCATGGGGTCGCCTGCCGCAATCATGTCGGCTAGGCGCTGGCTCCCCTCGGCAGTGAAGTCCATGAAGCTGTTCACTACATCCATCGGGGTCCACATCACCCACTGCGCAACGCCGTACTCTACTGCGTCATTGATGGCAAGGACCTTGGCTACTTCCTCGTTCTCATCGATTGCATTGAAGGCGTTGATCATGCGCAGGACGGACTCGTACTTCTCAGTCTGCATCACGGTGTAGTCCAAGGTTGATGCAGGAGTTGTAGTGCTCGTGCAGCCACTTGACGAAGTTAGTCAGGGGGAGTTCCCCGTCCTGGTCTACCTCATCGGGGAGCCTCTCCCACTTGTCGATGAACTGACGCACCATCATTAGGGCGTCTTCGTGTTTGAAGTCTGCCATCAGGTTGTCAAACAGGATGCGGTGAGCGTGACGGCCAGCAGGATCAGGCACGTCCATATCAGTAGCGTATCGAACTTCATCGCACGGTCTCGTTGATGGTGGCGAGGTACCCCTCGTAGCACTCCTCCCGAAGGTTGAGTGCGTCGAGGTAGTCCTCTGCTTGCTTGTAGGTGGCAAAGGTTCGGTACTCTCTACCGAAACCTCCGCGCCCGCCTGTGCTCCAGGACACAATGAACTTCTCTACAATCATCCTCGCTTGCGGTTGTACCACTCACGCATGTTGAGTTGAATGGCGGTGATGGTTCCCTCTGCGCTCTCGGCACGCTGCTTCCACATCTCGATGTGCTCGTGGGCCTGCTTCAGCTCGGCCTCAAGGCGGGCGATGTCTGAGTTGGGTTTGCGCAGCCGCTTGTTCTTGAGCCTGACGTACTCAGGGTTGGCTAGACTCCATGCCTTCTGCTGGCATGCCATCGGGGATCGGTCGAGGACCAAGGCGATGTGGTTGAACTGAACCTTCTTGTTGCGAAGGGTGGTGAGGGTGCGGACTTCTTCTTGAGTCCATGTCTTGTTGTGTGACATTGAATTGAAATTAGGGGTTGGGTTATCGGTTGTCGTGTGCTGCGAGGTTGTTGACTGCGAGGCGGTCGATGACCACACGCATCATGGCGTAGTCGTCAGCCAAGGCTTGGAGGTACTCGCGGATAGCGACCACGTCCTTGTACATGGTCATGTTGTTTTGCTCCTCGAAGTGTCGGAGGACAGCTTCGATGTTTCGCATCATAGCCAGATGCTGGTCGGGGGTAGTGTTGATGTTCATGCTTGGTAGATGAGGCGGCTCCAAGTGCGGAGCCTGTTGAACTTGTGGTTGTCGATGTCTTGGAGTTGGATGTCGTACCAGTGCGGGAACTTGCGTGGGTTGTATCGTACGGGGTTGATGTCGCCGACCACAGGATCGTGGTGAGGGTGGACGTAAATCCCCTTGCACTCTATCCACGCACACACCGTCTTGTTCTCCCCTGCGTTGATGCGCTCTGCGGTGCCGCGTTGGTTGCGCAGCTTGCACCCAACCATCTCCAAGGAGACTTCGTGCGGGTCGTAGTAGGTGGTGCCAGCAGGGGACTTGACCTGCCACTTCATGTAGTTCTTGCCTGGGGCGAGATGGAATCGGACCTTGGTCATGTCAGTGAATGTTTTTTGCAGCGGTCACTTGAGGGAGGAAGTACTCGGACTCCTTGACGAAGTCCTTGCAGTACTCAAGCAGTCGGGTGTATCCACGCAGCTCGTATTCTGTAGGGAGGGGTCGGTTGTTTTTCAGGTGTTCGACGCAGTTGGCCATGTCGATGGCGGTGTTTTCGAACTTGCAGTAGTCCATGCTGGGCATTGTGTATTGAATTGTGGGTACAAATGTTATGTATAGGATTCACCCTCGCAAGCCAACGGGTGTTAACAGACAGGAGGTGAGCACCTCTCGGCACAGATCGTGGGGGATTTTGCTCCGCTCGTAGTTCCCCTTCCTGCCTTGGGTTCCCGTACTGCTCCCCCTCGGTGCAGCTACATGGCAGGGTGCGCCGTTCTTGCAAGCAGGACGCGGAGTCCACCCTTCGCAGTTGGTCCAGATGTCGGTGGGCTTCATGCGCTCGTCCCCGTACTGGCAGTACGTCACCGTATGTCGAAGCAGTCCCTCCATCATCGGGAGTTTGCGTAGCATCCCGCGCGGGTTCTCGATAAACCAGTACTTCGGTCCGATGTCCTCGATGAGTTTCAGGGTGTGCTGCACCAACTCCATACCGAGCCGAGCCGTGTCGGTCTTGGGCACGCCAGGGGACACCCAATGGCGACCGATGCTGGCCACACTGAATCCCGTACAGGGTGGGGAAGCCCAGAGGATCGTGTCCTCACCTGCGTGAGGGATGTCGTCAGCGGACAGCTTCAGGATGTCCTCGGCAAGGTCCACCCCGTCGAAGGGGTGGAGGTCTGTACTCCATACGTCCAGCCCAAGTTCCTCGGCAGCCTTGCCGATGCTTCGGGAGCCTGCGAATAGTTCGATGACTTTCATGTCAGTTCTGCTTTGTGGTCGTTGGTGATGAGCAAGTAGCCTTCGCGCAAGGGGACCATGTGGTCAATCGATAGCCCCTGCTCTGTCAGGTGGTCGTACGCTTGGTCGATGATGCTGCCTGTCTTGTAGCAGTACGGGAGGAACTTGGTTTCGTCCTGCCTTGTGTCCTTAATCCTCACCCTCTCACCCTTGTTGGCAGTGGCTGGGTAGAACATAATCTCGAATGCCCGAAGGGTGGGGAGCCAAGTACGTGGTGGCTTGTCCTTGTAGTGTACGTTGTTCATGTCAGTCTGTTGAAGGTGTATGCAAAGCTCTCTGTGTACTCGAAGTTGTCTACCATCCGCTGGGCGGATTCGACACTGGCAGTATCGAAGGCATCCCTCCCATTGGAGACTATCTGATAGCACAGGTCACTGAAACCATCGTCCCCGCATCCGTTTACGTCTCGGAGTCTTCGGTATAGTTCGCACACTTTTTTGTGTACCATATTCTCTAACTCGTGCATCTGATCGGTGGTGAGTCCGCTCTCGTTGATTAGGTACTGGGCAGCACCTTTGTATCCCTTCTCGGTGTAGTTCATCCCCTTGATGATACCCCAAAACTTGTCCTCGTTCATTGTGTTGTGTGTTGTATTGTGTTTACGAATGTTGCTCTTTGTGTTCACTTGTGCAAGCCAATCGGTGTTAAGGGATGAGCTTGTCGATGTCGGTTTCGTAGTTAGCAATCAGGTCTTCGATGTCCTCCTGAATCAGGTTGTAGTAGTTCTGGGCTGCATCGGTCAGGTTCTCCCCATCGTAGATGTCAACTCCCATCTTGGCAACCACAACCTTGGTGGTCAGTTCGTCAATCAGTTCGAGTCTCAGGTTGTTCTTGTCCATGTCTTCTCTGTTATTTGGGTTCGTCTGTGACACTCAATGACCATGGGTTGCCGTCAGGAAAAACCCAGTAGAAAGTTCCGATGTCTTCGTATGTGTATTGTGCTGTCATGTCGTTGTTTAGCGCCACGTCAGGTGGATCGCGGGGAGTTGGTGGTGATCGGGGAGTTGGGTGAGTTTGTAGTGGGTCTCGTTCCATGCCTCGTAGACTTGGTCTTGGGCATCTTCTTTGGCGCGTACTGCGTCCTTCTCGTAGTCCACATCCATCTTCAAGATGAAGTAGTGTGGGGTGATGGTGGTTGGGTACTGGACCTTAATCCCGCGAGAGCGGAGCGAGTCTGCAATCAGGTTGCGAATCTGTCGTGGTACTCCGAGTACCTCGATGGTGGCGATGGTGGTGGTCATGTCAATCAGTATTGTTCGGTGATGTAAATCATGATGGTGGAGCCGTATGGCATCCATGCGTCATCGGAGACGTATCGTCCGCGTCTGCCTGTGCAGCCGAACAGCTTCCGCGCTTCGCGCATCGGGACCCAAGGTCCGTGGTCGTTCGGCAGTTCGATGGTGTAGCGCCATACCATGCATCCATTGGCCGTCCAGGATTCGCCATCGTGGATGGCATCTGTGCAGGTTACTTCGTAGGTCATGCTTGCTTGTTTTTGGTGGTGAAATCGTGTCGTGCGTACTGCTCGTCGATGTACTCGTCGGATTCGTCGCGGTACTCTGCAAAGAGTTGCTCGGACGCGATGCGCAACAAGTCTTCTTTGCTCATGCTCTCCAACTCTGCTTGGATGAGTCTGTCAATTTTGTCTTCTCTGCACATGTCTGTGTGGGTTATGCGATGAGTACAACTGCGGTTACGTTCTCGTTTCTTGGTGGTGGTGCAAAATCGTCCTTGATTACGCTTACTTTCTCGATGTCGAGCAACGTGATTTCGTCTGTCCTCAATTTGATTTGTGTTTCGTCTGGAACGTTGGAAATTGCCTTTATGAGTTGGGCTTTCGTCATGTCTGTCTGGGTTATGCGTTGTAGTCGTGGGATGCGATGAATGGTTGCAGTGTGCGCTCCCAATTGTCCATGTCTTCTGTTTTGTCTGTGTCGATGTGTGGTGCGAACTTCAGCAACCCAATGAGAAGTTTGATGTCGTCGAAGACGTACATTCCTCTCCCCGTGCTCCACTTGTCCCATGCCACAGAGAATGTGTTGAACAGCTCCTCAGACTCGTCGTAGACGTTCGAGTTGGGGATGTGGAAACATAGTCCGCTTTCGGGATGGTGCAAGTACTTGCAGACATCGTTTCCGCTCGTCCAACATTCAAGGCTGATGCCGTTTGATTCGAGCAGTTGGACACACTTTGTCTCGTGCTCGTTGTAGATGAAGTCTGTTGTCATGTCTGCAAATGTTGTGTATTGTATTCAGATATTAAAGCCAATGGGTGTTAATCAGTCTCAGTACGAAGACAAGATTTGAATGCAGTCTTCAATCGTGTCAGTGAGCGCAGTCTCCTCTACCAAGCCTTGTGGATTCTTAATCGTCACTTGGTAGTTGAAGGTGAATCCGCTTCTGTGATTGATGGTGCCTTCGGTGATTGAAGCCTTGTAGCCTTTGGGGAGATTGAAGAATGTCATGTCTCTGTGTTTGTTGCCACAAATATTTCTACATCGGTTCCACATATACAAGCCATGGATGTTAACGGATGTAAACGGACAGTCTCCCCCGCGCCATATAGGAACCAAGCGCGCGCGTACAACCACCGATCGACATCGCCAAGAAATGAATGTTAACAGAACCAAAATTCAACGAACTCCGTTTCCGAATGGTACGATACCACAGAGCACCCAAATGCCCTAAATGGGCCTTATTTGCAGTCATGTCAGGACAGCCACAATCGCAAGGGATTCTTCCTAACAGATGCAAAACAGCCTCACAACAGATGCCAACCCGAAAACCCTATGCACGCATAACATTGTAGCGACACTATATGTACCTACATGCGTTTACTCCGTAATGCGTTACGGACCTGTGGTGGCGGGGAAGGTTGAAGTGAAGGTTGAAGGTGGTGGGGGTTTGTTAGCTGATTGTCAGTGTCTTACAACTGCCACCCTATACCGCTACTCCAACTGCAACCACCTAAAATGCTAATCCTCAGGCACATACACAAACGTCAAATGTGTGCGCGGAATCGGTAAAGGGGCGAGGGTAGGGGTTCAGAGGAATCGTTTCGGGTGCGTGCGCGTGACGTCATAGGGTACGTATTCTCCCCACCCTACGTATTACTCACCCCTCACTTAAAGTGATACTTTAAGTCTTTTCTCCCCTTTTAAGCGGAAACGATGGAAACGTTTTTCGTACCCCAAAGGCAGAAACTCAGCATTGGCGGGGGCTACAAGGAAACGTTTTATGAAGCTGTTCTTCTTGACTTTGTAAAAAAAAACCACTAACTTCGCTACGCCGCTTGAGGGTATGAGAGACGGTTCAGATATAGGGAACCGCGTCAGATAGAGGGGGTTTTGTCTGAGTAGACAAAAGCCTACGCAGGGCAGAGAGAAGCGGTGCAGACTACATAACCACAATTGCGGATAGCTATACCCTGATGAGACTGAAGAAAGACCCACCTATGTCCGATAGGGAGCTCCAAGAGAGGAGAAGGTTGGCGGAGCTGGCGGCTATGATGTTCGATCGTTCATTCGATGGGTACAGATACGGTCCTTATGCGGTCGATTCTGACATGACTGAAGAGTATTTCCGTGGGTTTACGGTGTCTCCGTCAGAGTTCAACAAGCGTACGAAAGGTCGACCATTCTACGACCAGGGGTTTGATGAACTCCCCGACATGCCAGACTTTGCAAAGAAAGCATTCCGAAACCCCCGAAATAGCGTGGTAGACGACCTGGCCAACAGGATCATATATATGGGTGACAACACCCTGTTCACTACCGGGGGTCAGGACGAGGCGTACAAAGAGCTGGTCGAACTAGCACAGCTCATCCGCAAGTATCCCGACGCCGTCACAGGTGTTTCCCCTGGAGCGTCGGGTACCGTAGACTATATCGACGCCTCCAACCCACCGTCAGAGAGGCTAGCCACGATGATGACCAAGAAGGGTCTCCCGAAGAGAGAGCTTGACAACAACCTCAAGCCTATACGGGTGATTAAAGCAGACAGGATTGTAGAGGAGCAACCGATTATGAGTGACCCTGCAGAGACTGCCCGCAGAGCTGGGTTCAGGGGGGTGAAGAGTGAGCCCGTGCAGATTGGGGTGAAGCGGTTCTTTCGCCGCCCTGACGGAACGGGGTACGTTAAGACAGAGATGTTTGACCGATGAAACTGAAGAAGACATACCAAGACGGTGGTGGTGTTGGTGACCCAATACGCAAAGAAGAGCAGCTTGCGTTTGCTCAACTACTCAGGGACCAAGAACTAAATCAGAAGCTAGAAGAAAAGAACAGACTCCGAGAACAGTACGGAGTTTATGCTGACGACCCTGCTGGATTACCTTCTATAGACCCAGGGTTGGTTTTTTCTCCTGCTGGTGACGTAGAAGCTATTGGATCTGGTATTGGTCAGATTGCAAGTGGGGATGTTGGTGCGGGTTCTGCGAATGTTGCTCTTGGCGCTCTGAGTATGCTTCTTCCTGGAACTCTACCAAAGGTACCATTTGACGAAGCTATTAAAGTTGCTAGGTCACCTAGAAGCAGGGTGACAAGTACAGGTGGCGCTCCAGGAGACCTTCCTATCTACAGGAAAACAGACGGGGTTTTCTATCCAGTTTGGGATGAAATCATACAAACGGGTAGGGAGTTTGATAGAATGGGGGTTGGAATAGACCCTGATGTCAATTACTCTATCGAAGACATAGGGGAGGTAAGCGGAAGAAAAATCGTGAGGGTAAGGGCTGAAGACGGTACCTCTCAGTTGTTTTACAAGTCTACGGGACGAGCAGGAAAGGTCATGCCTGATGGTAGAAGTACCGCAGGTATGTGGCAGCCGTTTGGAGGAATTACAGATGCTAGTTCCAAAGGAATGTCAAATCAGTGGTTTATCAAAAAGTCTAGAGAAAACGTTGGGGAACCACATGGATTTGAAGATTACTACGGTAGTGAATCATTCAGAGCTGTGTCTGATCAGATTGACGACGAGTTTGCACTAGCTGCGCAGCAAAAGAAAGTCAACGGAGGCAGGGTTATAAAGTACAAGCGATGAAACTGAAGAAGACATACCAAGACGGGGGGAAGAAGCCAGGGACAGCCTCTAAGCAGGACAGCCTGAACGCGTACAACGCAGCGGTGGAGCTGTTGCAGGCGCTAGAGGATCAGGGGTACGAGATTTCTAGCCTTAGCGGAGAGGGCGGGGCTGGTGAAACCGAGATTCAAGACTTTGTGAGGCGGATGAAGGGGGACTTCACCCCAGAGGAGAGGGAGCGGTTTGAGAGGTACGACTACATAAACACGCGTGGTGGATTAGAGCCGATGACGATGGATGTCCTCACTGTCTCTGAAGACGGGTCTACGGGCAGGAGACCAGTAGTCCAAGACGACATCTACAAGTACTTCGGTATCATAGACAGGACGGAGGAGGACGGGGTGATTCGTGCTAGGGAGAAAACCATTGGGGTTATCAACCCCTCCATCCCCACTGGATACTACGACAGGAGGATTGAACCGCAAGGGTTTTTGGAGTCCTACTCCTCAGACGACGTGGTAGAGCTCCCCTACTACGATCCCCTCGCTGTAAAGCCGTACGACATGCTCACCGAAGAAGAGAAAGCCGAGAGGCTTCGAAAGTACGGTCCAGAGAAGGGGATGCGCCCCGTAAAGAACAAGATTACCAAGACAGTACGAGCTCAACAGCCTCCACCACAGCCTCAGCGTCCTGCTGCGATTGGGTTGAGGAGGATGTTCCCCAACCCCCCACCGCAGAACCAGATTACGGCTACTGACGACAGGCAGTTGCAGGAGATGCTGATGGACGAGCTCAAGCAGGGGAGGGAGTCTGTTCGGATTATGAAGGCCGACCAAGACATGGACACAGGCCACACCCCTGACTACGACGTGTTCTGGGATGAGGACAGGAAGCAGTGGAGGATGCGAGACATCCCGCAGGAAGAAAAAGACAGGTACCGAAGGGAGCACCGAGTGTTTCGTTCAAGCATGAGTTTCTAATGAACGGTGACCCAACAAAGTACCCCGAGTGGTACAAGAACTACCTGCGAGGGATTATGCAGGTGGAGTCCTCTGGCGGTAACCCCGACGAGTTCATCAACCCTGGGTCTTCAGCCACTGGTATGTATCAGCAGCTATACAAGCAGGTCAAGGACCTCCCCGTTATGCAAGGGGTGGACCGCAAGGGCTTTGCTTCTGACACCGCCCTGCAGAACAAGGTCATGGGGATGCGGTTCCTCGACGACCTCCCTGGCGTTACTGGGGAGTTGCGCAACGCAAGGGACTTAACAGAAAGGTTTCAGCCGCAGTTCGGGGACAAGTGGAACTACCGCCCCGATGAGGTTGCGGCCATGACTTACTTCATCGGTAGGCAGGGGACGATCAACTACCTCAACCACCTGCTCAAAGGCGGTAAGCCAGAGGACTTCAAGGTGTCTGGCAACAACATGACCGTCCCCAAGTACATGCAGGTGTACAACGAAGGGTTCGGGATGGAGGAGGAACAGCCTGAAGAGAGGCAGATATCCCCAGAGCTACAGAACGCCATAGACATTATGAAGCGTGACAACCGCTTCGGGGGGAGGGTTCTGAAGAAAAAGAACTACGGTCAGGACGGGATGCTCGTGCAGAAGGACCCCACCCTGCAACAGGACCCACCTCAAGGCACCATCACCCCGCAGGAGGCTTTGATGCGTGCCCTCCAGCCCGAGAATCAGTTCAGGCTGACAGGTGGGGAGGCACCGTTCAGGCCCATCAAGGAACAGAGGGACCCCGTCGAGACCCTTGGGAAGGGGATCGCAGAGGCCGTGCGCATGCTCCCGTTTGCTGGGGAGGTGATTGACACCTACGAGCTGGGTAAGGTGGCGGCTACAGGGGAGGACGTATACGGACAGGAGCAAGACCCAGGGCTGTTCGCTGCGCTTACCGCCGCAGGGTATGTCATCCCGAACGTCCTTGAGAAGCCACTGAAGTCGGCGTGGCGTGCCGTAAAGAAGTTCCCCGCGAAGATGCCGAAGAAGGAGTTCAGGGAGCTGATGGGACCAGAGAAAGAACAGGCTCGAGCCAACCTGATTCAGGCTCACGATGAAGTGTACAACATGGGTCGTATTGAACTAGGTAGTGCAAATCTTGATAGAGATTCGTTTACTTATGGACCTGGGCCGTTCAACGTGCGTCAGCTCCCGTCGCTGATGTCAGGGAGTAAGCTAGAGAACGCTGTCGGAAAGGACGGGATGATTAAAGTCTCTCAGATTGAGAACCTCATCAACAGCAAGGACATCTCTGCCGCAGAGCGTGAAGAGTTAACGACGTTGATGAGAAGCGACAGATTCAAGAATCTTCTTGATGAAGGGGGTGGGAGTAAAGTGGACTACAATAAGTTCAGGGACCTTAGTCGTATTGAAATGTCCATCAGCGATATATACGTAGATACTACTGACGAGCAAGCGAATTATGGCCTTGAAAAACTTGGTCTTCAAAACATCCCAGGGGGTAGGTATACAAACATGCTAGAAAAAGCTCTGGCTAAATCGCGCACTAACCTCATCCGCACCACAGACCCTGACCTGAAGTCTACTGAGTATGGTCACTTCGGGGAGGACGTCATCGGTCACTACCGCACCTTCGAGCGCCCAGACGAAGAAGGGGTGCTGTACATCTCTGAGATGCAAGCCGACCCGCTGCAAGCGCGTGGCCCTGAAGGGCAGAAGACGGTGAGTCTTGACGTCACTAAACCCGTTGATGTTGACGCTCAACTAGAAACCGCTAGGATTCAACTTAAAGCAGCCGAAAAGCATCTAGCGGAAGTTCGCGCTGGAGCCCCGTACAACCCACAAAAAGTATACGGGGCCGAAGGTCTCCCTACAGGTCGAGGCTCCTTGGAGGATCCTAGGGGAATACTCGCAACCAATAAAGCGGAGGCTCTAGGAGCCGATGACATAACGGTGTTGAGAGAAACGGATTTAGAGGCTCTCACCCCTATGGCTAGAGCACAGAGGGAGGCAGACTTCATGGCCCCCACTGAGCAGCTAATCAGTTTCATGGATGAGCACAAGCGCTACATCAAAGCCCTAGAGGGTGGGTATCGTGGTGGCCCTAACGCCAAGCAAGCTAACCTTATCAAGAACCAAGACCAGTTCCTTATCTCTCACATCCTCGAGCAAGAAGCGCAGGGGGCAGACAAGCTCCGCTTCCCGACGGGGGAGACGACGAGCAAGATTCAGAAGTACGGGGATATCCAATCGGGTGTCGAGCGTGCCCGAAGAAATCTAGATGCAGAGCAAGGGGCGCTGGATGCTATGATGGAAGACATCGACACGCCGACCTTCGGGGAGACTTCTCCGTCCCGTCTTGCTCAGCGTGTTGATGGCATGGGGTTGAGCGGAATGGATTTGGGTGACACCTTGGACTTCTTGGGGAGGATTAGGGCGTATAGGACTAGAGGCGGCGTACCGAGAGACTTAACTTCTGATCCTGGGATACAGTACAATCAGAGTATCGTAGAAAAGTTCGACGACGACGCCCTGAAGCTAGCTTATAAGGAATTTGAAGACCAAGCTAAGGCTGCTGGTCAGAAGCTAAATGTTAATGCCGCAGGATTCGTACAAGCATTAGAGGCTAGGGTAATCCAAATCAAGGAAGACATCCATCGCTGGAGTCAACAGCTTGAAAGAATCAAGAGTCGGAGAAAACATCTGTCTGAATTGAACGCCAATACTCAAAGGGCCCAAGGCATTATGAAAGGTTACGATCGCCTCCCGAAGGCTTTGAAGAAGCACGGGTTGGACGCCACTAAGGTCACCGACGACGTCGGAAATACCTGGTGGGAGGTAGACATCCCCGCTCGCCTCGGGGAAGGTGTTGGGGAGATTCGTGCCTACCGAAAGGGTGGTCAGGTGTCTGACAAGATTCGCGTGCTGAAGAAAGAGGGGAAGCCGCAAGACCAAGCCGTAGCCATCGCGCTAGCCATGAAACAAAAAGGACAGCTTTAATTTCGTACTTTTACAATCATGGCAACCCTAACAGTAACCATCAAGGAGGAGCTTATCCTGAACGGGGCGGAGCGAGGCAGCGAAAACGTTATCTCCATCCCCTCCGTCACCGAGATGATTGAACGGATTATCGACACCCCCACCGCAACCGAGACCACCTTGGTGGAGTACGGGGCGGCTACGGGGGGTAGCACCTTTATCGACGAAACGACGAAGTATCTGCGTGTCACAAACCTTGACTCCACCAACTTCGCTACCCTGCGTGTGCTTGGGACTAGCGAAGAGTACTTCGTGAACATCCCCGCCGAGGGGAGCTTTATGCTGTTCAACGACAAGATGGACGCCAACGCGACGGGGTCTCAAGCCGTGAGCTTTGCAGACATCGAAAGCATCAAGGCTCAAGCCAATACCGCTGCTGTGCAGCTCGAGGTGTTCGTGGCAGTCTAATGGGGAGTAAGGGGTACTTCAACCCAAGGCTGAAATCGAAAGACATCAATAGACGGCGCAGTGCAACTATCCAGAAACCTAAGCCTCCGCGAAGCGACAAAGAGCATCACGGCTCTGCGCTTGGGGATCGACAACACCCCTGAAGAGTACGAGATTAAGAACCTAGAGCGCATCGCGCACGGTATCTTCCAGCCCCTGCGTGACCACTTCGATACCCCGATTGCGGTGACGTCGGGGTTCAGGTCGAAGGCGTTGAACGAGGCCATCGGGGGGAGTAAGTACTCTCAGCACATTACCGGAGAGGCTCTGGACCTCGACGCCCACGTATACGGTGGGGTGAGCAACGCCGAGCTGTTTGAGTTCATCGCCACTAGGCTAGAGTTCGATCAACTCATTTGGGAGTTTGGGGACGACGAGGAGCCCGCGTGGGTTCACGTGTCCTTAAAGCGCGACGAGAACAGGGGGAGGAAGTTGAAGGCTGTCCGAGAGGACGGGAGGGTAACGTATATCGTATTGTAATGAACACAGTCTACCTTGCTGTATACAAATAACAACTAAATTTGCACCATGGCAACAGTTTACCTTCCAGTAGAACCTACTGCAAACATGACTACTGAGGAGCGGGCCATGGCTATCAACGCCGAGGTTTGGAGCCTCCGACGCCCCGACTCAGTGAAGTCCCCGCAGGATGTCACGCGCTACTACTACCCCACCATCACTCACCCGACTACTGGTCAGTGGGCTATCGTTGGGGAAACCGACGAGCAGGTGCGCATCCACCAAGACGTGGACATGACGGTTATGATTTCTTTGATGCCTGAAGTCCCGCAAGACGAGAAGGATCAGCTCGTAGCCTACATCGACGCCAACCGTGGAGGGACGGTAGCCTTCAGCACCTTCATCCCCTCCTCATCTACTCAACTCACCCATGCCGAAGCTGAAGCCGCAGGCTGGTTCCCTGACGACACCCTGAACTGATGAAGTCTCTCAAGAAAAACAAGAACGAACTCCACGGAGCCAAGCGCTACGAGATGGGGGGTACCGTGTACTACGCTAAGGGCGGAAAATTGAAGATGGTGACCGACCCCGACACGGGGAAGAAGGTCCCGTTCTTCATGGTCGACTAAGCCTCGTCCTTCTCCATCTCGCGGTAGATACTCTGCACGAACAACCTCCCCTTCTGCGTGAGGCAGTACCTAGTGCGGTGCTGCATTCGTGACATCCCGCGATCCTTGAACATCTGGTAGTCGTAGGTGTTCTTGTCGAACCTGTTGAAGTACTTGTATATGTACCCCTGCCTCTGCAGTGGGTACACTAGCCTGTCCCCTACCTTCTCCTCCTGGTACCCGTAGTCTTGGGAGACGTATCGCATCGTGAAGAACTCTAGGTCGTAGGCCCAGAGCATGAAGTACACGTACGACATCTTCAGCCCCGTCTTCTCTTTGGTGCTTGCCATGACGTTGCGAAGGTTCTTTAGGTAGTTCCTTTTAACGTAAATTTGGTTGAGCTTCGAGAACTCCCGAAAGATTTTCTTCTTGCTGTTCTTGGACTTCGGCATACACTACAATAAAGGCTAAAGTTATGGATAGAGAGGAGTTTTTTCTTGAGGTTCAGAAGCTAGCGGTGCAGATGGATGACCTCATCGACCGCTACGACGCTAGGGACGAAGTCGTCTGCGTGTTCCTCACAGGCAGTATCACCGAGGACGAGTTCGGGGACATGCTCATCCAAGCCGTGTACGGGATGCATGTAGACAACTCCGACGAGCTAGACAGCGTACTCGAGTTCTTTAGCCAGATGTACGAGGCAAGCAAAGAGCTTGGGGACGAACCCAACTGGGGGGACTTCCTCGGAGACTTTGGGATTAGCCTGAACTGATGGAGGGGCTGATTAGAAAGATTGTCCTCGGTCAGAACCCGAAGGACGCCATGGCATACTACGTCGGTATGCGTGCAGGCAGCGGTGAGGTGAGCGCCATCGTCTACGACGAGAAGCACCTGTACAACTTCAACAAGTCTCGGTACCTAGTGTACATACAGACCGACGACGGGGTGGTGCTATGGAAGGCTATCGAGGACCTCCCTTGCGTAGTAGAGTACGACTTAAACTTCTAATGAAAACATTCGATCTATTTGTCGTTGAGCTAGAGAAGCTCACCAACGACACCATCACCACCGAGAGCGGGCTTGAGCTCTACGTGGACACCAAGTTCAACGAGTTCGAGCACAGGGTTACCGAGGGGCCAGTAGTCGCTGTCCCCTTCAAGTACGACACGGGCGTCAGCGTAGGGGATACGCTGTACTTCCATCACCTTGTCGTTATGAACGAGGGCCAGCCGCTGACGGGGGAGGACAACCACTACCTTGTACGCTACACACCCGAACACACCGTGAACAATCAAGCCATCGCATACCAAGACCAAGACGGCAACATCACCCCGCTTGGCGGGTGGGTGCTTCTAACTCCTGTAGAGGAGGAGGCTCCAACGCAGGACTCAAGCATCGAGGTCGTGAGCTTTTCGGAGCCTACAGTAACCAAAGGGGTGCTGGCTTTCGAGACCGAGGAGACCGAGGAGCTCGGGGTAGAGGTAGGGGATGTAGTGGGGTTCCCTGTCAACAGGGACTACAGCATCACGATTGAGGGGCAGGAGTACTATCGCGTAAGAAACGAAGACCTGCTCTATGTCCAGGAGTAAATTCACTACGGTCTCTGCCGCCAAGAGGCTGATGAGCAGCATGGAGGTGGCCATCAACAACATGATCGAGGAGGTCAAGAAACCTGTCGATCCTGAGCTAAGTGGTGCCGGCAGGAAGGCCGAGCTCTCGAGCATCAAGCAGACGGCGGTGGACTGCAAGGAGCTGCTTGTCGAGAGGCAGCGGCTAGAGCAGATGGTAAAGGACCTGCAGGAGAGCGGGGAGATATCGCAGGAGCAGGACTACTCGGGTGGGTTCGCAGAAAGGTTCAGTAAGTAATGGCATACAAGAGTAAGGAGGACCAGAAGGCAGCTTCACGTAGGCACTACCAAAAGAACAGGTCTTCCATAATTGCTCGAAGTAAGGAACGTAACAAAGCACAACGTATAAGGAACAGGGCCTTTATTGCTCGAGTTAAGTCTTTCTTGAGTTGCGTAGACTGCGGTGAGTCTGACCCTCGTGTTCTAGACTTTGATCACGTTAGGGGTGTAAAAAAGAACAACGTTTCTGACATGGCTTCGGGTGCATACTCTATATCGAGGATTAAGAAGGAGATTCGAAAGTGCGAGGTTCGGTGTGCGAACTGCCACAGAAAAGCAACCAATCAAAGAAGAGAGAACTCATGACACGGTTTTGGTGGATGATTTTCTTGCTTGTCCTGTCCAAGCTACTCAACGGGCAGTGCGACTTAGAGCTTCTTGAGGCGGACCTCATCGAGGGTGAGATTACGGTTGCGTTCAACAACACCGAGAACTGCGGGGGCATTGCAAGCCCGACGGGCATAGCCGAGATTCAGTTTGGGTTCCAAGCTCTCGATGCGGACTGCAACGCAATGAATCAGGGGTGGGACTTCCCGTGGGGGTTGAGTATCCCTGACGACAGCAACCACCCTGGATGGATATACTCTGCTACTACTACGACTTCGTCCACCAACTGGACCAACCTAGACGTATGGGAGGATTACAACGTAGACCCCCCGTACTACACAGGCGACACTGTCACCTTCCCACTCGACGACTTCTATCAGGCTGGTAGTACTAGTCTATTCTCCAACCTACTCAACGCCTTCGACTTCTGGTTCGATCAGGGGCTGAGCATACAGGTTGTCATTTGGCAGATTAGCTACGGCCCCACGATGTACGCAGGTGACGGGGGGTGGGCTGAGACGGGCCCTATCGGCAACGGCATAGCTCCAGACTGTTGCGGCTTGTACGAAGACGATAACTTCCTCGACAACTGGCTTGTCGTAGGCCCGTGCGGCACCCCACTGCCTGAGGTCATCGTGGACACGGTGTACGTAGAGCTCCCACCAGATACCATATATGTTCTAGAAATCGATACGGTGGTGGAGTACGACACAATCCCTGTCCCCATCAACTGGTACTTCTACGACACAACATACATCTACCTCACCGACACGCTGTACCTAACAGAGTACGACACCTCGTACATTACTTTAATTGACACTGTCTATTTTACTGACTACCAGCTAGATACACTAGAAACTTACGAGTACACCTTGCTCGACGTAGACTGCGATACGGGTCTCCCCTGCACTCCGCTAGAGCAGGACTGCCCTGTCTATATCCCCAACAGCTTCACCCCAAACAACGACGGAGTAAACGACGTATGGGGGGCGGAGACCGACACCTTCTGTTGGGACTCTTGGTTGCTTACTGTGTACAGCAGAAGCGGGGAGCAGGTGTGGATGGGTACCGAACCCGACGACATCTGGTTGGGTGGTGACGAGTACTTTGTCCCTGACGGGGTGTACGCATACAAGCTGGTCTGCTCCTCGCTAGGGGATACGATCATAATCAACGGTCACGTCACCATCTTCCGATGAGTGCACTTATAGAGCTTGAAGAGTACACCGAGCCTGGGGTAGCGATTTGTCCGAACGGGACTCACGGCCTAGTGGAGGAGATTGGGGGGCTGGTCATCATGCTCCCCAAGCGTCCCGCTAAGAACAAGATTCTGTTCCACGACCTCCCGCGTGAGGATCAGCACTGGAGGAGGATGGAGATGCCTAAGGAGCTCCAGCGCATCAAGAGCATGGACGAGTGGATGGAGGCCCCGAAGGAGTTCCGCAACCGCTTCCGTCCGTACGTAGAGGAGGAGTTCCGTCGCCGCAGAGATGGGGTGTGGTTCTACAACTGCGGTGTCCCAACCTACATCACAGGCAGGCACTACATGGCCTTGCAGTGGACGCGCTTTGACATCGGCTACCCTAGCTACCTTGAGTTTCAGCGCACCATCTTCATACACATGGCCGCCTGCGAGGTTGACCCTAGGTGCATAGGTCAGCTCTACACCAAGTGCAGGCGATCGGGGTACACCAACATCTGCTCCGCCGTGCTCCTCGACGAGGCTACGCAGGTCAAGGACAAGCTGCTAGGGATACAGAGCAAGACGGGTAAAGATGCGCAAGAGAACATCTTCATGAAGAAGGTGGTGCAGATGTTCCGCCACTACCCGTTCTTCTTCAAGCCCATCCAAGACGGTACCACCAACCCGCGCATGGAGCTGGCCTTCCGTGAGCCGTCCAAGCGCATCACCAAGAACAACAAGACCACTAGGAGTGGCGACGCGCTCAACAGCATCATCAACTGGAAGAACACCACCAACAACGCCTACGACGGAGAGAAGCTACATATGTTGTACCTCGACGAGGCAGGAAAGTGGGAGAAACCCATCGACATCCGCGAGGCGTGGAGAATCGAGCGTACCTGCCTAATCGTGGGTAGGAAGATTGTCGGGACCGCAATGGTTGGGAGCACGGTGAACCCGATGGACAAGGGAGGGGCAGAATACAAGGAGCTTTGGCAGGACTCCAACCCCGACCAGCGCAACGCCAACGGCAGGACTAGGTCTGGATTGTATAGGCTGTTCATCCCTGCCTACGATGCCTTGGAGGGGTTCTTTGACAT
>CEPR01039447.1_pt1 | contig 21556 bp, 30 predicted proteins | sample 530431 | NCBI WGS metagenome assembly CEPR01 (sample SAMEA2620078, study PRJEB7988) | marine metagenome | isolation source: saline water (ENVO:00002010), including
TTTCTTAGCAATATGCACGTAGATTTTACAGCAGAAGAATACAAAGAGTTGCGCAAGCATTACGATGACTTGTTTCGAGAACTTCATAAATGATCACTATGATGAATTGTTGCAACACAGTTACCGCTACGTCGGGAAAAAGTACGGTGCAGATGTGCTGCATGACATGCTTTATGCATTCCTTACTAAGCAGCACAAACTAGATGCACTTTGCGAACGCGGCGAAATGATGTCTTACATCTGCCGCGCGATTTACATAGCAAGCTATAGCAACGAATCATTCTACAACCGTAAGTACAAAATCTATGACAAACTGCGAAATGAGTACACAGACAATCACAGCAGACCGGAAGAAACAGAAACACTTAGCAGACACGACGAACAGCTAAAAACCGTACTTGCTATATTGCAGGAATTATCATGGTTTGATAGAGAGGTATTTAAGGCATACTATCTTCATAATCACACATTAGACACTTTTACAAATGCAACAGGAATCCCCCGACAAACGCTCTACAGGAGCATCAGAAAAGCCAAAAGGCAAATCAAAAAAGCGATCGACAAAATCGAAGGGACTAGGCGACGACATTGAGAAAATCACTAAGGCAACAGGGATTAAAAAAGTAGTCGATGCAATTGCAGAAGCTACAGGTACGGATTGCGGCTGCGGAAAGCGTAAGGAATGGCTGAACAACCGATTCCCACACTACGACGGCATGAGCAAAGAAGACCAAGAAATCTATGCAAAGGAACTGCGCCCACGATTGAAGCCGGGCGTTACTGTTGATTTTGCGTTTCAAGAATTGTTGATTGACGTATATCAACGCACATTTGGTGTACGTTTAAAAAAGCGCAGATGCGGTGATTGTTTTTTAAAAGCAGGTGAGAAGTTAGAAAAAGCCTACATAGCTTCATGCGACTCCTAACCGCTGCAATGTTGGATGGCTACCAACGCAGAAAGGACAGAACTGTAAGCATACGGTTCGTAACACAGGAACACAGTAGCGACAAGATCATGGAGATAGATTCCATGCTTGACGGATACGGATTCTTGTACTTCAGACCCGAAGAGCAACTACGAGAAGATGAGATAGAGGAACTAGACAACCTCGATATGGACATCTACGATAACCGCAAAACGCAGAGCCAACGTTTACGCGGCGTGTTGTACAAAGTATGGGAGCAAGGAACACAAGACCTTGACTTCAAGACATACTACAAGCAGAAAACAGAAGAGATAATCCAACACTACAAAAACAAATTGACAGATGGACTTTAGATTAAGCAAGTGCTGCGGCGCAACCCAATGGGGAGAAACGGATATATGCTCAGAATGTAAGGAGCATGCTACATTCGAAACCCTCGGACACATGATTACCTTAAAACCTGATGAGTTCCTCAAACCCCATGACTTGAAGATACCGGAATAATTTCACACGTAGACGGCTACAGCATTACCTTCCGGTTGTCCCCTATCTATTACGCCATGCATGCAAACGCAAAGCCAATGTTAGATGGGGGACTTTTTTTTCGTATAATGCAATGGTTCGATATAAGTCCAGAGAGGGAACCCCAACTGGACTAACTGTAAACAACAATAGATTACAATGGAATTTTTATATCACGCACTAGGCTTATGTGGTGAGCATTGGCATCCTAACGTAATGAATGTAACCTGCCTTGTCTTATCAATTGTGTTAGCCTACAAAGCATACAAGAAGTACAATGCCGTTTAAGAAAGGAGAAAGCGGAAACCCGAACGGAAGACCTAAAGGGGCAAGGGACAAAGTGTCTACTGCAGCCCGTGAAATCTTTGTGCAGGTCATGGAGGGCGAGATGGACAACATCAAGGATTCGCTACAGATCCTGCGAGAGAGTAGCGATGAGAAATACCTAAAGGCGTTGAGCAGTTTGATGCCGTACTTCATGCCTAAGCAGGTAGAGCAGGAAATCACAATGAACGAACCAACAGGTACGCCAACATGGTTCGATGAGGTATTGCAGAACGAAGAGGTGCAAGACGACAACCCGCTAACAGAGCAATAAAAAACCCCGACTGTAATAGCCGAGGTTTCATAGTCGTTATGTTTCGTCCGTGTAGGTTATTTCCATCCACGGCACATACCCATGTTCTTTGACGTTTTTGATTAACGCTTCTAGTTGCTTGATTACATCATCATCTGAAATGTCGTTGCCCTGTTTGTCGTTGTGATGAACGTCAACAGTCACTTCAAATCCGCTTACGTATTTTTTGTAAGGTAATACACTGTACCGATCGCGGTTTGTTTTGTACTCAAGGGAAAGCACAGTATCGCGTTTTACATGATCCCAACGCCATTTGCATTTTTCTTTGCTTAGGTTGACCTTAAAGACGGGGTCACTTTTTAGCTCGCCGTCGAGGTCTACTACTGCGGGATAATGGAAGGTACTTTTAACGTAACCATCTAAATGAGTGTCATAAATAGATACCTCATCAAAATCATCAAAGTGGTCATAGCGACCGTAAGTTTCCTGTTCTGTCATTTTAGGAAGGTTAGAAAGTTCGGGCTAAATTGCCCTGTACGTCAAAGAACTACTACAAGATACGTAAAATTTACGTCTTATCCAAATTAGGTGCAGAGGCAACCAAAGACATATTACGATTTTAAGGCGTGTAGGAAGCGCGTACAGGTGCATCAAGGGGGCACACGTAGCGGGAAGACATATAGCATCTTACAGGGGCTGTGTGAGCTGTGTTGGAACAACGTAAACAGCGGCATGATTATCACGGTTGTACGTCGCACGTACCCTAGTTTGCGCGGATCGGTACTGCGTGACTTCATTGAGATACTGCAAAGCCAAGGGTTGTATGAGGAGAAGTACCACAACAAAACGGAGAGCACGTACGACCTGTTTGGTAACACATGGGAGTTCATAGCCGTAGAGCAGGAAAGCCGGATACGTGGAAGGAAACGACACGTGGTGTATATCAATGAGGCGAACGAACTCAGCCGGGACATGTTCATGCAGCTTGCACTGCGTACCACATGGAAAATCATACTTGACTACAACCCAAGTATGGAATACCATTGGATTTACGATGATGTGATTCCGCGTGATGATTGCGCATTTTTCCAAACTACCTACAAGGACAACCCGTTTTTAGGTGAGGATACGATTGCAGAGATTGAACGCCTCAAGGAAACAGATGACAACTATTGGCGCATCTACGGTTTAGGTGAAAAGGGCATAAGCAAAGAAACCATCTTTCAAACGCACACGTATACAGCCCTACCTGAGAACACAAAGACGATTGCATACGGTTTAGATTTTGGTTACGCAAGCGATCCTGCTGCACTCATTCTTGTACATGCACGCGGTGATGAGTTGTACATAGAACAAAAGCTGTACAGCGGAGGGCTAACAAATCAAGACCTAGCACATGAGTTCAAGAAGCTAGGCATAACGCGGCATCAAGAAATCATAGCGGACAGTGCAGAACCGAAAAGCATTACTGAACTACATCGCATGAACTTTAATGTTAAGCCTGCTAAGAAAGGCGCAGACAGCATACGCAACGGCATCGACATTATGCGCAGGCACAAGCTATACGTTAAGGACGATAGCATAGACGTACAGAAGGAATTTAGGAACTACAAGTGGATGACTGATAAAGACGGTCGTATCTTACCTACACCAAAGGACGAATGGAATCACGCTATAGATGCAATTCGATACGTCTGCCTAAACAAGCTTGCACACCGTAACCGTACATATTACTTGAGATGAGCAGAGTAAAGAAAATCATACTGCCTACCGATTGGAACGAGGTAACGATTGACCAATACCGCGAAGTGTGGAAAGTGTATGAACGCGAAACAGAACCGTACAACGCAGTGCGTAGGGCGATCGAGGTATTAGCAGGTTTAGAGCAAGGAGAACTGCAGCACGCAGAATGGACATCGATAGAAGAAAGCGCAAACATCATACATTGGTTTTTGCAAGAACCTGATGCATCTACCATGAAGATGCCATTACAAACTGTGATTGACCATAAAGGTCAGCGGTACGGGTTTATACCTGATTGGACAAAGTTAACTGTAGGTGAGTTTGCAGATTTAGAAAGTTATTGCCAAGACGGGACGTTTAAGAACCTGCACAAAATCATGGCAGTATTGTACCGACCTGTTTACGTAGAAACTTACTCAGGCTACGAGATAGCCTTGTACGACGTAGACAAGAAACGGCAAGAAGCTATGCGGGAACTGACAATGGATGTAGCTATGGGCGCATTGGTTTTTTTTTGCAACATCGAAAAGGAATTAGCTACCACTATGCAAGCCTCTTCGAAACTAAAGGGTCAGACGAAGCGAAGGGAATTAGTTCTAAATGGGGTTGGTACGCCATCATCCACGAACTAGCACAGGGAAACGTACTGAGTATAAAACCTGTAACAGAGATGTATATTGAAGAGGTACTGACCTTCATGGCATACGAGAAAGATGTCACAGTCAGTCAAAAGGTAAAGATAGATGCAAACAATAGTAGACATAAATAACATGCTGCAATCCATCGTGGACGATCACGAGGTTCTGCGCAGCTTTCATACGTTTACGCTTGATACGCTTGATATGGACAAGCTAAACGCAAGCGATTACCCGCTGCTGTATGGTCAATGCACTGATGCAGTGATTATGGACGGCATGACTGAATTTACGTATGAGGTTATCGTAGGTGATTTAGTTATTGAGGAGCAACAAGAACGTATTACAGAAATCTATTCTGAAACGTTTTTGCTTTTACAAGACGTAGCTGCACAGTTTGCGTTTAACGTCAACGTAAGCAGTTTAGTAGATGGCAACAATTGGTCGTTTCAACTGCCGTTACAGTGTCAACCATTTACCGCACGCTTTGACAATAGCCTTACAGGTTGGTCAACGACGTTTAGCCTTCGCTTGCCGAACGCACTGAATTTATGTGATGCGCCTTATGGATAGCTTGACTATTTCCATAACGATTGACGGCAAGTTAGTTGACCTAGAACTTGACAACTTTATTGAGGAGTGCAACAAGATTGGCGGTGAGGTAATTGAACAGGCGCGTACAAATCTTGCAGAGGCAGATAAGATAGTTACAGGCACACTAGCTAATAGCCTGTACTTTGAGTTAATAGAAGACGATGAAGGGCTTGTAATTAAGTTCATGGGCGCACCGTACTACGACTTCGTAGAACAGGGCGTACAGGGCGCAGCAAACAACGCTAAAGCACCCGACAGCCCGTATCAGTTCGGTACAGGATCAGGCGAGAAAGGCGCACTGCGACCCGCAATTAAAAAATGGATTAGGGACAAGGGTATTAGCAATAGTTCATGGAGGGATAAAGAAGGGCGATTTCTTAGCATTGATGCAATGTCAAAGCGCATTTCGCGCAGCGTATATCTTACGGGTTTAAAGCCTACGTACTACTACCAAATGGCAATTAACCAACAGATGAAACGCATGGCGAAGCGTTTAGAGATGGCATTAGGCGAAGACGTAGACATTTTTATGGAAGACAATTACAGCCGCACATTTTCAATTGAAATCACTATTTGATGGCATATACAGTAAATCAAACAAGCACGGGATTACGAGGGTCGTATGACGAACTTATATATGTTGTAAAAGACGACACGCAAACAGGCGAGGCTAAGTATCGCTATGCGTGCGCGGTAACTATCGACAGCACACAGCAGGCAATATTGCAACAACTGCCTAACAACGCAGATAGCGCAGTATTCAACGTGCGTAATGTAATTGCACAGTTTGTGCATCAGGATGAAGGCGTAATTGAATTAGGGCTAGGCAATACAGTTTTGTTAAGTACAAACAGCACAGCGTTTAAAACAGCCACCATACGATTTGGTCATGCTTTTGCAGTTAGCGCAGATGCAGAGCCTACGCTAACCTTGTTGCCTGCGACCGATCAGAGCGCACAACTAGTAAACGGAAATTTTACGCTTGCTACTAGTGCGTTAATTGACACGGATGACAGTAGCGCATACGTGCCTACGGCAAACACTAAATATTGGTTAAGTGATACGCCAGAAGTCAATGGTCTGCTTATTAACTACGTTTTGTTTGACGGCACAAAACGCAGCTTTGCGACACTTGCATTTATCAACACGACTTCATCATCTGCTACGCACATCGGCGTACGTTACTACAACGGTCAAACAACACTCAGTACAACTGTATACGCAAACAGCATAGCAAACGGAGGCGTGCCGCCAAGTACAGTAACGACAGATAGCCAACGCCTATTGTATTTTGGAGTAGGCACAGCAAACTTAGGAGCGCAACTGACAAGCGACATAAACCCTGACTCTAGCGCAAACGACGGGTGGACGCATTACGATGTTGTACTAGGTAGCAGCACTGACCCGTTTACAGATGCTGTAAGCAAAACATACCGATTTGTAAAGCTTGACTGCACACGTTTTCAAACAGCAGATGATTATTACACCGTGCATTGGTGGAATAGCAAAGGCGGTTACGATAGCTTAGTATTTAGCGGCAAGCCTGAAGTTACGCAGAGCATGCAACGTCAAGGATTTAGGCAAATAGGCGGTAATAGCTTTGATGCAGACGGCGATACGACCGATTACGTTAAGAACGCTTACGAAGGCGGCATGACACAGGCACACATTCGGACAAAGACAACGCTGAACCTTAACACAGCATTTGGCGATCCTGACCGTTTGTCGCCTCTTATGATGTCACTAGTAAATAGCGAACGTGTATATGTGTCGCCTGCACGCGATTTTGGACTGAATGCGAATCAAACAAATTCGTCAGGCTACGTACGCGCGTATGTACAGGATAACAGTTTTACAAACCGCACAAGCGTAAAGGACGGGCTGACTTCGTTTGCCTTGCAGCTTGAGGTGTCACGATACAGACCAACGCGCTAATGGGACAACTTGTAGCTATAGTACAGGGAGGAACAACGCAGTATGAGTTGGACTTGCCTGATACGCCGATTGAACTGAACTTTCAGTTCCAAGACCTAAATGATCCTTTAGCCTCTAAATCGCCGTATACGTTCAACTTTAATTTGCCGCCATCGCGGAACAACGTACAGTTTTTTTCCTACTACTACGACTACAACGTTACGTTAGGTTCGTTTAAGGCACAGACCAAAACATCTGTGCAATTGTACAGCGAAGGCATCTTACTTATGGAAGGTGTGTTGCAGTTGTACAAAGCAAGCGAAGAGGGATTTGTAGTGAATGTGCTGCAGGAACTAGCAAGCCTATTTGAAAGCATCCGTGACCTAAGTTTCGAAGAACTGTTTACGGATGAAAACGGCGTTGATACTGACCTTGACCATGCGTTGACGTGGACAAACATTATCAATTCGTGGACGACTACAAACGATATTACAACAGGCACTGTAGGCAACGGCGTAATTGTATACCCTCTATCAGATTGGGGGCAGAACAGCACAAACAACAGTGCCAATGAAGGTGTAGGTATAGGCTTTACTTATGCAGGCAACGGTACAGGGATAAGCATAAATGATGGTTTAGCACCTTTAGCAGCAAAGAACTTTAAGCCTGCTATTCGTATACAGTATGTAATCGACTACATCTTTAAACGCGCAGGCATCAACTATGAAAGCACGTTTTTTGACAGCGCCGATTTCAAGAAAATCTACATGTTTCTTGCTACGGAAACGGAACGCGCTACAAGCCGTGCAAGCTATGGTTTTCGTATGGGTATCCCGTCTACGCAAACGATTACATCTGCCAACGCAGGCATCTATGAGCAGGTCAGCTTTACAGAGGAAAGCAGCGCACCGTTTTATGACCCTGACGGACTAGTTAGTTCGAGCACCTTTAGCGCACCATACGACGGCGATTATTACTTGACTGCACGTCTTATTGTAATGGTGCAATCAGTGACGGATAGCACCTCTTTTAACGTGCTGTGCCGTATGATGGTCAATGGTGAACTTGTTACAAACACGCAGCAAGTACCATGTGACCCAAATGAAACAAATGTTGCTGACTACGGATATTTGTTAACGCTTTCGCAAGGCGATGCGGTTACAGTGCAGGTAGCACATACAAACAGTTTTGATGATGTCAGTATCATTACTACTAACTCAACAGGCACAACCTTATGGCAACTAATTTCCTATGATGGCACAGGCGGTTTTGTAGACGTATCGTCAAACTTCCCTGATATTCGGGTAGACGAATGGTTGCGTGCTATTTGCGAAAAGTTTAACATCGTCATGATTACAAAGCCTACCGATCCGGGCATTGTATATGCAGAGCCTTGGGAAGATTGGTGGAACAACGGTACAACAAAAAAGGACTTTACGAATAAGGTAGATGCAGACAGTATAAGCATTGAGCCTACTACAAAGTATCAAAAGAAAGAATACGTTTTTGAGGACAGCGAAGGCGAGGATTTTATAAACCTGTGGTATCAACACCATTTCCGTAAAACATACGGTCGTTATATCTACGAAAACGATAACGACTTTGCTACAGGCAAAGAGGAAACAAGCGACATATTTCAACCGCTGCGTAATAGGCGTGTATTTCAAAACATTCAAAACACAGGCGAAAGTTTAGTGCCTAATGTGCTAGTACCTACGTTTTGGAATTGGCACGACGGCAGTAACGGCTCAATCTACCTAAAAGAATTTGTCAGTTGTAAACCTGTCCTTGCCTATTACAACGGCTTGCAAAGCATAGGCAACGGTCATCAGTTTTCATACGGAGGCACGTTGTACAGCAACTATCCTTATTTCGCAGAGTACAACAGCGTAGGCGTTACTACTAGCACAAAGTCATTGCAATGGGGCTACACGTACCCCGATAATTTAGATGCGCCATTTGTAAGTAACGGTGACACAGCAGGGATCACAAACAACTATCTGTTTAATACGTATTGGCTGCGTATGTTCAATGAGTTGTACAGCGACGAAAGCCGCGTAATGACGTGCAAGCTTGACTTGACTACAACAGACGTATACAATCTTGAGTTTAACGATTTGCTGTACATAGAGGGCGCGTATTGGAGGATTATAAGGCTAGACAACTTTACGCTTGACAACAGCACCTTAGCTAACGCTGAATTGATTAAAGTGATTGATGCAGCAAATGCAATTATAAAACGCGATTGCAATCTGCAGGTAGATTCATTTAATACGGATGGCACAGTAAATTTTGTGTCTGCAACGACGGGTAGCGCAGCAACGCCTACAGAAGAATGTTGTACAGGCAACGGCTTTATATGGTCAGAATCGCTGACAGAGTGTTTCTACAAAAGCGGCACTAATTCTAACGGCAGTCATCCTAATGCGCCAAGCGGAATACCTCAGCCAATTAGCGGGCAAAGCAACGGTTTACTACCGGGTTTGCCGGGTACGAACGTAGTAAGCAAAACATTTGCCTTTAAAAACTCTACATCAATACAAGGTGGTACGTATACGGTGCAACTATATGCTGAAACTACAAGTGCCGCAGCGGTAAATGCTAAAACTGCAGACGGCATAGATACGTTCGACATTCCACTAGATACAATTGCATACATCACTTATGATGTAACTATGATTGAGATTGGCGGGTCAGCAGCGGCTGTAGGCGAAGCAAGCAACTTTACGGCGCGTACGTCGATAGCTAACACGCGGGATCTAGCAAGTAATGCACCTGCGGTGCGTAGGGTAGGCGGAACACCTACCGTAATTAATACGGAGAAGGATTCAGGAGTAACGGCAAGTATTGACACTGCTACAGCGCAAAGGGTCGCAGGAGCAGATGCAACCTACACAGTACAATGTACGGGTACAGCAAACGTGACTGCAAGTTGGCTCATTAACGCTACAGTTCAGTTTGTGCAATTGTCAGGACTAGACATTTCTACTGATCCTACAGCGTACTTTAACTTGTCTAATACCAAGATTCACCTAAACGACGGCAGCAACACAGAACTACACTTTAACAAATGAAGTATTGGATAAACAGCGTTGGATATGGATTACCTGTAGCTATACGGTTGACGGTAGCGAACAACGTAAAAGGTACGGGTATATGGCGATATTGGTACGGGATTAACGACCTGCATCAAAGCAATTGGAAAAAGCTGAGATTAATATTGAACAACAGATGGCAGCAGAAGCGAAAGTAAAAATTAAGGGCGAAGAAACCGTAACAGCAGCGGCAGAGAGTGCAGGCGATGCGGTAGAGCGTTTAGAACGCCGCATGGGTAAAGCGGGTAAAGGCGCAAAAAAAGATTGGGCAGGCATTGGCGATTTGTTTAGTCAGTTTTTGCCGCGAGGTTTTCAGCGTACTATCCGTTCGTTTAAATCTACACAACGTCAAATCGGGCGTTTATCGCGTGGGTTCAAGTCGCTGCGCGGTGCGATTGCTGCTACAGGTATTGGTGCATTTGTAGTTGCCCTAGGTGCTATTGTAGATAATTGGGACAAGATTAGCGAAGCCATTACAGGCGCAAGCGATGCAACAAAAGATGCGGTAACGGAAAGCGAAAAGCTAGTCAAGGCAAGCAAAGAGCAATTAGATAACATTTCTGCAACTGAAAACATTTTAAGGTTGCAGGGCAAAACAGAGGAGGACATCCTTATGATGCGCATGCAGGCTACCGACGAAGCCATCATGCAGCAGAAGATTTTGATTGATAATCTAAAAGCGCAGAAAGAAGAAGAAACGGCTGCAGCAGACCGTGTGACAAAGTACACAAAAGCTATTATTGGCTTGGTCACATTCCCGCTTACGGCTGCATTAGGAATCATTGACACGATTAGCGCAGGACTTGCAGAAATTGGTGTATTGGAAGAGGGTACAAGCCTTGCAGAAGGTTACGTATCAGGTGTAGCGGGCATGCTGTTTGACCCACCTGAAGAAGTCGCAGAGAAGGCAGATGAAACAATTGATGCGGCAGAGGCACAACTACAACGCCTAGAAAACACCCGTGCAGGTTACGCCTTACGTCAACAAGCTAACGAAGAAAAACAAGCAGAGGAGGCACGCCGTAAGCAAGAGCAAATTGACAAACAGCGTATAGCAGATGAGAAGTTTGTGCAGGATCAGTTGCTGAAGCTGCAGCAGGATTACGAAATACGCAGTTTAGACAGCGCAGATGCTCAAGCAAAAAAACGCTTGGAGATGCAATTTGATGCGGACTATCTAGAACTAGTACAGCGCGGTGCTACCTATGATGCTCTTTTAGCTTTAGCGCGTAAGTTCGATATGGACATCGCTGAAATCGATGCAAATGCAGCAAAACGTAAAAGCGACTTAGAAGCGCAGGTAGCCGATCAATTATACGAACGCTCTCTTAGCAATTTTGAGCGCCAAGAAATGGCTTTAATGAGTCAGTATGACCGCATGATTGAGATGGCAGGAGATAATGCCGAATTGATTGCGCAAATCAACGCTGCATACATTGAGGACTACGAACAACTTGTGCGCGATTCTGCAGACGAAGAAGAGAACATACAGCTACGTAAAATCGATGCTCTAGCCAATGCAACAAGTGGACTGTTCCGCACTATGGGTCAGATGGCAGAGGACAACAGCAAGCAGCAAAAAAACCTTGCAGTAGCCGATGTCTTGCTTAATCAGGCAATGGCTATGGCAGGTGCTATTCGCGGCGCTACAGAGTCAGCAAAAGACCCTATTAGCCTTGCAACCTTCATCGTGTCTATGCTAGGCACGGTATTGGGCAGCTTTGTACAGGTAAAGCAAATCATGGATCAGGCAGGCGGAGCAAGCGGAGGTGTAGGTCGAGGAGGCGGACAAACCCGTTCAGGTTTTAGCGACATGAGCGTTACACCATTGCCTGCACGATTAGATACACCTGATATGCAAGCATACGTTGTACAGTCGCAGTTGCAAGGACAAAATGCTATGGCACAGCAACTAAATAACAAGATTACGCTTTGATGGTACGGGCATGTATTGTAAATTGTACGCGAACAGTAAAAATTATGGAAAAGAAAGAGTTTAGCTATAACGGGTATGCGAACTACGAAACGTGGTTGCTGTCAGTATATGACTTCATTCCGCTTTTAGCAGAGGTTTTGTACGAACAGAATCAAGACCCTGACCGCCTCGATTACCGAGAGGTACAGGAGATATTTGAGGAATACATTGAACGAGATATTCCAAGCCGAGCAGGTATTGTACAGGACATGGTAAACGCAAGCATCGCAGAAATCGACTTTCGCGAAATCACTGAACACGTAAGTGAAGCATTGCAGGAAATGATTAACGACAACTACTGATGTCACAGTTAGACCGAGCATTAGACAAAATTACTGTACGGCTACTTGACTCTTTGCGTGAAGGCGAGGAGTACCCGCTTACGGATATGTTTACGCTGTACAAATACGAAGATGGCAGTGGTTCAATTGTCGTCGCCTTGGATACACCTGCAGAATACAGCGAGATTTTAGCTGTTTTGTACGATAACTATGGGGTCGAATACGATGTCATTGACAACTACCTGTATAACAAATACGCTTAATTATGGTCATTAGCATTAAAGGACTTACCTATAACGAGGTAACGGATTTCTTCGAAAGCTACGATGCAGGCGAAGGTGACATGGACATCTACATCAACGACTTAGGATACGTAGATGCTGCTGCAGGCGATTATCGACCTTTTGTAGAAATCGATGTGAATGATCCTAGTGAGGAAGATGATTTAATTGACGTTGCAGAGCAGCTTGCTGATGAAGAGCCTGATGCAGAAGTTGAATTTATTGGTTAAACAACAGAGATATGAGATTCGAAATTTATAATTGGGATCGCGGTTATATGACGTTAGATGCTTGGATTCATGCATGGATGATAAATCACGATTATCACGATTGGCCGCAGGTAGGAGTTTTGGAAGAACATGGAGATGTTTTTGTGTGGCATTGGGATGACATGACTGACCAAGGCGAATGGGTCATGGAAGATTTGGAAAAAGAATACGCGCGTGATGGCGTGTACGTGGAAAGAGTGCGATAAACAACAGAAACATGTACACAGTAAAAGATTTTGTTGATGACTACGATATAAGCGTGCAGGACTCACCGTTCTACAACGACAACGCTTATGAGGTCATGATCTCAGACGACATCACAGGGCGTAGGATTTATGGTGCAGTTTGGGCAGAGTCAGAAGACGAATTGCGCAAAGATTTAAATGAGATAATGTCAGAATCACAATTCATTGCCCGCATCGACGAAATTTTTGACCCATACAATTACTAAATAATCATGGCTACAGTAAGGCAAATAATTAGCTTGGTTGAAGTTCTAGAGGACGACTACGGTTACACTGTGAATGAATATGGCAGGTCAGATATTGTGTTGAAAAACACAGGTATTTCTGTAGATGATGTAGAAGACGATATGTTTGACATTGTAGATTCTTATAGTGAGTATCGTGATTTAGACGGTGACTTTACCGTTTCTGATTACAGAAAGCAGGTAAAAATCGAATTTGACTAAACAACAGAGATATGTACATTGAAGGATTAGATTACCCTACGCTTGAACGTGAATTGCGATCATTGTTTGAAACAGCACCGGAATTGTCAAGCCGCGCCGATCCTATGTTTGACAACGATACATGGGAAGACGTTTATGCGTACGTAGACATTCGTGACAAATTTTTAGGGTTTGAGGTAACGTACGATGGCGGAATGCCTTTTGTCGATGACCTGTTAGCTGAGTTTCTTGAGTTAATTGCAGATGAGTACGACGGAACGTTTATTGAGAATTACTAAACAACAGAGATGCAGCCGGAGATTCAAATTACCGTATTCACTAGCAGGGCAGAGCGCATCTTTGATTTAATCAAGGGTACAGCGTTGGAGTTAGAGGTGTTTCAAAACGGACGTGATACCATTATTGACATCTACTATACGCTAGGCTTTTTTGAAACTGAGGTTGATGAAATTGTGGAAGCCCTAGATGCTGCAAACTACGACTACGACGTCAACGACATTTAAACAACAGAGATATGAACGAAATTAGAGAATACATTTCGGAAGCAATTGCTAACGCGGACATGGCATCTTACGAAGCTGAACAAATGGGAATCAATATGTTGTCTGACGAATTGTTTGACATCGTGCGGAAGCTAGACAACATTCGCAAACAACTGTAAACAACAGAGATGCTAGTAGAAATCGACTACAAGACGATCCAACAATTGCAAGACCTTTTTGGCAGAGAGGGTTTGCGCGATGTAGTGGAATACATTGAGGAAACGAATGACCGCATGTTGAACATCGTCAAGATTGACGAATCGTCACGTTACCCTACAGTAGATGATTTCTTTGACGTCCTTGATGACTATAACATTGACTACCGAATTGTATGAGTAAAGTAATCGAATTACTTATTGACGAGAACCAAGATGCATGGGGCGTAGAGGCAATTAGCCTTGTAAAGTTCCCTGCCATCGAAGAAAATTTTGTGTTTTTTAGCAAGCAGGGCAACACACGCGGAGTAAGCCTTGCAGCAGTAGATGAGGATCAGCAGGTATTGGTAGGCGCTGCCCTGATCCCTGATAAAAACATTCCGCGTTACGACGAAGCGACGGACGAGGAATACGAGGTGTTTTTTAGCAAAGAAACGGTCAAGCTTGCATCTGAACTGTACATCAAGCAGAATCGTACAAACAACCATACACGCGAACATCAAGAATCTATCGATGAGGTTAGCGTTGTAGAGAGTTGGATTGTAGAAGACCCTGAGTTGGATAAAAGTAAATTGTACGGTTTGAGCATGCCGCAGGGTACGTGGATGGTAAAGGTTCACGTAGCCAACAGCGAGATTTGGCAAGAAGTCAAAGCAGGCAAGCTACGCGGCTTTAGCATTGAGGGCTACTTCGCAGATAAGATTGTGGAGATGCAGCGCAGGGAAATGGAAAGTTTTACTGACTATCCTGAGAGCGCAAGCAACAACGCAAAGCGTGCGTTAGAATGGGCTGAAGAAAACGGTTGGGGTAGCTGCGGCACAGAGGTTGGTAAAACCCGTGCTAACACCCTAGCAAAAGGTGAGGCGATTAGTATGGATGTGGTAACAAGGACTTACAGCTATTTGAGCCGTGCGGCAGAGCATGCAGATGTACCATACGGCGAGGGTTGCGGAGGTTTGATGTACGATGCATGGGGCGGTAAATCTATGCTAAACTGGGCAGAGGGCAAGGTCAACGCTAACAAGGATAAAACAGAGGCAGCAGAAGAAACGGAGATGAAAGAGCCGTGTTGGGCTGACTATGAGCAAATTGGCACAAAGATTAAGGACGGAAGAGAAGTGCCTAACTGCGTACCTATAAAACAAAGCAAAATGCAGAAGACCTTGAAAAAGATGTGGTTTGCAATTCGTCGTAAGTTTTACAACGAAGTAAGCCTACAGGATGGAACAGTCATTGCAACAGAAGACGATGCGCTGACTGCAGGATCAACCGTGTTTAAGATTGATGAAGAAGGATTGCCTACAGAACTAGGCAACGGTAAGTATACTACAGAGGCGGGTGTAGAAATAGAGGTTTTTGAAGGCGTACTAACAGAGTACAATGGAGAGGTAAAAGCGGTAGAAGAGAAAGAAGAAGAAATAGAGATGAAAACCGACAAACACGAATTGAACCGTATGAAGGTCAATTATTACAAGGCTTTGTTGAGAAAACGATATTACGACCGTTACGAATGAATCCACTAATAGACCGTATATGGAGTACATGGACAAACAGCGCCCAAGAGGAGTTGCTTGCTATGATTGCAGAATTTCGTGTTGACTACTTGTTAGACGACACGTTTAACCATGCTTTAGACATTGTTGAAGAAGCTATTCTCTTAGAGAATTACGACCGTGCAAAAGTAATCTTTACTGAAATGTCGCCTGCCGTATTTACGCGGTTAGATTTTGAACTGTTTGTGGAATTACTTGACGAAGCAGTTTACGGATACTAGGTAAAAGACCACATAAATAAATAGATATGAATAAAAAAAAATTCATGGAAGACGAAGAAAAAGAGGACTACATGGTACATGATGAGGAAACCATGCAGGAAGAAGAAGTGACTGAAAGCCCTAACAGTCACGAACAATTTGTAAACCTTTTGGTAGACATGGGGCTGTCTGCCGAACAAGCCGAAGCTGTGCATGAAATGGCAATGGAGTTAGTTGATGCAGGCAACGGTGAAACACAAGCACAAGAAGAAGTGAAAGAAGACAACAAAGTCGAAACTTCGCGTCAGCGTCGTCCACGACGTGCTGTGCGCCGACGTGGTGAGTTTAATCGCAACGATCGTCCACAGCGCCGCGAATTGTCGAAGGAGGAGCAAATGGAGCGCCGTATGCGCCGTTTGGCTCGCCAAAACCGAGAAATGCGTAAGCAATTGCAAGAATTCGGTGCTGCACCTGCTGCACGACCATTGCGAAACGCACCAACAGTAACACAAGAAAATAGCCCTGCGTTTAAGGCTTTGCCAAAATCTACGCAGGCAGCTATGGACTTGATTAATCAGTATCAGAAATAATGAGTAAATACTTATCACGATCTCGACGACGAGATTTTGCAGCACCTGCTGTAACCCCGACTACAACATATTCGGGTGAACGGGCAGCACCGTACGTTGCGCCTGCATTGAAGTTGGCTAAAACGCTGACAGAAGGTTGGGTACGTCAGGTTGACGGCATCCAAAACAAAGCCGTAATTTCTAGCTTGTCATCTACAGGCGTAGTAACAAACGCAGCATGCGACTATTCGTCATCTGATAGCTTGACACTTGGCGAGCGCGTATTGACACTTTCAGATTTGAGTGTCATGGAAACGCTATGCCGTGGAACATTGTTGCCTACATGGGCAGGGATGACAGGCGCACGTCAAGACATGTCTGCAGGTAATCCTGAGTTTGTACAATTTTCATTGGCTACAATTGCAGGATACGCTGCACAAGACGTAGAAAACGGAATTTGGAAAGGCATGGACTTGACAACTGACGTTACAGGCTTCCTGTCTAGCAATGCTACGTTTGACAACACAGGATACCGTGCATCTATCTTGGCTGCAGGCGGTTCATCTGCATCACCTGTCGCCGCTGAAAAGGTTATTACAGCAGGCGGTTTTAGCGCAGCTAGTAGCCAAATTTTGGGTGCTACAGGTTGTTTCCACGAAGCATACAATCAAGCGTTGACATCATGTCCTGCAATCTTGAATCGACCTGACATTGCGTTCTACGTGTCGCCAAAGACAGCAGGTAATTTCATGCAAGCGTTAGGCGCATCAGGTAGCTTCCAAGGTGTTAACATGCAAGGTGTAAACCAAGCATTTGACACATTGCAATACTTGGGTATTCCAATTCACGTATGCCCCGGTATGTTTGATGATGCAATTATCTTGACGTACGAAGACAACTTGGTAGTAGGTTCTAACTTGAACACGGACTACACAAATGCTACGTACATCGATGCTTGGAAATACGACGGTTCAGACAACGTTAAAATTGTCATGAAGTTCGGACTTGGAATGCAGGTCGGTATTCCCGGCGATTGCGTTGTAGGTGCGTTGACTGCTGTAATCACTGACTAAAGCATAGTGTAATATGGCATGTGATCTTTCAAGCGGACGGGTAGTTGACTGTAAAGATTCAGTTGGCGGCATTAAAACGGTATACATTGGTAACTACGCAGACATGCCTTCAGGGGCAGATTGGGCTGCGGCTTCCAATGACACGGTAACGGCTATTAGCGCCCAAACCTTTTACCAATTTGATGTGCGACCTGAAACTAGCAGCTTGACCGTAAGCTTTCAATCAGATCCCGCCAATGGCACTACGTTTTTTGAGCAATCATTGAGCGTTACATTGCAAAAGATAGATGCTACTGACATTGCAGATATTCGTCATTTGTGTCAAGGTCGCCCTAATATTTGGGTACTTGACAACAACGACAATGTTTTCTTGTTAGGAGCAGTGCACGGATGTAATGTGCAAGGCGGCAGTTTGGTATCAGGTCAAGGATTCGGTGATTTGTCCGGATACACAATTGACTTTGTAGGGCGTGAGGCTAACCCTGTATTCTACGCGGCTGCGCCGTTGTCAGGGGTAACCAATATCACAATCTCTGCATAATATATATGGTTAGAATAGAAAGGGGCAGGTCAAATGGCTTGCCCCTTTTTACTACAAAGGCACATGGTACAACTCTATAAGCAAAACGTAGTGCAGTACGCACGGATTAAGTTAGACGGTTACACGGGAACGGGTGATATTTCTGTTACGTTAGAAAACGTATTAACAGGATACCAAAGAACTGCAACAGTTAGCAATCAAACGACTAACGGACGTTTTACGCAGGTAACTATTCCTATGCAAACGTGGTACAATGATGCGGATTTACACGAAGGATTTTATACCTTAAAGCTGACTGACGGCAGCACCAAAACATACGCAGATCGTTTAGCGTTTGTGCGTGCTACATCAAATACTAGCTTTACGGAGAGTACGTACACAGCGTACGATGACACAGACAATGAAGTTTACGAAGTATACGAGAAGTGAATAAGAACAATTTTTCCATCTTAGAATATCAGTCCACGAACGCGCCTTTGTTTCGTGAGAATAGCAACAAGCTATGGATTGATTGCGGCGCTGACAACCTGTACCCTTCGTATCTAGAAGAACTGTATGCAAGTAGCAGCATGCATGGGGCAATTATTAAGGGCGTTGCTGAAATGATTTTTGGTGACGGTCTAAATGCTACAAACAAAGATGACCATATTGAGCAATGGCTCAAGGTTAAAGAAATTTTTGGTGACGAAGAATGCCTGAAAAAAGCTGCGTTTGACCTCAAATTGTACGGTCAGGCGTTTTTGAACATTATTTGGTCACAGGATCGTACGACGATTAGCAAGGTGCATCATATACCTGCATCTACAATTCGTTGCGGTATTGCCGATGACGAAGACAACGTACCGCTGTTTTACCACAAAACAGATTGGACAGAGTTGAACACCAAGCCGCACGTAATTCCGGCGTTTTCCTCTACCGATCGTACAGCGGCAAGCCAAATCATTCACGTAAAGAATTACACGCCGCTTTCGTTTTACTACGGCTTGCCTGACTACTTGCCATGCACAAACTATGCGCAGGTAGAAGCAGACCTTAGCGCGTATCACCTTAGTTCAATTAATCAGGGTTTTTTCCCTAGCACGATTATGAACTTTAACAGCGGTGTGCCTACAGAAGACGAACGCGCAGAATTGGAACGGTTGGTATATCAGAAATTTGGAGGCGCAAACAACGCAGGCAAGATTTTGATGACGTTCAACGATTCGCAGGATACAGCACCGACTATCGAAAGCTTCAACTTAACGGATGCGCATCAGGTGTTTGATTACCTCAGCGAACAATGCAGCAAGAAGGTATTAAGCGGTCATCGCGTTACGTCGCCTTTGCTGTTTGGTGTGCGTGATTCGGGCGGTGGATTTGGAAACAACGCAGACGAAATGAAGGATGCGTATGACCTTTTCTACAACACGGTGATACTTCCTTTCCAACGCTTGCTTCTAGATGCCCTAAAACCCGTCTTTGCGGCTAGTAGCGTAACACTAGATATGTACTTCACACCGTTAAAGCCTGCATCATTTATTGATACTGACAATCTCTTTGACAGCAACGCACCCGACAGCCGTAAACGCGATGCTAGTTACGATGGCGGTCAAATAGATAGCGCAATGGAAATTGTGCGACAAGTTAAAGAAGGTGTTTTGTCTATCGATCAGGCAAAAGTATTCTTAGTGCAGATGCTGCAGTTTACGCCGGAGGTAGCAGAAGCTTTGTTTACTGACGATAGCGCAATTGAACAAATTGAAGAAGAACAAGACGAGCAAGAAGCAACTGCACAAACGCAATTGTCATGCTGCGGCGGTGAGGGTCATATAGAGTTAAAAAAAAAAGGAACGACCCTAAAGGAAAGGATGCGTGAATTTGACGCACGATTAGGAAAAGATTATTACTACGTTCGTTCGGAATGGGTTAGTGATGTGCAGGCAGATGCAAAACTGCATACGCAAAAACATTTGTTTTACGAACAGTACGCAAACCCGGAAATAGTTGAGCAAGGAAGTTACGGCGACATCTTGAGCCGTGAAGGATTCGTATTTGCTGTACGCTACATGTACGAGGAAACAGCACAAACGCCTAGTCAAGGAGGTAAGAGCCGCGATTTCTGCGTACAGATGATGGAACTATCAGATGAAGGCGTAGAGTACCGATATGAAGATATTGTAGCTATGGAAGGCGAAAATGCTGAATTTGGTCACAACGGAAGACCCTATTCAATTTGGCTGCACAAAGGAGGCATTTACTGCCGACACGGTTTTGCTAGAAACATTTACATCTATGCGCCGGACGGTGAGCCAAAAGAAATGGATATGGTAGAAATTGAAGGTGCATGGGATGATGTCATGCGCCGTGTAGGAAACAACCCGGAAGTAGTGCAGAGAGGTGAGGAATACGTCGCACCGATTGACACACCATCGCGGGGAGCATATAGATAAGAAATGGCAACGTTATACATTAGTTCAAGCAAATTAAAGCGCGATAGCGCACTAGGTTCTACGGTTGACGATAACCTCGTTCAGCCGTACATAAGAATTGCGCAGGATCGTTGGATTCTTCCTGCGTTAGGTACGAAGCTTGCAAACAAGCTAAATACACTGATTGATGCAGACGAAGTAGGCAATGCAGGCAATGAGAATTACAAGACACTGTTAGAAGATTACATTCAACCGTGTCTAGTGCAACTTGCTTTTGTTGAGTTAGCGTACCCTTTACGCTTAAAGTTTGCGAACAACAGCGTTACCTTGAACAGCAGTGAACAAGGGCAAACAGCAAGTGCTAGTGATATAAAGATTGTAGTAGAGCAATCAACTGAAATTGGCATGTTCTATCGTCAACGCATGATAGAATGGCTGCAGTTTAACCAATTGGCTGAGTACACTAATAACACGGGTGCAGACCTATCGCCAAGCAAACGCAATTACTTTGGAGGACTCAACGTATACCCACGAATTCCCACAGACAATAAACTCAAAGCAATTGCAACAGCTCTTGGCATTAGATACTACAACACGTAATATTATGAAGCTTGTAAAATATTTGCACGATGTCAACGAAAGTAACTGACCTAACAGCCCTAGCAACTACGCCTGAAGACAGCGATGAGTTGCATATTGTCGATGTAAGCGATACTACCGGAACAGCAGCCGGAACTAGTAAGCGCATTGATGTAAGCGTTTTAATGGGCAAAGCGCCTGTACAATCTGTAAACGGTGCGACGGGTACGGTTGTACTTGACGTAGGTGATCTAGATGATGTAACTACTTCTAGTGTTGCATTACGTGATATTTTAATAGCCGACAGCAGTGGCAATTTTGAGAACAGTCAACTGTTTAACACGATATACACGCTGCTTAAACTTGGCACGTCTACCACCTTAACGGACGGTGCTAACACCAACTCTGAGATGGAGTTGACAGGCACAACTGC
>CEPR01010149.1_pt1 | contig 20733 bp, 35 predicted proteins | sample 530431 | NCBI WGS metagenome assembly CEPR01 (sample SAMEA2620078, study PRJEB7988) | marine metagenome | isolation source: saline water (ENVO:00002010), including
ATATTTTATATATTTCTCTGAAGATACTGTAAGAAAAGCTTCTGAACTTTTCCTAAAGAGGGGACATCAATCTGAGGCTACATTAGAGCATAATGAAAAGCTAGACGGGATGACTGTTGTTGAAAGCTGGCTGGTTGAAGATGAGAAAAAAGATAAGTCTAGAAAATACGGTTTTGATGTACCTATAGGGACCTGGATGGTTTCTATGAAGGTATATAATGATGACGTGTGGCAAAAGGTAAAAGCCGGTGAAGTTCACGGTTTTTCTATAGAAGGCTATTTTGCTGATAATGCAGACCAGGGACCAAAAGATGTCTTACCGGAAAACTTCTGTGATGAATGCGTGCAGGAACTGAATGCAGAATATGAATTACTAGAACTACTTGATGAATTAAATGAAGAGGTAAATTTAGAATCTTATGGAGGCTATCCTAGTTCTGCTGTTAATAACGCTAAAAGAGGAATAGACTTAAATGAGAAAGTGGGCAATCGTTGCGCTACCCAAGTTGGAAAAGTTAGAGCGCAGCAAATCGCAAAAGGAAATACAAAATTTACTGTCTCTACTCTCAAAAGGATATATAGTTATCTCTCTAGAGCAGCCACATATTATGACCCAAAAAATACAGAAGCCTGCGGAACCATATCTTATTTACTATGGGGAGGAAAAAGTATGTTGACTTGGGTCACTTCAAAACTAAAAGGATTAAACGAAATAAATGCAGCTTCTGTTATTATAGATGGTAGAGCTGCTTATTCTACGATAGAGGAAGCCGAAAAGGCTGCCGAAGATATCGGATGCGAAGGATATCACGCTCACGAGTATGAAGGTGATACTTGGTATATGCCGTGTGAAGAACATAATCTTGCAAAGGTAGGTCCAAGAGGAGGCATTAGGAAGAGTCCTAAGGCCCCTAAATCTGACACACCTAATCCTAATCCAAAAGGAAAAGGAACGGCAAAAGGAGATGCTTCAGGGAAGACTGGAGCAAAGGTCTCTGCTAAAGACAGAGCCACATTAAAAAAGAAAGCAGATGATTTCAATAAAAAATATAAAGAAAAACTGGGCTATGGTGTTACTGTTGGTATGCTTGCCTCTGTTTTTCAGCGTGGGCTTGGAGCTTTTAATACAAGCCACAGTCCAAATGTTAGGTCGGCTTCTCAGTGGGCTTTTGCTCGCACTAATGCCTTTTTATACTTAATTAAGAACGGCAGACCACAAAATCCTAAATACACTACAGACTACGATTTACTACCAAAGAAACATCCTAAGTCTAGCAAATAATGAGATTTACTAGAGCAAGATATAATAATAGAATACCTTCACCTAGGGACAGGCGTAGAGCCTGTCTTTGTGATGATGGTAGAACATATTCCACAGAATGTTGTGAAGGGGGTTTCCAAAACCAGGGTATAGGTTCTTTAAGTGGAGGAGAGTCTAGTATTATTATTCCCCCGGAGGTTGAATCAGTTATTCCACCTCCACCACCAGTTATTTCTGACTACAATAAATATAGGATTTCTGCTTGTACCGGAGGGGGTTCATACAATATATTTACTTCACAAACACTTATAGTTAGTGGTATTTATGACTTAACTCTATCTAATGGAGTCTCCGGGTGTTTTAGGGTAGGATCAAAAACAACTACAGCTGACGTTCTAGTTACTGCTATAAATTCTGTAGCCTTTGATGGTTGTTCAGATTGTGCAATAGTATTAGACCCTGAAGGAGATCCGGCACCAACTTGTACAGACAAAGTTTTAGTTATCCAAATATGTAACGAAAATGCGGCTGTAGATGACAACTTTGATGTACTCTTAAATAATACCAAGATTGGAGAGGTTGACCTTAATCAAGATGCTAGAATAGGATCTTTCTTTATTGGATCTACAAATACTGATATTAGTATAACTGGATTAGAAGACGGATTTCTTTGTTCTATAAGTGATATGGTTGTTTATAGGTTTGATCCTTCATTACTATATGAAGGAACCAACACCCTATTTATGAAGAATACTCAGTTAAATAATAATGGAAATGCTGGGTCTATTGGTATAAGAAATTATACGTTGACTGGAAACAACTTGAGCAATCCGTGTGATATACAAGACTTATTTTATTCAGGTACAACTGGTGTTAATTTTGTACAAGAATTTACATTCAATACTTGTTGTGCTAATCTAGATTGTTCTCAAATTACTTTTAGTGGGTTCTCTGTATCTCAAAGCGGAACTGTTACAGAGGGAAGTGCAGATATAGGAACTATATTATCTACAACCCCTTCCTCAGTATCTGCTAACACAAGTACTTCTCCTGTTTCTGTAGATTTAAGTGTTTCAGTAGAAGTGCCTGAACCATATGTAAATGCTGGACAGACAATATCACCAGCTTGTACAGTTACTGTTAATCAACCAGGACTTACATTGACTAGATATACAGCCTTTTGGTCAGGAACTAAAGATATAAGAATTCAAACACACCATAACGGTACTACAAAACTTTATACAGATATAAAAGGAGGTGCTGTTGTGTTTAGTTACTCTGAGCCTACTGGAGATACAGCAAGCTGGACTGCTGGAGCAACGGATATAACTTTAGCTGGATTTGATACAGCTACTTATTTCGAAGGAGATCCGGATGTTGGATTAGATCCAGGTATATTTACTTTCACACATTACTCAGCATCAGCATTTACTACAGTTCAAAGTGGAACTGGTACTGGTAATGTTCAAATATCTCCGCTTAGTCTTCAAAATGTGTCAGGAAGTTATGTACCTATAGCACCACACAACCCAGCTGCTAATGGATTAAAGGCTTATGCTAGTCCTTATGCTTCTAATGCGCCAGTATCCTCAGGACTTGGAACACTTGTTAGTGATGGATACTACACTATAGCTGGTTCTAGCACTCAGGTAAGAGTTTCATCCGGAGTAATAACTGTAATGACTATTCCTTAAAAATACAACAGATTCATTTTAAATAAGTAATATTAATATAAAGTAAAATTATGAAAGCGACTGAAATCGTAGACAAACTAAAAGACGTGCTTTTAGGGGCTGAAGCTTCTGAGGAGCCACAAACAGAAGACCTTTCTGCAGAGTCCGTTGAGGAGGCTGTAGAAGAGACTCCTCAAGAGGAAGTTAACCTTAACGAGGATGGTGAATCAACTGAGGCTGTTGAGTCAGTAGAAGAGGTTGAGGCTAAAGAAGATCTTTATGTAAGTAAAGAGGAATTTGCTGAATTGAAGTCAATGGTTGAAAAACTAATGGTTGATATGACAGCTAAAGATGAAAAGATGAATGAGGATGTACCAAAAGAGGAATTAGCTGCTGTAGAAGAGGAAGTAGCTCCTATAGTTCATTCTCCTGAATCTAAGGCAGATGTTAAAGTTAATCTTTATGGACAGAATGGCGTCCAAACTACTGCCGATAGAGTATTCGCTAAAATAGCAAAAATTAGAAATTAAATTAAATACTTACTAAAAAATGGCAACAACTATTTCAAATGACGTAACTAGGATATTCAAGAAGACTGAAATCCTTACTTCAGGTACGACTCTTGTTGGAGCAGATAGTGGAAAAGTGATTTTCTTAAATGCAACAGGAGGAGGAACAGTTACTCTACCAGCCCTCAAACTGGGAGCTAACTTTAAATTTATCATTGGTTCTACAGAACCTACTACTAACTGGATTATTGATTCAGCAGAAGGAGATAATATTGACGGTATTCTAGTAGTAAATGGTGCAAGTGTAGCAGCAGTAGAAGAAGATCAAATCAATTTTGTAGCTTCTACAGCAGTAGCAGGAGACTATATAGAACTAGAATGTGACGGTTCTAACTGGTTTGTTAACGGTGTAGGTAGTGCAGCAGGTTCAATTACAGCTACTGACCCATCATAATCTAAAAAATAAATAATAAAATGGCAACAACTAACAGCTTAACCACTACTTACGCAGGCGAATTTGCAGGAGAATATATATCTGCTGCCCTACTTAGTGGTGTTACTATTGAAAACGGTGGGATTACAGTAAAGCCCAACGTAAAATTTAAAGAGACTCTAAAGAAAGTATCTACTGATGATATCGTAAAAGATGCTTCTTGTGACTTTGATCCTACTTCTACGCTAACTATCAGCGAAAAAGTACTTCAGCCCGAGTTCCAACAAGTCAACCTACAATTGTGTAAAAAAGACTTTGTGTCGGATTGGGAAGCAATTTCTATGGGATATTCAGCTCATCACGATCTACCAGCTAAATTTAGCGACTTCTTGATTTCTCACGTTGCAGCTAAAGTAGCACAAAAGACAGAGCAAAACATTTGGAGAGGTGTTACTGCTACTAATGGTGAATTTGATGGTCTAACTACTTTGTTATCTACAGATGCAGATTTACCAAGTGGACAAGAGGTTGCAGGCACTAGCATTACTTCAGGTAATGTAATCGCTCAATTAGGTTCAATTGTAGATGCTATTCCTTCTGCACTATATGGATCAGAAGACCTAAATATATATGTATCTCAAAACATTTACAAAGCTTATGTTAGAGCTTTGGGTGGATTTGGTACTGATGGTCTAGGTGCTGCTGGTTACAGAAGCGAAGGTACTAACCAGGATATTAAACCCGCTTTCTTTGATGGAATAAGAGTATTTATGGCTAGTGGACTTAGTGCCAATACGGCTGTAGCTGCTGAGAAAAGCAACCTATTCTTTGGAACAGGATTGTTAGCTGATCACAACGAAGTTAAAGTCATTGATATGAGTGACATTGACGGAAGTGACAACATCAGAGTAGTAATGAGATTTACTGCTGGTGTTCAGTATGGCGTTGTTGAAGATATCGTTACTTACGGTATTACTAACTCTGCTAACTAATAACTGATTAACTAACCAAAAGGGGTAGGTAAGCCTTGAGCCTACCTACCCTTTTTTAATACTTATAAATATGGCTTGCGATTTAACAGGAGGAAGAGCTAAACCTTGTAAAGATGCTGTAGGTGGTATAAGAAAAGTACATTTTGCGGATTTCGGCGATCTAGGCGATATGCCTTTGGGAACTAATGACGAAATCACAGATATGGATGGAACCTTTACTTATCACACTTATGACGTGAAAGGTAACTCTTCTTTAGAGACTAATATCAATTCATCTATAGAAAACGGAACAACTTTCTTTGAGCAAGTGGTAAATATCACTTTGCACAAATTATCTAAAGAGGATAACAAAGAACTTAAGTTAATGGCCTTTGGGAGACCTCACGTTTTAGTAGAAACATTTGATGGTAATGTTTTATTGGTTGGTAGAGAACACGGTGCTGAGATAACTGGTGGTACTATGGTAACTGGTACTGCAATGGGTGATCTTCAGGGATACACACTAACTCTAACAGCAAATGAAACTACTATGCCTAACTTCGTGAACGGTGCTACTGCTGCGGATCCTTTCGCAGGTATGACTAGTGCTACCGCTACGGAATCAACACAAAGAACATTATAATACTAGTAATCTAATGTTCAAAGGGGACTTTAGGTCCCCTTTTTTTATATAAAACACTTAGCAAAATATTTAGTTATATTAGTATGATAAGGTTATTGCCAAGTACTGATTCACAAACTGTGAAAATTCTGCCTAGAGTTGTAACAGCTCAAACAGGCTTGTCTTTAAAGATTGTTGAGGATGGAACTAATAGATCTGAGACCTTAACGGGTCTAAGTTCCACAGTAAACGGAAACTTTATAGATGTGGATTGCACTTTCAGTATTTTGTCTGATAATAGTATGTTCAATATAGAATTGTTTAAGGATTCGACGTTGTATTACCGATCTAAAGCTTATTGCACAGATTCGTATGTATCTACTAGCGAATATACTATAAACGATAGTCAATATACTGAGAGTGATGCTGGCGATAGTAACCGACAATATATTATGGTATGAATTTAAATGTAGTAAATCTTTCCGGGTATGAAATCCCTAAGGTTATAGAGAAACCTCGTAACTCTTGGGTTGAGTATGGCGAAACTAATGACCATTTTGGTGAGTTAGTAGAAAGATATCTCGGAAGTCCTACAAATAGCCGTTGTATTAATGGTATTTCTGATATGATTTACGGTAGAGGATTAAACGCTACCGATTCAGCAGAAAAACCGGTTATGTTTGCTAAGATGCAAGCATTATTACAGCCAAAAGAGGTTCGTAGAATCGTAAATGACCTAAAAATGTTGGGCCAAGCAGCCGTTCAGGTCGTTTATAAGAACAGAAAAAGAGAAATAAATGGTCTATTTCACTTTCCAATGGAAACATTGAGGGCTGAAAAGGCTGAAGGAGGTAAAGTAAAAGCATATTACTATCATAACGACTGGAAAAACATTAAACCTAACGAAAAACCAAAAAGAATACCTTCTTTTGGTAATGGTACGCGTTCGCAACGTATCGAATTATATATTATTAAACCTTATAAGTCCGGTTTCTACTATTATTCGCCAGTAGACTACCAGGGATGCTTACAATATTGCTCTTTAGAGGAAGAAGTAAGTAATTATCACCTATCTAATATCCAAAATGGTCTTCAACCGAGTATGTTGATCAATTTCAACAACGGAATACCTAATGAAGAGAGTCAAGAGATTATAGAAAGGAAGATTTATGAGAAATTTAGTGGCACTAGCAATGCAGGACGATTTATATTGGCATTTAATGATGGTGTAGAGAATCAATCAGACGTTCAGCCTATAAATTTACCCGATGCACACGCTCAATATGAATTTTTGGCTAAAGAGAGCCGAGAAAAGATAATGATAGGGCACGGAGTAGTTTCTCCGATACTTTTAGGTATAAAAGACAATACTGGCTTCGGAAATAACGCTGAAGAGCTTAGAACAGCATCTATTTTGATGGATAATATGGTTATCAGACCATTCCAGCAACTTTTGCTGGATTCTTTTAATGAATTGCTGTCTTATAATGGTATAGTATTGGATTTATACTTTGTAACGCTACAACCAATAGAATTTACAGAATTAGACAATATAGCAACTAAGATTAAACGCGAAGAGGAGACCGGAGAGAAGCTTTCTGCTGTCGAAGAGACAATAGAGGTGACAGAACCCGAGAAAGTCGAAGAGGAGGCATCTATGGAGCTTGTAGAAGGAGATATATAACATATGAAGGCATTATTTATAACAATGACGGAATTAAAGCGCAAATCTATCATAGATGGTGCGCTTGATACTGATAAATTGGTTCAGTTTGTTGAGGTGGCCCAGGATGTTCACATTCAGAACTTTCTAGGAACTAAATTGTATGATAAGATACAAACCTTAATAACTGGAGGTACTTTAGATGATTCCGCTAATGCTGCATATAAGACATTACTTAACACATATATTAAGCCTATGCTAATTTGGTATAGTCAATATAGTTATATACCATTTGCTGCTTTTCAAATCAGCAATGGTGGTGTTTTTAAACATAGTAGTGAATCTAGTGAGTCAGTAAGTAAAGAAGAATTAGATTCGCTTACAGCGAAGGCTAAAGACTTTGCTGACTTTTACACAAATAGATTTGTAGATTATATGATAGAAAATAGTAGTTCATTTCCGGAATATACAGGTTCTCAAGATGAGGGAATGTATCCGGACAAAGATCCTTTAGCATACGGATGGGTATTATAAAAATGTATAAACCTAAAACTGAGAATATTGTCAAACTCAGTAGGTTTTTAAAAAAGATAAAGAATGGCAAATAGTATAGATTGGGGCAAGATTTATTGTTTTACTGAATTTGGTAATGAAGATTTTACCATAGCAGAAATAATTCCTGCTGAATCTTCTCCTGAGTGTTTCTTAGGAGCATTAGAAGGCAATCAGATTGAAACATTAGCCTTGACAATAGACGATATAACTCTATACACAGCAGATAACACAGATTTACAAGCAGATCAAACCTTAGTACAACTATATACATAAAAAATAAATAATGGCAACAGCAAATTTTAACGAACCCACTAGCGCAACCGACGTAAATGGTAATATACCATATATAGGTGCAGAACCTGGGGACAATAATGATGGAACTACCCTTAGGGAATCCTTTAAAAGGGTTAATGCTAGATTAAAAGAAATATTTGGAGCGCAAGATGGATCGAATAATGTTCAAACTCCATTTGTTGACGCAGACAATATAAAAGACAATCTTATCTCAGGTCAAAGTCAAATGACTGGTGATGTAGAAGACGGTGATGAACTTATGGTTTCTGATGATGGGACTATAAAAAGAGCAGGCTTTTCTGTTGTTAGAGACGCTGTCTTTACTGACGTTAGTGGTGATGCTACAATAGCTGCTGGAGGAGCTTTAACAATTCAAGCGGACTCTGTAGAGGGTACTATGCTAAATACCAACTCTGCGGATGGTACAACATTAGAGTTATCATCAGATAGTTTATCAGTATTAAAAGTACCTAACGATTTAACAGTAGATAATTCTACTATCGCTCTGAATACAGGAACAACTTTTAACGGGGCAGGAGCTAGAACTGTAAGTGTAAAAGACGATGGTATCACTCACGCAAAATTAGAACCAAGATATACTGCTTCAAAAACAGATTATGGTAATATATCAACAGACACTACTATAGACTGGTCTGCTGCTGCTGTACACGAAATTACAATGACAGGAGCAGCCACTTTGAATTTTAACAACTACAAAAAAGGACAAGTTATAGATTTACTAATCACTGGTAATGTTACTATAACTTTTGGAACTGTCTCTGGAACTCCATCTATAAATCAAGTAGGTTCTTCTACTTATGATGGCACTAAAGATAATATTATACAAGTGCTTTGCACAGACGATGATGCAACCCCTACATTCTTATTTGCAGTAGGAGATTATACATCAGACACTAATCCCGCATAATTATGAAAGCAAGAACTGAAAACGGAACAATTAAAACCTATAAAAGTTTACCTTCTACATATACTAAGTCAGATGGTAGTGTAATACTAAACTTTAGAAAAGCATCTAAAGAGACTATAGAAGCAGAAGGTTTTTATGATATAGTAAAACCAAGCTATGACCCACAAACTCAAAATAGAGGTGGTTTGCAATGGGATGAAAGTAAAAAAATATTTACGTTTCCTGTAACTGACATTGACTTTAATCAAGAGGTAGATGTTATTGGAGAGGATGGTGAACCAACAGGCGAAACAGAAAAGAGATATAAGATAGCCGATATTAAAGCAAGTAAGTTATCTGAGATAAAATCTAAAGCAGGTAAACTATTAGAGCCTACTGATTGGCAAGTTATAAGAAAGATGGAAAGGGACATTGATATTGACACAGATGTAGCTACAGAAAGAGCAGAGATTTTAGCAGAAGCCGATAGGTTAGAAGCTGAGGTAAATGCTAAGAAAAGCTACAAAACTGTTTTAGAATACAACGTACAATTTTTCCCACCATCTGAAGAAGAGTTAATATGAGTTTTAATAAGAAGTTTTTTGCAACAGGAGGTATAGTAGCTTCCTCTGCTGAATGTACTACTGATACTACTGATAAATTTGGAGATTCAAAAGGTAAGGCATTATACTCAATGGATTATGATGCAAGTGATACTTCAGGAGTCTATAATGGAACAGCTACTGATGTTGACTTTGGAGTAGGCGGACAAATAAACTATGGTGCAAGGTTTAATGGTAGTAGTAGTAAGATAGTGACTGGAATAGATTTAACCAGTTTTAGTTCCGCTTCGCTATCTGTGTGGGTGTACTGGACAGGTGGTAATTTTAAACCAATATTTGGAGGCCAAGACAATATAAGTGGTTCTACAACTATAAATAGATTTAACACAGGTATTTCAGATTCAGGAGGCAGGTTAGATTATATAAGTAAACAAGGGGATTTTTTTAGAACAACTGATATGTCTTTGTTTAGTTCTAATGCTTGGAATCATATCGTAATAACTGACGATTTTACAACTAATATCACCTCCTCGAAACTATATGTAAATGGTCAATTAGAGGATAGCTTCGCTCGTATTGTCACTAATTATGGAGGTGCAATCAACACTAATCTTTATATTGGTCAAGGTAAAACAAACAGTAATGGCCAAGAATATTTAACAGGAAGTTTAGACCAAGTAAGAATATTTTCATCAGTCTTAACATCAACACAAGTTTCTACCCTATACGCAGAAACTGCTTGTGTACATACTGCAACTGCTAACACCGCAGACTTTCCTTCAGGCGCAACAGCAGTAGCACATTACCCTCTTGACAATAGTGCAGAAGATAACAAAGGAACAAACGATGGTACTGAAAGTGGTGATGTAGAATACAGATTCGGAAAGTATGGTCAAGCGGCGGTGTTTGATGGAACTGATGGGTGCGAAATAATTACAACAATCAACAATAGTGTTTTACCAGTTAATAGTTCTTTTTCCGTAAGTGCTTGGTTTAGGTATGATGCCGTTTCAGGTACGACATCACCACTTGGTATGACTGATACTGATTCAAGTTTTGATGGTTGGGCATTTTTTGCAAGTACAAATAATTTTTCACTAGCTTGGAATGGTGCTGCGCCGGGATTTACAACTGGTTCAACACATACGATACAAGTAGGTATTTGGTTTAATGCGGTTTTTACTTATGATGGTTCAGGTACTTCTAAAATGTATATAGATGGTTCTTTACAAGGCACAAGAACAAGCACAGTAATTGATACTCCTGCATCAACTACATTTTTAAGAATGGGGGATGGAGATGTATGGGGTACGCATAATGGTGCTATTGACCAAGTAAGAATATTCTCAACTGAACTTACATCAGACCAAGTAACCGAACTTTACAACGAAAAACCTGAAACAGATACATCTAACTTTAAGTCTGTATTGTATGAGGGTACAGGTGCAACACAATATATTTCTAATATTGGCTACAATTTAGATGTTAATAATGGTGGAGATGGCGGTATGCTTTGGATAAAAGAAAGAACAAGTACCTCTTCGCACAGAATAGTAGATTCTGTTAGAGGCGATAAAAAAAGACTTTTCACTAATAATTCTGGAGCAGAAACTACTACAACCGAAGGTGAAACTTTAGAGGCTAATGGATTTTTTATTGGTGCAGACAACGGAAGTAATGAAAGTGGGCAAGACTATGTAGCTTGGGTATGGAAAGCAGGAGGCGATGCGGTTACAGGAACAGGAAGTGGAGTAACGAATGTATCAATTTCAGCCAATACAGATGCAGGTTTTAGTATAGTAAAATATACAGGAGGTGATAGTGCATCAGATACAGTAAATCACGGACTTACAGATGCTGAAGTGATTATACTCAAAGACCTTGATGATGGGGCTAATAATTGGAGAGTTTGGCATAAGGATTTGACTGCAAATCATTGGTTGTATTTAAACTTACCTAATGCTGAAGCTGATGCTGCGAGTGATGGCGGTATAAGAAATGTTGATTCTAATAGCTTTGGATTTATAAATAGTACTTCTAATGCAGATTCAGTCGGTATAGAGGGTGTTAATAGTGATGAAAGTGATTACATAGCTTACGTTTGGAAGTCAATATCCGGATATAGTAAGATGGGTACTTATGAGGGGTTAGGCACTTCTGTAGTTACTGAAACAAATTTAGGTTTTAAACCTTCTTGGGTATTAATTAAAAATATTGATAATTCAGCAAATTGGAATATATATGATTCAAGAATTGCAGGAAGTGATGTTGTGGATTTTATAGCGTACCCTAATTTACCTAACACTATTATTTCGGGTAGTCATACTGTTACAATGCAAACTGACGGTTTTCAAGTTAGTGCCACAGACCATTTACAAAATAACAAGTCAGGAAGTACCTATTTATATATGGCATTTAAATAAAATAAAATGGATGACGGAATGAAGATATTCTCATTGTACTCAGCGAATCTATTCGCTTTAGTTTTTAGCGTAAGTGAATTTAACGCTTGGCTACAGATGCTTGTAATGGGGTCTACTTTAGTTTTTACATTAATACAAATATATAAAGCCCTAAAAAAATGAAAATGCCTACTAATGGTGTAGCAAAAGATATTCGCCACTATGTTGGTGCGCTTATTGTTTTCTTCTTAGTAATTATAATACTATTCTATCTTACCAAATACCAAATACCAAGTGAAAACTCTCAGATAGTAAACACGCTTATTGGTATGATAGCAGCGAGTATTGCGATGGTAATAAGCTCTATTACTGGTAGGAATCCTGACGATTTAGAGGCTGCTAAGAAGAAAATTAGTAACTTAGAGATGAAAATAGAGATGCTTGTCCAGGCTAAGGATATGCTTGAAAATATGCTTATAAAGGTACAAGACGATACTATCGACAGATTATTGCTTAACAAAGCAATGAATCACGATGATTGTAAGACAGGAAAGTGTGGCTGTAAAAACAAATGTCAAAATGACTCTTAAATATTTTTCATATGAAGAGTTTGATTCTCCGGATCTGCCTAACAGCGGGTTTGCTAATATGGATAGGGACTTCCTTTCAAAGTTGGATAGAGCAAGAGAGATTGCTCAGATTCCGTTCAAAATTAATAGTGGATACCGAACCGATACTCACAACGAAAAAGTTGGAGGTAAGCTCAACTCTAGTCATAGATTCGGTTACGCGGCAGACATTGCCATTCGTAATTCGAGGGAAAGACACGATATACTTGCAGCGTTGCAAGACGCTGGATTTAACAGGTTTGGCATTGCGTCAGGCTTTATACACGTCGATAACGACCCGCAGAAGACCCCAAATGTACTGTGGACCTATTAGTTCTACTACAGGAAGCACAATAAAATATGAGTGAAATTAAAGTGAAGGCTAATGGTCTTCGCAACGAATTGAAAGAGATACGCAAAAGTATCGACAAACTAACTGAAGTGTTACTGCTTCAACAAACAAACAAACGAAATGAAATATTTAATACTAGCAGCTCTAATGGCGAGCTGCGCAACACAAAGAGAAATAAACCTAGAAAGGTTTAAATATGTAACTAAAGATGTCTGTACAGACAATCCTCACGAAGTTAAATTAGCACAAATATTATACAACGAAATAGTAAATGGCCGGTAGGAAGAAATTTAAGGATACGGCAGTAGGAAGGTTTCTACTTCAGAAGATCCCTAATGTAGTACATAAGATAGCAGAAGACACGCCTGTTGGCGGTGTCATTGAAGCTATTATTGGCGGTAGTGATATGTCCCAGGAGGATAAAGAAGTAGCTTTAGAGAAGCTACGACTAGAGAGGGCTGAGATGGACGGTATCACTAGGCGGTGGGTAGCAGACAGCAGAAGCAGTTGGCTTGCTCAAAATGTTAGGCCACTTACACTAGTATTTCTTACAGTAGCTTTTGTAGCTGGCTGGTTCTTAAACATAGAAGAGTTATCGGTCGTGAAAGAGCTGTTGCAGATTGTTTTCATAGGCTACTTCGGCTCTAGAGGAGCCGAGAAGATATTAGGCGATAAACACCATAAATAATGGCTAAAGGCATCATTGTAAACTACAGACCTAAAAAGAAGGTTAAACGACCAGGTAGGCACGCTAAGTCTAAGACTAGCGTGCTAAAGACTTCAAAGTACTATAGTAAACCCTACAGGGGACAAGGCAGGTAATTAGTACATATCAAATGTGGTGATGTTTTACTTTAAGGTAAAACACACCACTTATGGTTATATCATATGTGGTGCACTTTAGCTAAATACAGAATAAAAGAAAACAAAGAAAAAGAAAAGGGTAAAAGAAAAAGAAAGAAAAGAAAAAGCCCCCTAGAAAAACAAACTTTCAATGTTATCTGATCCAACAATATCTCTATTGAAGTTTGGTAGCTTTTAACGTAGATCTACTGCTACGTTTTGCAAATATAGCTAAAAATATTAAATTGCAATATGGTACTTAGACATTTTCTAATTACAGAGTTTGATAGTCCGGATCTCCCAGGATCCGGAGAGAAGTATATGGATCGTGAGTTCTTGGCTATGATAGACGCAGCAGCTCATTTATGTCAGCTTCAGTTCTTAATAGTATCCGGGTATAGAACTAAATATGAGAATAGTCGTTGGGATGACTCTACTGTGAGCAGCCACCTTATAGGTAAGGCTGCGATTATTAGGTGTGAGAACTCTAAAAAGAGGTATAAGATGATAGCCTCTTTAATGGAGGCGGGTTTTAGCAGAATAGGCATATCTAGAGATCAAAAGACTATCTATGTAGATAACGATGATCAAAAGCCAAATATGATTTGGTTATATTAAAACATATCATTACATTTGATACGGAAGTTTCTTCAATATATACTTTCTAATTTAGTTTTCATTTGGTTAATGTGAAAGGGGTCACTTTAAAAAGTGGCCTCTTTTTTTTGTGGTTAATATTTTTTTTATATCTTGCATATAAATTAAATATATATGAATATTACTGAGAAACTTTTATCAATTCAATCGGAGCTTAAGGCTCCGAAGAACCAAAGGAATGCCTTTGGGAAGTACAATTACAGATCTGCTGAGGATATCCTCGAGGCTGTAAAACCGCTTGCTAAGAAGCACAATGCGGTATTTAAAATTAACGACGAGATCAAAGAGATTGGTGGTGTAATTTACATTGAGTCTACTGCTAAACTTATTGATGCTAAGGACCACAGTATGCAAGTAGAGTCTACAGCTCAGGCTATTATAGACTTTGATGCAAAGGGAATGCAACAGCCCCAGCGTACTGGAGCTGCTTCTAGTTATGCCAAGAAGTATGCTTTAGGCAATCTATTACTTATAGATGACACTAAGGATGCTGATGCAACCAATGATCACAAATCAAAACCTAAGTTAGAAAAGGGAACAAAGACTTATGAAAAAGCTGTTGAGTTTCTTAATAATGGTGGAATGATTGGACAGATTATGAGTAAATATAGTATAGATAAAGATTTATTAATTGAACTTAAAAGCGTATAATAATGGCAACACTACTATCATTAGGAATTAAAGGAAAAGACGGTAAGTACACAAATGTTACTGTAAGGTTGGGTGATGAACTCGATGACTACGGTAATAACGTTTCTGCTTGGATAGAGCAAACTAAAGAGCAGAGAGACGCAAAAGAAAAAAGAAATTACATTGGAAACGGAAAAGTTGTTTGGACTGATGGAAAGGTCATTGCAGCTAAAGAATTAAAAGATGGAGATGGAGATGCCGATGTAGACGGATTTGCATTTTAATTGTTTACGTTGTTTCGGGGGGAGTGAAAGCTCCCCTTTTTTTTATTAAAGATAAACCAAATGAATAAAGAACTAAATTACTTAAGTGAGCGATTGAGTCAACAATCTATAAAGCCTAATTGGAGAGATAGGGCTGCTATGAAAAAGATAACTGACTACATAGAGAAAGTAGAGTTTTCTACTCAATATGAAAATAAACACTTGCATAGATTTATGACTTGGGCCTTCTCTCAGATTCTTTATCTAAAAACAGAAGAGCTTGAAATAAATCCTACTCTTATTAAAAGTATTATATGGAAGCTAGAGAGTATATTATATACTGATCATTCAGCCTGGTCCAAAACTATGGCTGTTGATTTATATTGTAAAGATCCAAAGGGTCCTACGATAGAAGAACACCAAAAGAAAATAGAAAGGACTGTTAAGGATGTTTTAATGCTTAACCTCCCAGTTAATGACGCTTAATCAATTAGATCATAGCGATAGCGAAAAGTTTAAGCGGATTCTTGAGGAATCCTATATGGATCCGACAAAGGAAGTCGGATACCCTCCTGTAGCCATTTCTATGGGGTCTAGTGGCCCTAACGATGAGTTCCCTATATGTTTGGGTACCTACGGCAATTTTAGCTTCATACAGGCTCCCCCAAAGAGTCGTAAGACTTTCTTAGTTAGCTTACTTACTAGCGTATATTTAGCTAATGAAACAGAATATACAAAAGGACTTAAAGGCCATTCAGATGGCCGTAAGGTAATTCACTATGATACTGAGCAAGGCGAGTTCCACGCTCAAAGGGTATTTAAAAGAATACATACTATGAGTGAAGGTAAGGGTAGCTATAGCCCTTATTCACTTAGAGAGTATAGTTTTCAGGATAGGTTAGAATTTATAGACTGGCATTTGTATAATGTAAATAATTTAGGTTTAGTTGTTATTGATGGTATTGCTGATTTGATACCGGATGTAAATGATATCAATATGTCAAATGAACTAGTCCAATATTTAATGAAGTGGACCAAAGAACTTCAAATACATATAGTAACTGTTATCCATAGTAATTACAATTCTACTAAACCTACTGGTCACTTAGGCTCGTTTCTAGAGAAAAAGACAGAGACTCAGATATCACTCCAGGTAGATGAGGGAATGACTATAGTTAAATGTATGCGAAGCAGAGGTCAGCCTTTTGAGACATTTCAATTTGATATTAGAAATGGCACACCGATTATTCTTGGACCTATAGATGACAATATCGCTAGTCAGAACTTTATAAACTTATGAACACACTAGAATTTAAACTGAATTTAAGACCTCAAGCCCACCAATCATTTAAGATTGGGAGGGGTGGGATTAAGTATAAACCTAAGAAAATTGTAGACTATCAGAACTACTTACGAACATTAGTAGGTGAACAGTTACCAAATAATTTCGTTATAATACCAGCGGGAACCCCTATTATTGTGGAATATATAGAGTACAGTTACGCTTACCTTAAGTCTACTCCTAAGAAGAGGAGAGTACCAAATATGCCTAAGGTAACGAAGCCTGACCTTCAGGATAATCTAAACAAAGCATTCTTCGACGCTTTGGAAGGTCTGCTATATGAGCAAGATCAGAACATTGTGGAGATAAAAAATATGAGTAAGTTCTACAGCGATTCTGATTATATCAAAGTAAAATTTGTTTATTAAGAAACTAAATGTTAAATTTATAACAAAATGAAAAAATATCTAACAAGACAGTTAATTAAACTAACTGCCTTTACAATAGTAAGTATGTATTTGTTTATTTTATTTACGATAATATTGAAGGTAATATGAGATTAGATTTTGAATGGATAACCGGGTTCGCGATTGGACTGGATTATTTAGAGGAGATCGAAGTTGAAGGAGCTGATTATGAACTTAGTATAATCAGAATCCAGCTTGGGTTCTTCGCTATATATATCCCACTCAATCAATAATGCTCGAAGACCTAGGAAAAATGCATAACATATGGGTGGCTATGGCAAAGAACTTAGGCGCACCCAATTCTGTGGCTGAAGACATAGTCCAGGAAATGTATATTAGGTTAAACAAATATGTTAAGGATCCATCTAAAATTTATTATAAAGACACCAATGAGATTAACAGGTTTTATGTTTGGGTAACATTAAGAAATATGGTTTTGTCTTATAAAGGTATGAAAGCAAAGAATGTTACGTTCTTCTTAGATGACTGTCTAAGGGATGAAGGTGATAGAAGACAAATCGAAGATAAGCCAGCTATAGATGAGCTGGAGGTTGAAAAGGAATTAGCTAAAGATAAGATAGCTCAAAATATAAGAGGTAGCGTTAAGGAGTGGGAATATTGGTATGATAAGAAGCTTTTTAGTCTGTACTACCTTACAGAAATGTCGATGAGGGATATAGCTCGTAATACGGGGATATCCCTCACTTCGATTTTTAACAGTTGTAAAAATTACAGAAACCGAGTGTTGGATGAATATAAAGAGGACTGGGAGGACTTTCAAAACGGAGAATTTGATAGAATATAATTATGGAACAAGCACCTAAAGACAAACGTACCCGTGCTTACAAGGAATGGGTTAAGAATCACTCAAAGGCCTCAGAAGGCCTTGGAGATACCATAGCTAAGGTAACTGAAGCTACTGGTATAAAGAAAGCTGTAGAATGGCTGGCAGATGGCAAGGACTGTGGCTGTGATGCTAGACAGGCCAAACTCAATACCTTATTTAAATATAGAAAGCCTCTTTGTTTAGAAGAGGATGAGTTTAACTATTTAAAAGACACTTTTGAAAAAGGAGGAACTAAGATAACTCCCGATCAGCAGGATCGTATGTTGACTATTTATAATAGGATATTTAATGAGAATGCTAAAAAATCCGGATGCTCACCTTGCTTTGTCAATGGAGTGTATAAGAAATTAAGAACTGTATATGACCAATACAAGTAATACTACTGATTGGAGCGAACAAGATTTGTTCGACTACTTAAAATTTAATTGGTATCCTGACCTAGTGATGTCTAAGAAACAGATGAGTCGTTGGGATTGCTATTCACCTATGCTTAAATATAGAATAGAGCTTAAGTGTAGGAAAGCTCATTATGATTCTCTTATGTTAGAGAAGACAAAGTATGATGCTATGATTGAAAAGTGTAAGGACCACGGAGATACACCATTATATATTAACTCTACTCCTGAGGGAGTGTATGAGTTTGATTTAAATAATATAACTCCAAAGTGGGAAAAGATGTATCTGAACAAAACTACAGAGTTTGATAATACAAAGAAGGTAACAAAGGAAGTTACAATGATTCCAATAAAGAAAGGACTAAAAATAAAACATCAATGAGTGATTCAGTAAGTAAGTATTTTTTAGATAGAGAGCAATATAATACTAATACCACAGCAAGAAGAGATCCGGTTAGAACGGATCCTGTTGTTGAAAAGGTAAAGGATATTATGGATAAACGTAGTGAGCGTGGGATTAAGGAGTATGGTACAACCTTAGAGGATAATCCTAATGGCTTTTATGTTTGGCTAAGAGAACTCCAGGAGGAGCTTCTCGATGCTGCCTTATATATACAGAAGATAAGAAATCAGAAAGATGACGCAGAGAGAACAGATAGATAAGATTGTTGGTTATAAGACCTGGTCGGTAAAACGTAAGGTTGATTCCCTGTTAGAAATTGATTGTAATCTTTATACAAACCTAGGAATAGACTCTAGTGCTAGTGAACGTAAAAAAGTTAAAGCACTAAGTAAAGTAATCTATAAAGCTATATCTAACATCAGTCCTATAGACGGATATCTAATTAAAGCCTGGTACGAAGAAAAACCACAATAATTTTGTTGGTTAATAAAATGTTGACTATATTGCTTTAAAATAAAATATATGTCAATAGAAACAATCCGATTACTAGACGGAATAGATTGGGCTAAAGGTGAGCTGCTAGATAATATGGACGATGATTCGTTCTACTATGGCTACCTAGGTAAAGCAGCCCTATCATCATCTTCACTAAAACCTCTGCTAAGCTCTGCCGAGGAATATTACAAAAGCATTACGGAAGAACCGGAATACAAACAACAGTTTGTAGAAGGTCAGATATTTCATACTCTAGCTTTAGAGCCTGAGAAAATGGAAGAGAGATATCAGATTGTAGACTATGAAAGACGAGTAGAGTCTGTAAGGAAAATGAATGAAGAGTCTGATAAAGAAGTTATCCTTAGAAAGGAGTACAACTTTATGAATGCTATCTATAAAAAGATGATGCTTTGTGATGAGGCTAGAGAACTTTTAGAGGGAGGGATTCCTGAGGTTCCTGCTATTGGAATAATAAATGACATACCTTTTAGAGCTAAGGCAGATTCCCTTCAGCTCGATCATATTGTGGACCTTAAGACAACCTCTAAGTTAGATACCTGGCTTTGGACCGGTAGGAATAAATGGAACTATGATGTTCAAGCATATATTTATATGAACCTATTTAACGTGTCTAAATTCACGTTCTTAGTAGTGGAGAAGGTAACGGGTCGAATTGCAATATATGAGCTGTCAGATAGCGCGTATGAGTCCGGCAAGAGGAAAGTAGAACTTGCTACCGAAAGATATAAAAGGCATTTCTTAAACAAGAGTGAAGATGAGATTCAGGCTAATCTTTACAATGATTGTATAAAAGGAGTATTCTAATGGCAAAGAATGTGTTTAGCGAAGAGGTTTTAAATTACTATTACTTAGCACTTATTGACTTGCTCGCAGGCGAGCCTGTAGAAATCATAGAGGCTCAGTTAAAAGAGTTTGAGGACTTAGAATTATATGAGGCTTGCGAGGGTACTAGAAAGGCTATAGAACTAGCTAATAAATGCACCATAAGAGAACTGCAAAAAGAAATAACAGAAGTAGAACTAGAATTACATAAGACAAATAATGGGACTGGATGATATTAAATACTTAGTAGAAAGAGAAACTGGATTAGACCTCAGCCTTCAATCTAGGAGAAGGCATCTTGTATATGCAAGATTCATATTCTTTAAGTTAGCTAGAACTCACACTAGTCATAGCTTAGATGATATTGGACGTTTTATAAATAAAGATCACGCGTCAGTATTGCACGGGGTAAAACAGTTTGAGAACGTTATCCGCGAATATGAGGATGACCTTTATAAAATATATATTAAGATAGATACTATATGTAGAACTAAAAGGAAACTCAGAGACAGAGACATCAGTCCTGAGTATTACTATAAGAAAAAATATAGAGATGTTCTGCTAGAACTTTTAGAGGTTCGCAGAGCTTATAAATCAGAAACCGGAAAACAATATGAACGAACACAATGAATTTATTAATGAGTTTTATCCGGATAACCAGGTTATTAAGGAATGGTCCAAAAGCTTTCAATTTTATATGATTAGGAAATGGCGAGAAAAAGAGTGGGAGCAAGGAAAGAGGATATAGACTATAGTGTCATAAATCATTGGGCAGCGTCCTGGTGCATTGCTAAT
>CEPR01015984.1_pt1 | contig 20688 bp, 27 predicted proteins | sample 530431 | NCBI WGS metagenome assembly CEPR01 (sample SAMEA2620078, study PRJEB7988) | marine metagenome | isolation source: saline water (ENVO:00002010), including
CTGCACTCACAATCAGTCAACTTGGATAGCTTTCAGAAAATACAATCATTAAATATACAAGAGTGTGCTGTAGTACAAGTTAATGCAGCTTGGAATTTTAAAAATAGAGTAAAAATAGAAAAACTTGCTGACCTTTGTTATGTAGCAGAAATAGATTTAAGTAATAAAACTATAGGTGCTGTAGTACAAAAGGAGTGGAAAATAAAAGTAGTTCCTACTATTATAATTTTAAAAGAAGGTACTGAAGTTATGAGGTATGAGCCTGGTATCAGTATGAGGTTTGATGAAAAAGAAGTGTTTGATAAAATAAAAAAGGAGATACGATAATGCCTAAACACACTAAAAAGAAAAATGGTTTAACTAAAAAACAAAAAACTTTACCTAAATTTTTACAGAAAAAAATTGTAGCTAGTAAGAAAAAAAAGAAAAGATAGTGGCTAAAAAAAGAGACCCTAAAGTCGGAACTGGTAAAAAACCAAAGGTAGTGGTAGAAGATTATATACTGATGAAAACCCTAGAGATACAGTTAGTATAAAGTTTGCTACACCAGCAGACGCAAGAGCTACAGTAGCTAAAGTTAAAAGAATTAAAAAACCTTTTGCAAGAAAAATACAGATACTTACAGTAGGTGAGCAAAGAGCTAGAGTTATGGGTAAAAGAACTGTAGCTAGTATTTTTAAAAAAGGTAAAGAAAGTATAAGGAAAGCAAATGCCCGCAAAAAGAAAAAGTAAAAGAGACCCAAGATTAAAAAGAGCTGGTGTATCAGGTTTTAATAAACCTAAACGTACACCTAATCACCCTAAGAAGTCTCATATAGTTGTAGCAAAAGAGGGCGATAAGATTAAAACCATACGTTTTGGACAACAAGGAGCAAAAACTGCAGGTAAACCAAAAGCAGGAGAGTCTCGAAAAACTAAAATGAAACGTAAAAGTTTTAAAGCAAGACATAGAAAAAACATAGCCAAAGGTAAGATGAGTGCAGCTTACTGGGCTAACAAAGTAAAATGGTAGGAGGACAATTATGAACTGTAATTGTGTATGTGGACTATGCCTAAACTAAGTGTTGTAGGTAGTCTAATAGAAAAAGTTGTAGATAAAGTAGATGATTTTACTTTAGACAAAGCAGAAAAAGCTCAGCTAATGCAAGAGATTAATAAAGCACAACTTGAAGTAAATAAAGTAGAAGCAGGACAAGGCGGACTATTAGTTCGTTGGAGACCCTTTTTAGGCTGGGTGCTCAGTTTAGCTTTTGCATATCACTTTGTTGTGCAACCTTTTTTATTGTTTGCATTTGCTGCAGGAGGAGTAAATGTACAACTACCTGAGTTTGATATGACCACAATGACAACTGTCTTAATGGGTATGCTCGGGCTTGGGGGTTTACGTAGCTATGAGAAGGTAAAAGGTCGTGCCTAAAGCAGCAATAAAAATAGAAAGATTTGATAAAGGTTTTACTGATAAAGTATCTAAAAGGGATTTACTTGAAGGTAACTTAGCAGAAGCATTAAATGTTAATGTAGCTGAAGTAGGACAAATATCAAACTTAGGAACTTTTAGTGCTGCTGGTGCAACTCTTACTGAAGGTAGTGGTGGTACAACTATAAATGATAGTGATATAAATATACAATCTGGTTTTGGTTTGTTTACATTTAAATCAGATGTAGCTCCTATATCTGGTAAAACAGCGGGGGAACATATTGTATTTACAGACGATGACGGTAGTGTTTTTATAAATGACTCTGCTTCATCGTCTGGTAGTGCTACTATGATAGCTTTTCAAAGTGCAGATGTGAGCACAGGAACAGGAGTTAAACCTGTATACTACTATGCAGACGGTGGATTACGTATTAATCAAAGTGTAGTAGATGATACAAGTACAACTACTAATGCTAGAAAAACTTCATTGATTAGATTATCAAGAACTCAATCATCAGCTACTGCTTATAGTGCAGATGTAACAGATTCTATGCAAATGTTTAATAGTGGTTTAGTAGCACCAACTGCATCTGATTTTGAAAAACAAGACCCAGTTACACCACCCTCAGGCTCAGCAGGTGCTGACCCAGACGGTGATAAATTTTTTAGATTAGGATTAAAAGCAGACGGTACTGACGGTTTATGGCAACCAGGTAATTATGCTATTGGATTATCTTATGTATATCATAATAATCAAGAATCTAAAATTACAAACTTTACAAGTATGCAAGCTATAACAGAAGGACAATACCCTGTAGTTCAAATGTCAATAGGAGAAAGTGAGATAGATGTATCAGGACAAAATAAATTTATACAAGGAGTAAGAGTATATCTTAGAAATGTAGAAGCAGGAGATGAAGAATATGTTTTGTTATTAGATGTAGATTTAGAACAAGGCTCAAGAATATCTTTGCTTGACGACTTTGATGCTTTTGATGATACAGGCACTGGCTTTCTTGTTACCAATGATGCTAAAAATACTGCAGCAGTTACAGCTTATGAAGTAAAACAACCTAACATAGAAACATATTCTACTATAAATGGTTACGCACCTAGTGAGCACGCAATAGATTTTTATAATACAGCATTTGGTTATAAGACTGCTACTGTAGCAAACCAAAGAGCATTTGTAGGTAACGTAAGATATGTGGATAACGTGGGGAAAACTAAAGTTATGGGAGATAGAATACAGTATTCTCCTCCATTAAAGTATGATACTTTTCCACAAACATACTTCATAGATATAGGTGCAAATGACGGTGACGAAATTGTAAAGCTTGTAGAGTTTCGTGATAGATTATTTGTATATAAAAAGAATAAATTATTTGTAATAAACATTTCATCAACCACAGATGCTGGTTGGTATTTAGAGGGAGAGTTTGTTAATAGAGGAGTACAAAGCCCAGGTGCTGTAGTAAAAACAGATTTAGGTTTGATGTGGGTTAATCAGCACGGTTTATTTGCTTTTGCAAACGGGATTACAAAACTAACTGATGCTATTAAAGAGAGCACCTGGGCTAGAAACAACGATGATGACGCAGATATAGACGAATCAAAACTATTGATAGGGTTTATTCCTAAGAAAAACCAAGTAATTATTGTAAAAGATTCTGGTGATATGTCTGACGGTGGATACTTATATGACTTACTAACTAAATCTATTGTTAAAATAGATGAAAACAACGTGCTCAAAATAGGTGTAGATGCTAATGATAGACCTATTAGCAACTTTATAGTGCTCAATAATGAGTTGTGTTGTATATCAGGAGACGAAGCATCGTCAGGTAGTACAGATTCTAAGCTACTAAAGTTTGATGTAAACACTCCAAGTGCTCAAGTTGTAGATATTCAGACAAGAGAATATACTGGAGGTTTAAATTCAGTAGATAAAAAGTTTTATTCTGTGTATGTAACATATAAAAACAATGGTAGTTCATTACAGTTGAAAGCAAGATTCGATGATGAAAGTAGTTTTACAGATAAGTTTGTATCGTCTAATCTTTTAAATTCTTCTTCTATAACAACACAAGAGTTTATATTGACAGATGCTAATCAAGTATTTAAAAAATCATTACAACTACAGATTGTTGGAACTACACACGCAGACTTTCAATTAGAAGATATAACTATAATCGCAAGAACTAAAGGAGTTAGATAGTGAGAACTAAAGCTTCAGATGTATCGGGCTCAAGTAAGGTGCTCAAAAAAGGTGCTGTGAGCACCAAAGATATGAAGAACGGTGAAGAAGTATTACAATACCATAATGGTAAACTAAAAGTAATACGAAAAGAATTTGGTAAGATGTTTGAAATGGAATTTAAAAGAGCTGACCATAGAGAGTTAGAAACCTTTGCTAAATTTTCAGACGTAAAAAGACCACAAAGAAAAGCAATTAAGATAATTAAAGACGGTGTAAGAGTAGCAGAAGACAAAAAGTTATTTGCTACACTACCAGATACAACAGATTCACAAGCTGTGACAGGAGATGCAGTAGTAGATAGTGGTAACATTGTACCAAAATAATAGTAGAAATGAGGATATAATATTTAATATATTTATTAAGGGATTATGGCATATAAGTTTACACCAGCACAAGCAGCAAAACTAGACTACGGATTAGCACAAGCCGAAGCTATATCCTCACGTTCAGAAGCACAATTCGATAGAACTATTCAAGCTTTACAAGACAAAGAAAAGTTAGAATATGGTCAAGAAAAACTTAATGAAGCAGCAGCAAAAGCACAAAGAGATGCTCGTCGTAGAGCAAAACGTGGAGGACTTGGAAAGTTTTTTGGTACTGGTCTAGGTATATTAGCATCTTTAGCTATACCAGGTGGTGGTGGTGCATTAGCAAAAGCAGCTAAAGTATTACTACCAGCAGTAGGTGGAGCAGCTGGTAAAGCAGCAGCTGGTGGATTTAGAGATATTAGTGTAGGAGATATAGACCCTGAACTTAGAGAAGGTATGACTTTTTTTAAAGATGAAGGTAAAAAATTAGAAGATGCTTATGATGATTTAGAATATGCTATTGATGTTTTAGATGACCAGAACAAACAACAAGCAGTTATAGATTTTGGTATTGATGCTATATCTGGATTAGCTTTACTAAAATATGATAACTTAAAAATTGGTACTGGAGATAATGCGAAAACATTAGGAGAGCTAAGAGAGTTAGGTAAAGCAGGTAGTATTGATTATAAATATAAAGATTATTTAAGAGATGTTGTTAATTTAAGTTTTGGTTTAGAGCCAACAAAAACAGAAAATAAATTATATGCTACAGATTTAAAAGGAGAAGGATTAGCTGGTACAAAAGTAAATCCTATTTTTATAGAAGGAGTAGATGTTGTAGGCGATGCTCCTTATAGTTTAGTTAAAGAAAGACGATTAGCGGACCAAGCTGGATTAGATGCTGTAAATGAAATGTTAGGTATTGGTGTTGATACGTTCCCTGGTGTTGATGCTACTGCCGCAGAAAAACGTGCAGCAGGTAGAGAGTTTTTAGCTAGTGCTCCTCAAAGAAGAAGTGATGAAATTAAAAAGAAAAGAAATATTTTACTTAACACACCATTAGAACAATTAGATGCTGATTCATTAAATCAAAAACAAGCATTAGACCCAGTTATTAATGAACAATTAGCAAAAGAATTATATGAAAAAAGAGGTATAAACCAGTGGGCAACTAAAGATAAAGTTACTAAAGCATTTAGAGATGCTACTGGATATACTGGTCCAGTAGATAAAGATACTGTAAGTTGGGAACAAATTAAAAAATACATAGCAGATGCTGAGTCAAGTAACAATCCATTAGCTATTGGGTTAAATAATGACGGAACATTTGATTTAGGTCTTTATCAAATTAATGAAAGATTTTTAAATGAAGTTGGAAGAAACTATGCTGTAAGTGCTATAGACCAAAGACCAGACCAAGTTTATCAAACTTTTCAAAACATATTAAATGTAAGAACACAACCAATATTAAGAGGATTTTAATGTCAATGCTTGACCCATATAGAACACCAGATGTAGATGCTTTACTAAAGCAACTAAATCCAAACCAAATAGCACCTGGTAATGCTACAGGTTTAGGCTCAGGTAATCCTGTACAAGAAACTAGAGGTGTTGCACCTTCTTTTTTTATAAATGGTAATACAAATAATTTTACAGGTCCAGACCAAATAGGAGATGACGATGCAACTGGTACTAATGGGGGTATAATTGATGATGACCCTACTACTACTGGAAATGAAACACCAACCTCCACACCTGGACAAGACCCACTAGAAGTTTTAACATCTTTCTTTCCTGACGTAGATATTTCTGAACTTGAAGGTTTGACACAGTTTGTATCTGTAATCCCGTCAGAAATCTATGAAGCTGCAGACCCAGAATCAGAAATGTATTCATTAATGCGTCAGGAAAGAACAGGTATGTTAGAAGAACAAAGAAGTCAAGCAGAACAAGGATTAAGAGGTAGTTTATTTCAAAGCTTAGAACAAGCTAGAGGTATGGAAGGAAACCGTGGTTTTGCTTTAGGTAGAAACGTTTATGGTAATATAAGCAACCAAGCTGCTATGAGATTTGAAGGCATACAATCAAACTTTAGTAGAGGATTGTATAATATTAGTGAAGATATTATTAATAGAATTACAGGTGCTCAAAGATACTTAGCAGGATTAGAAGCAAATCAAAGAAGTGATATGTTAAGACTTGCAGACCTAGCAGATTTGTTTGACTACGACCCAACCAACAATGAAGACAACGATAATGAACAAGACCAAGATGATTACGAGGACGGTTAAAAATGAGTTTTAAAACAATAGATAATTTTAGTGCTTTAGTTTCACAAGCAGCAGCAAAAGATAGCGACATAGACTTCAATCAATTTGCAAGAATAGCTTTTTCATCTCTAAATCAAGGTGCTCAAGATGCTATGAACTACCAAATAACTAGAGAAAGAGAAAGAAAAAATGATGAAAGATATAATGACCAGCAAGCTTTGCAAGAGAGAAAATTACAGATAGAAGAAGACACTTTGATTATAAATGGTTTTGAATCTTTATTAAAAAACAGTGCTCGTGGTGATATAGATTTTGATTTTTCTCAGTTAAATGTTAAGTCTGATGTAGGTAGAACTACTGTACAAAATATGCAACAAATATATGAAGATGATAAAGCTGCATTAGGTAATATTAATAATATGTTTATGGAACTTGAAAATATGCCAGACCTAGATGACAAGAAAAAACAATTAATGATTATCCAGCAAGGTCTTTCAGGTATGAATACTAATAATCAACAAGTAAAAGCACTAAGTGAAAAATATAAAAACACTTTACAACTTACATTAGATAGTGAAATGAAAAATTATTTAGTAGATAATGCAGATGTATTTGGTAGAGCTTTTGGTTTATCTGGTGCTAACACAGAAATACTTATGCAACAATTAGCACAAGCCCCTACAGCAGAAGCTGCACAAAAAATATTTGACCAAACAATTAAAAGAGCTGGAGAAAAAGATATATCACAAGCAGAAATAGATGCAGATATGGCTAAAAATTTATCTCAAATATTAAAAGGTTTAGATGATATTGATAATAGTTATCTATTAGATAAGACTGACCCACAAACTGGTAGGAAAATACCTATAGCTTATGACTCAGCAGGTAATCCACAGTATTTAAGTAGTGTTGCTTCTGACGTAATGAGACAAAATATTTTAAATATGATTGTAAAAAAAGACCAAGACCCTACACAGTACAATGATGACCAAGTAAAATCTTTAGTTGAACAGGGTGGTTTCGCATCAAGATATAAGAGAACTAATTTTAAAGGAGAAGACGGCATAATTTATCAAGATAAAGCTACTGGAACATATAGGTTTGCAGGTTTTAGAAGGGACGGAAGTGTAAACCCAGCAGACTCTTTAACTATAGATGACATAACTATATATGGTCAAATACCAGGGCAAGACGTAATACTAGGTAGTTCATAATGCCACACACACCTGGACACATTTCGTTAGACGACTTTAATGTTAGCGGTGAGCAATCTCAAAATCAAGGCATCACTCTATCAGACTTTGGGTCTCTTTCTAATCAACGAGAAGTAGACTATAATAATACAATATCTGCGGTGCTCAGACCAGTACGTGTACCAGAAGCAAAAGAACAACTACGTGTACCACCTACTATAACATCAGCATTTCAAGAAGGTTTAGGAGCAGGTGCTCTATTTATACAACCAGATATACCATTTATGGAGTTAGAAAGTGGCTCTCTTATGGCAGCAAGAGCAGCAGGTAATGTCTTAGGTATGTTTGGTGTTCACGGTATACTTAGTGCTATGACTGGTGGCTCGAGCACTTTGGCAGCGTTGTCACTAAAAGGTGCTCAAACAGCAAAAGGTCTAAAAAAAATTCAAGATGCAGGTAAAGCATATCAAGCTGGACAAAAAATAGAAGCTATAGGCTCTGTTGGTTTTGGACAGACTTATAATTTATTTGGTAGTAGAGTAGCAAAATCAGCAGCTGCAGATAAATTTTTTAACTTAGCAGCTAAAGACCCTAATCAAGCATTAACATTTCTTAAAAGAGGACGTATGGTCAAAGAAGCAAAGCTTTTTGGATTATATGGTCAAGTATCTACAGCATCAACTCAAATACAATCTGATGAAGCTTTTAGTATACAGAAACAAATACTTGCATTACCTGGTGATATAGTTGGTGGTGCTCTATTTGCTAAAGGAGGTTTTTTAAAAGCAACAAATGTTGATGATTTTAATTTAGCTGGATTTAAAATATCTAAAAGCTTAACCAAAGGAACTGGATATATGTTTTCTGCTGGTGCATTATCTAGTGGACTAAATGGTGCTGACTTAAACCCACAAGAAAGATTGATAAATGGTTTAATGGTAGGTGCTCTAGGTAATTTATCTAGAGGTACAGAATTTAAAAGTACAAAAAATAATGTAGCTAAGGTGCTCAGACAAGAAGCACCTGATTTACCTGAATCATTAGTTAATGATATTACAGAAGCTGCTGTTAGAAAAGCAGTAAAAGAAATAGAAAATGTTCCTAAGTTTTTTGAAGGATTAGAATTAACTAGTAAGAGTGGATTTACTGCACGTATAAAACAGTTTGGTAAAGGTACAACAAAAGGTAGAGTAGATAAACCAGTAGTAATCTATGACGTATTAGATAAAAACGGTAATGTTAGAAAGAACAGTAAAAATGTAGAAAGAACTTTAGATGAGTTTGTTAATACATATACTAGCACACCTGAAGATGTAACCAGAATTATGCAAAATGTTGATGTAAATGGTGTGGTAAAATCATTTTTTAAAACAGATAAAGATGCTAAAAGATTTTGGGAGTCAGGTAAATGGGTAGCTGTTACTGTAGATAAAGCATCACATAAACAAAATTTAAAAGTTTTACCTGGTGAAAGTCCTACAGAATCTTTAGTAAGAGATTTACTTGCACGTGGATATAAAGAAAAAGATATTATGCGAGTGCAAAGACAAGCAGATAATGGTTATCAAAATACTTTTATTATAAAGAATATGAAAGAATCTGATGCTATACAAGTTGGTCAGTTAACAGGTCACGATAGAATTATGACACACAAAGGGGTGCTCGAGCTTGTACGTAAAAAGAAAAATGGTATAGAATTAGAAGAAGTAGTTTTACACTCTAAGATTGCAGGTAGTACAGTTACTGGTGCAGCAGAGGAGCAGGGCAAACGTATGATTACTAAAAAACATAAGGTGCTCGGCGGCGGTGGTACTGCTTCTGGTAATGTTGTAGAACTTCCAAAACGTGGTAGTAAAGGTAAACCACAAAGAAAAAGTGGTACTGGTAATGGTATCTATGGTGCTACCAACGGTGATAAATTTAAAGGTAATGATATATTTTCTGTAACATTACAGAACGGAAACACTATTGCAGTAGGAAATCAAATAGCTTATGGTAGTGTTACTAGAAAAACTAAGACACCCAAAAAGATTTTAGGAGCAAGAGATGTTGAATTTATTAGAGGACAAAGTGCCTCTACTAGAGGTAGAGTAACTGATGATGAGCTCAGAAGATTACATCAACAAGTTATAAATGCAGATGTAGATTCTGGATTTAGAAATAAAAACGGTCAAGGTGTACATAGAGATTTAAAAGAACTATTATTTAATACACGTTCGACTAAAGGATTATCAGCAGAACAAGCTAAAACATATCAAGCAGTTCTTACTGGTTTAGCAGACGCAGATGTAAAGACTGGTATTAAAGTTATTGATGACCATTTAGGAGATTTAAATAGAGTTGAATTAAGTGCAGCTACTAACGGTATACTTATGCCTATGTATAGAACGTATGAGTTTTTGTATAAAAAAACTGGTGCTACAGTATTTAAAAAAATATCAGAAAAATTAGTAAACAAGGTGCTCGACCAACAAATTTTTTCTGGTTATATATATACTATGCGTAGAGCACAAGATACACTACTAAAAAATGCACCTCAAGGTTTAGCCAAAGATATGTTAAAAGACTTTGATAAAGTTATGGTTGGTTTAATTGACCCTAATTTTAAACATTTATTAGCTGGATATGATGCTAATTATTTGAAAAGGTTTCAACCTATGGTAGAAGCTCACAAAAAAACTATGAAAAAAATTGTTAAGGTTGCACAAAACTTAGGTAAAGATGAAAATGGTAATAAGTTATTTGTAAAAGAAACCTATTATAAAAATGGTAGACCTGAAAAACGTATGATACAAGAAGTTAAAAACTTTATGCCTTTGACTGTTAATTTTGAATTATTAGATGCTATGAACAAATCTAATTCATTAATGACAGCGGTGCTCAGACGTTTAAAAAGAGACAACCCAAGAGCAACTGAAGAAGAATTATTAGTTTTATATAAAAGATTTGCAAACAATACAACTAAAAATGGTATCTATGGTGCTCAATATTCTAGACGTATACAATTAGACCCTGTATATTTTTTAGATGAAAACAATAGATTTATACCTAGTATTGCTGATGACTATAATAAAAAAGTAGGAGACTTGATTGGTGGCAAAAAGATTGCCAAACGTATTGATGCTTATGATTATAATTATATTAATAGTATTGATAGATATGGTGGTAGAATATCAAACATAATGACACTTACTAAACATTTTGGGGACGGAATATATAAATTTGGAAGTGCTACAAGTAGTAAAAAGAAAGAGTATACTGACGGTATCAACTCACTAATAAATGAAATAGCATTACAAGTATCAGAAAAAGGAGAGGTAAGTGCATCTCAACTTATTAAATTATTTGAAGATGATTTAGCTAAGATAGTAAAAACAGAAGCTAGAGGTGTGGGTTTAGATGTGACGAGAGAACTTGTAGGAACTAGTGCAGCTTTTGGATTGAGTGGTGTTATATCTCCTCTTAAAAACTTTATACTAGGACAAGTACAAACTATATCTACAGTAGGTTTAGTACAATGGAGTAAAGCTTTTGCTAGAACTATGCAAGGTAGTGATTTTAGGAAAACTTATTTAGTAGACTATGATAAATTAGCAGTAGGTCAAAGTGGTATGAAGTTACTTGATACAGCATTTAACTATGAAGGCACTGGTGCTTATTCTAAATTTAAAAGAGCTATAACAACTGGTATGACATTAGTAGAACAAAGAAATCGTTTGATTGCTATAGCTGCTTTTGATTTAAGTGCAGAAAATGCGTTAAAAATATTACGTAACCCTAAATCAAGTGCTCAAGCTAAAACTAAAGCAGCAAGATTTTTACGTGAAACGGTATCTATGGGAGATGACTATGCTAAAGCCGTAGATAGTGGAGAGTTTACAGACTTAATGCGTAGTAGAATTATGGTTAGAGGTCAAGCTATCACACAAGGTATTACAGATGTTGCTATGTTACCAAGATTATTTAGTAATGATATGGTAAAACCTTTTACACTATTTACTCGTATTGCTACCATTGTTACAGACAATGTTTACAATAACGTTGTTAGACCAGCAAGAGAAGGAGACATAGCACCTATGTTAAGATACATAGCTACAAGTGCTCTAGGCGGTGCAGCTATTGCTGAGTATTATCATTGGGCTTATAATCAAGAAAGAGATTATTGGAAGTCAACACCTGAAAAAGTTTGGGACTACTTAGCTTACGGTGAGTTTATGGGGTCGATAGGTATTATAAATGACTTTATACAACCTTTACGTTCAGATACTCAAGGTAGAAATAATTTTGTAGATACATTTCCAGTAGCAAGACAAGGATATATTTTAGCTAGGTTACCTTTTTTAGTTGGTAAACAAGTTTACAAAGAGGTTGCAGATATGGTTAATGAGGACAATATATCTAATGACCCTGAAGCAGAAAGATATGCTTTTATAGAAGAAGCATCTAAAATTACAGCACTAACAAGTAGTATTTATAATATCGTTACTCCTAGAACACAATCATTACAAAGTGAGTATGAAAAGATTACACAAAATCAAAGAAACTATCAGTCTATACACGGTGTAAAACAAGGTTTTAAGATACCAGCTAAAGGTGCTGGATATGAAAAGAATATTCATTATCAATATTTAAAGAAGTCTTTTTATAGTGATGCACCTCCACAATTATTTGCTAATGCTTTTCGTGCAGCAGTAGTATCTCGAGCACATCAATTACAACTTGCAAACAATAGAGCTATGTCTCCAATAAGAGCATATCGTCAAGCTTTTGATGACGTTACAGAATACGTTGACCAATTAGACCCATTAAAACTAAGTAAAGAAAGAGGTAATAGAGAGTTCAGTCCTTATGATGACTGGTATAGTAAGTTATCTCGTGATAATAAAGAGTTCTTGATGAGATATGAACAACTAAATTCTTTTTATAGACAACGTAGAGGTCAAGTTATGGGACTAGCTAGACAACTATCTAGACAAGATGAACAACAGTTTAGAAAAGAAATGCAATATTGGAGAGACCTCTAGAATAATTCTTCTGCGAGCTCGGTGCTCGTGAGCACCCTGTCTTCCCTGTGAGCTTTAGCTTCTGCTGGAGAATCTAATATCATAGCACTGTCTCCGTCGTAACCCATATCAAATTTACAAGTAGTTCCATATCTATTTTTTGCAACAATAATCTGTGTACCATATTCACCGTGCTCAGAATTATCATATTCATATACATAAGGGTAGTAACAAAAGACAACTATCTCGGCATCTTGTTCTAGATTTCCAGACTCAGCAAGGTCGCTGAGTCGTGGAATCTTGTCTACTCTATGCTCGATGTTTCTATTTAATTGTGATACGAGTAGCACCGCACAATCAATATCTTTAGCAAGCCATTTATATCTACGTGTTATCTCCGCAATACGATGTCTTACATCTTGTTTGTCATAATGAGGAAACTCTATAAAGCCTATGTGGTCATCGATAATTATATCGGGTTGTATCTTTTTTGCTTCATTAAGAGCATCATCTAGAGTTCTTAAATTATCAAATAAATAAAGCGATTTGTAATGTTTTCGTATAAAATCTAAACCTTTTTGTATCTCCTCCTTATGTAGATGAGCATTACCACGCATTTCTTTATTCTTTACGTTAGTGTGCATAGCAATAAGCTTCTTTACAATCTCTACACTAGGCATTTCACGAGATATTAACATAACTTTTTTACCGTCAAGTACCATATTTTTTACAATGTTCAAAGCCAAGGTGCTCTTACCATTACCTGGTCTACCTGCTATAATAGATATTTCTCCTTTGGTCATACCAACAATAGCTTTATCTATCTTAGCTAATCCAGTCTGTACTAAGTTTGTTTTCTTATATATTTGTTGCTCAACATCATCAGTTAGAGACGCAATATTCTTATCATCTACTGATACAACTCCAGTAAATTTTTCTGAAATCTTAGATAAATAACTTATATCTGTAGATATATCTTTATAAGTAGATTCATTACGTAATCTTTTTTCAAATTTTAATATAGAATCAAACAACTTACGTCTTATGTATAAATCATAAATTGTTTTTGCGTGACTAGATACATTTGCGGTGCTCACAATATGTATTCCAGTGAGATAAAAAGTCATCTTGTAACCTTTAGCTGCGAGATGATTACAAACTGTAGGTAAATCTATTTTTTTATTCGTCTTATATAAGTGATAAATACTTTTCCAAATAATCTCGTGGTCGTTATGATAAAATACTTGAGACGTAGGTATGAACTTTAATATCTTAGGTATAATCGAATCATCTTGTAGTATACAACCAATAACTTCTCTTTCAGAAATACCGCTAAACATTTTAGTAGTTTCTTGATTAAATCTTTCATTGTGTTGGGGGTAGTTGTTCGAGTCTGTCTTTTTCTTTATCTCTTTTATCTTGGTATCTTTTTCCTTCATTACGTAATATCCCTATAAAATAGTAAACGTCATAACCTTTTTGGTCTAACTTTCTTCTTGTCCATATAGTTAAAGAGTGCTTGAGCACCTCAACTTTTGCATCTGTGCAAGCTTTTAATAAAGTATATGTTGTCAAAGGGTCTAAACCAGTTAAGAAGTTTATAGTTAAACTTTCTAATACATCTTTATCTAATTTTTTTGAGAGTTGTAAATTTTTTCGAGGGTAGTTCTTTAATGTGTTAGACCAACCACAAGCGGGGCATCTCAAAATCTACTCGTATGTTTGGTGACTAAGTGCTCGTGGTGTATCTCAGCACAAAAGTAACAATAATTTTTATTCAAATGTTCTTTCATTAATTGTTGTATACCACCTAATATATCTTTATGGTCTACCTCTACGTTACAACCCTCGCAATTTATTTTTTCCTTGATAGGCAATTTAATTTCTTTGGGCATCGTTTTTCCTCCATTGGTACTCTCTTACCAAAAAATTCTCTTAGAGGTACTTTACCACTAGGCATACTGTAGTACCTCCAAGCTTTACCGCAATCAGTACATCGATAAGGTTGGAATTTAGATTTGTTATTGTAGGCTACTTCGTTTTTTTTACGTCGTTCACTTTCAATATAGTCATCGTCAAACCACTCGTCATCAAAGTAATGTTTCAGTGTGTCTTTAGAATATACACTTTCATATATATATAAGAAAGCTCTTTCTAAAAATTTAATCGTCGCAAACTTCACAATTAGGATTAACCTTTGAAAGTTGCATATCTTTTTGAGCTTTTTCTTTTTGCTCTTGTTGTTCTGTAGCTATAATAATTTTCTGTGCAAGACTAATTATTAATTGTACTTCTTGTTTAGTTAGCTTCAGTATCATAACTATACTCCGCTACAACTTTACCTTGTGGTGTTGTAATGTGTTTAGTTTTGATTGGGTGTCCCTGGTCTCTTAAGTCCCAAATGCGAGCACTCAATCTAAAGCAACCAAATTTTTCTAATGCACTTAAAGGTGTAACTCTTTCTCCATTTTTAAGTGCTACTAATATCATATCGTTTTGATTCATACTAATTTACTTTCCTCCTTATGAACAAGCATAGAAAATTTTGCTAGTGCTCGAGTCATTTTTAAATAAACTTTGTGATAATATTCATCGTTATCTATCATATTATTTTTATTTAATTTAACTCTTTCATTAATCAAAACATCTATACAACCGTTCCAATAGTTTAATTTATTTTTTGGACTGTGATTTTTTGTCATCTTTTTTACCTTTTGATTTTTCTTGTAACATAACATATAGTCTATCAACGTATTCGTTTTGTAATAGTTGTGACTCAAACAAACGAGTTTCTAATTTAACTTGTTCTCTTTTATGTTCAAGTGCTCTATCAAACATATACCTTTGGTTGACATCTAAGTCGTTTAAATCAAAAGTACTTTGTTCTCCGCTAGAATTAGTTACTGTCATATCAGTTTCATTAACTTTTTCTAGATTATCTTTTTTATCTTTACTCATTATCTACCTCCTTGAGTATTTTTAACATAGTGAAAAACTTTTCTTGTGTCATTATTGCTAGGTTAGCACCTCTATCCTCTCCAACAAACTGAACGTGTATCTCGTCTATTGGTTTGAAGTGCTCGGCAATTCTTTTTCTTTTTTTACATTGGACATATATGTCGTCCTCTATAACCATATCAACTTCTTGGTGTAATCCTCTACTTCTACCGTCTGAGCCCCAAGTTCTTTCTGCTTTCAATCCATATTCTTGAGCACGTTCTACACATTTTCTTTCGTAGAAAGTTCCCCTTCTTTTATTTTTTGCTGGCACGGGTGCTCTCTCCTTCCTTATTATATTGTTCTATCCAAGTTTTTCTTCTGTTGCTTCTGATTGGTGTGCCTTGGAATAACCACCAACCTCTACCAAATTTTTCAGCAAACTCCGCTGCCGCAAGTGCTCGCCATTTTTCGTCGTGTGTAATTACATTTTGTAAAGCTTCCGCTTTTTTCATATTAGCTTTATCGTATGTTGGGTGTGATTTTGCCATATATTATCCTCCTAAATATAGGCAAGCCAAAGTAATGAGAAAGAGGTAAAGTAACGAGAAAACCTCATAAGGACACTTCGACTTGCCTTCGGTATGACGACACCAATTAGTATGGGTTGCGTATACTAAAAGGGTAAGTCGTCGTCATCGTTTACTAATGCTTGGTCTCCAGTGTTCTTATCTGTTACTTCTAATGGTTTTGTTTTATAAACTGATTTTACTCTAGGTGTTTGCATTTCATTACCTTCTCTACCAGTCCATTTTTCAACAACAACTTCTACTTCAAACTCTTTATCTTTAATCATTTCAAGAGTCAAAGGCGGTAATAAAACCTTTCCGTCTTTCTCTACTACTAAACCTAGTATGTTCAAGAACGCGTAATATCCCGCATTAGAGCCCATATCTGCTTGTAAGTGAGGGTATAGTGAGGGGTCGGGTTTTTTAAATCTAAATAAACCCTTATGCTTTACTTCAATATTACCAACCATAAACACTGGCTCAAATATATCTGCCAAGAATTTACCTTGTATTTCTTTATCCTCTTTGATGTTTAGGTCCACAACTTTTGCTAAGTGTTTACCTTCTTTAATTGTTGATTGTGGTTTTTTATCTGATACTTCGTACCAACTATCATCGCCACCAAGTATATCGTCTACGTTCCAGTCGTTCATTTAGTTTTTCCTTTCTCAGTTACTCCTTTGAGCACTTCGTCAAAGTTTTCCTGATTGATTTTTCTTGCGTCTACCGCTTGTATCATAGCCATTTGTGCATCATCGGGTGCTTCTGCATCTTGTAGAGCACTTAGTAATTCTTTTCTTTGTTCATCAGTTAAAGGTGTAAGTTTTGGTTTTGGTTTTGGTTTCTTGATATTACCGTCTGTATCCTCCTCACTTGCAACACCTACAAAAGAAGCTAAGCTATATCTTTTAAAGTATGTAATAGCACTTCCCATTGATTGATATTTGTTTTGTGCTTCTATGATTTGAGTTTCTATCTTACTAGATATATACTCTCCGCTTGTGTGCATATATATAGTAATGACTCCTACATTTTCATTATCTCCACAAGGCATTTGAATAAATGATAATCCGTGTTTAGATAAAATAGGTCTTAGATATTGTACCAACTTATCAAAGGTGGTGTACTTATGTGCAAAACCTTTGCTTTCTTTTGGTAAGTCTTTGATTTCTTTTTGAACTTTTGTCTGAGCTAAAGCAAGCTTTGCTATTGAGCTAGACATTTCAAAGTGAAGTGCGGGTCTTGTAAGCATAGTAGGCACTTCGTTATTTTTATTCTTTGTCGTCATATTATATCCTTATTTTAGGTTTACTTTTATATGATTATATAGGCATTACCACTAAAAGTCAAGGACTTTTGTATAAGGACATAAGTTTCTTACTTCGCAATAACTTTCACACTTTTTTCCCTCCCAAGTCTCGAGCACCGAGCACTTCTGGGGCTGGCTGCCAGATTCCAAAGCTTCTAAAAGTTGGTCTCTTTTTTCCGTATAATATTTAATGATTATGTCGTCGTCGATAAAAGGTATATCTACAAAATAAATGTTTCTATCTATTCCACGGTCGCGTGAAGTCATAGTGCTCGCGTCCCTGATATTCATTTGAAGTTTCATTTTTTTGACTTTGTATCCATTTTGTTCTAATAAATATCGATACATATTTACTTGCATAGCCCAGTCTCCAAAGTCTGCAAGAGATTCATCTCGATACCAACTCTTGACTTGTTTGATTTGTCCCGCACGTCCCCACTTTCCACTTCGTTTATATCGAGCACCGCTAGGGTCTGGAATTAAAGTGTGAGTTAATCCTAAAACTTTCATCGCCTTATAACTTCCCGTGTTTTTATAGTCGATAAGTGTCTGAGTTTTTGTATCAAAGTAATCACATATACCTGTAATCCCCAGACCTGTTAATTTTTCTTCAATCAAATGGTGCTCATCGAGCTCCTGTATTTCAAGATTTTCGTGATGAAAAGTTCCCATTAGAGCAAAAGCTCTATCTTGCGGGTTGATATAATATTCTTGAGTTCTTTTTAGATAAGCTTCACACGTGCCTTGTAATAGCTCAGTGGTTGAAGGTGGTCGGTCATCGGGTCTTTGTTGTGCTATCGCCTTTAATGTGGCTAATGACATACATCTTTCGGACATACGGCATTGTTCATAGCAATTACTAAATGTTGTTGTCTCTTTATCGGGACATATAAATCCTATTGCACTCATTTGTCATACCTTTTGTGTTGAGTTTCCTGCGGGCTCGAGCACCCCTCTGATAAGTATCTCGAGCACTTTCACCAATAGAATTTACAAAATAGATACAAAAAAGGCAAGCTATATTGTCGTGGCACAAACCTATCCGACTAGCTTGCCTTCTTGTTTTTGTCGATATGTGAGATATAAACAAAACAAAGCAAAACTTCGTTGTAAAATCGTTATGTCGTTTAACTAGCTTTGATAGCTCTTGCTTGAGTTATCTAGCTAGCTTACTAGTTTAACTAGTATGTTAGCAAAAGTCAAGTATTATTTTTGTTTATCTACAAAAACTTTAACTTCCGCGTCATCTTTTATTTCATTTTCTTGTTTAAATCTTGCGGTAGCAAGTTGTATATTACGTGCTATACAAGACCAAAACTTATAACCGTTTAAGAATCGGTTACCTTTATCCTTTACAATAAATGTAAAGTGTTTATCTGACGTATTAGTATCGAGCATACATAACCTCATATATTGTTAAACTTCGAGCATTTTATTCAAGTTAGTTATAAAGTGCTCATCATTTCAAGTAAAATCTTTGAAGGCACAAGCAAAGCAATAAAAATTAATAACCAACTTTGCTTGTTTTAATAACGGGTAACCGAGTAAGGTCTCGTAACCCCGCGTTTAGCCTTCTAATTTTTTTTTCATCTCTTTCAAAACATCATCTAATGGCATATAAACGGGCTCTTTACCGTATAGCTTTACAAAATTCTTTTTGAGTAGGTCGTTCTCTTTTTTGAGCACTTGATACAACTCGAGATATTTTTTGTCTTTGAAAATCAAATTATTTTTATTCAACTTTCCTTCGACTCTAATATCCCAAGCCGTATCTGTGTGCTCGGTAGCCAACCATTTCTTTTTCTTTTTAGTCACGTTTTCGTCTTATGCTTGTTATCATATTGTAGTGCATAAATTCAAAACCAAGCTCGTTAAGTTTGTCTATTAATATCTGTATTCTTTCTTGAATATCAAGAGCTTGTTCGCTTTTAGGTTTCTTACTCATTGACTTCTCCTCCGTCCAAGAGGACACTTTTAACGTCGTCCTCGTTAGTGTATATGTGAAAGAAAATACCGAATAAGTTTTCTCCTAGAAATTTCATATCATCTGAATTGCTAGGCTCTTTATCCTTGAGCACTTTGCTTGCTACTGCTAAAGCTTGACCAAGAATTAGTTGACCTCTTGGTGTGCTTGCAAACTTACGTGCCTCCTCTACGTTTTTTTGTGAGGGTTTTGGTACGTTTACTTTACGTCCTTCTTTACCGATAGTGTTAGGCTTCATATGCTACCCCTTTCTGTAGTCTGATTAAGTCGACTTCATCGTCGCCGTGTTCGTGTGAATCTTTTTCAAATACTTTCAAAGCAAAAGATGTTGTCTCTAGTATAGCTTTCAAAAGCAAAATAACTTTTTGATGTGAAGTCAAATTACATTTGATAGCAAACCTATCGCCGTCATCAGTAACCTTCTCGCCGTCTTGACTTCTGTTAATCAGTTCTTGAGACCATTGAAGTATAGATTCATTTAAGGTCTCAAAGACTAGAGACATTTCTCTTGCGGGCAAAGCACCTATAGAAAGCTCAAGAGTTTTTATAGCATTGAGTAAAAGATTTTTGTCACGGTCACTTTCAGTGTGGTCCGCTAACAATATTCTCAAGTTGTATATGTGCTCGGGATATTTTTTGACTAGCTTTTCATACTCAACGTGAGCTCGGCTTCTGTGCTCTTGTAATTTTTCGCTTAGTTTTTTTCTTTGTGAGTCGTTCATTTGTGTCCTCGTTTTGTTTTTCTCGCTATCAATCTACAAAATCAAAATTGTAAATGTCAAGGAATTAATTTACGTAGTAAATAAATTACTTGTTATCTACCACGTCTGTAAGTTCATCTAAGTTGTGTCTAGTTATATCAATACTAGCTAGCGGAAATAAATCTGCCATACCAGTACCGTTATCGACGGCAACGTGTGCTAATGTTTCAAGCGGGTTAGGCATACCTTCGGGTAGCTTAAGTTCTTTCTTAGGCTCAAGTACATATAAGTATGTACCCTCGCTAAACCTCAAGCCCTCAAAACATTGTAGAGTTTGAGCACCTAACTTGTTCACTTGTAAATACTTCGCTACTTTCATAGCACCGAAGTCTAGTTTATCGCCGTATATATTTTTGAATCTCATTTGTTGTCCTCCCAACTGTTACACCTATCGTCAATATCATAGGGCTCAGAAATATCTACTTGACTATCGTCTCCGTAGACTGTGTTCACGTGTCTTACGTATACTTTACCCTTGCCTTTCACTTCTACACCTACCTTGGTATTAGATTGGTTTAGGCTAGCACTACTTATAACCTCGATTACTTCATCTCGAGAAAGTTTCTTTTCAGAATCTATCCAAAATTCTCGAGCATCTTGGCTATACTCCGTTACTGTATATTGCAATTTCATTTGTTGTCCTTTGTTTTTATGTACGTCTGTTGCTCTTTGGT
>CEPR01010322.1_pt1 | contig 20267 bp, 2 predicted proteins | sample 530431 | NCBI WGS metagenome assembly CEPR01 (sample SAMEA2620078, study PRJEB7988) | marine metagenome | isolation source: saline water (ENVO:00002010), including
ATTATAACATATACTGGAAAAACTGCGACTTCTTTTACAGGATGTATTAGAGGTTTTAGTGGTATTTCTTCATATCGTTCTCCTTTAGATGCCGAAGAACTCATTTTTAGTGACACTACTGAAGCAGTTCATGCCAATGGTGCAGTTGTACAAAACTTAAGTGCTTTATTTTTAAAAGAGTTTTATAGAAAATTAAAATATTCTTTTGCTCCAGGTCTTGAGGACGTTGATTTTGTAGATGACCTAGATGTCAATAACTTTATCAAGGAAATAAGAAGTTTATATGAGTCTAAAGGAACTGAAGAATCCTTTAAAATCTTGTTTAAAGTTCTTTATGGTGTAGATGCGAGGGTAATAGATTTAGAAAATCAATTATTAAAACCATCAGCAGCAGAATTTAGAAGAAGAGAGCAAATTGTAGCTGAGGTAATCTCTGGAGATCCTAGTAGATTAATTGGACAAACTATTAAAAAGTCCACTGATAGTACAACTCAGGGATCTATATCTGAAGTAGAAATTTTTACACGTTCTGGAATCGGAACTTATTATAAAATTGGATTGTTTGTCGGTTTTGATGATAGGGAAGTTCTTGAAGGCACATTTAAAGTTCAACCATCCACAAAGGTTTCAAATCCTGTAAGTGTTGGTGATTCAGTTGTAACAGTAGATTCTACAGTAGGGTTTGCCCAGACTGGTAAAGTTATTTCTGGAAGAAATACTATTGAATATACTGAAAAAACTGTAAACCAATTTCTTGGTTGTAGTGGGATTGGCACTGCTATCCCAGTTAAGACAGACTTGAGAACTGATGAGGTTTATATTGGATATGAGGATGGTGATTTAACTAAAAAAGTAGAACTTCGTCTTACTGGAGTACTGTCTAAATTTGAAGAGACTAAAGATATTCTTCTCTCAAATGAAGGTCAAAAAATATTTGTTAAGAATGTTGGTGAGAAAATTTTAAATCCAGAAGTAGATAAAACTGACAAACAAATCTTTGCTAATAGTTGGATATACAATACTAGTTCAAGATTTCAAGTAGAAAGTTTTACTGGTTCTTCTGCCACATTAAAGAGTGAAATTGACAAGTCCAGTCTCAAGGTTGGAGATTCTGTGGACATTCTGAGAGGATCCACAGAGACAGTTCTTCATAGCAATGCTTCAGTTGCTACCGTTGATGCTACCAATAAACAAATTACTCTTGATAATCTTTCTCCTTTTTCTCCAGTCTCGACTGAAATCTATACAATTAGGAGAAAATTAAACACTGCCACTAGTAGTGGCACTCAACTTTTCCATGGTGATAATAAAATCGTCACTGATGTCCAGAACGTATATACAGATAAAACGCACGCTTACGTAGCATCTAACTCTCTTCCTTCTTATGAAATCACAGAGTCTTCTTTAAGTGCATCCATACCTTCAGCAAGTGGTAATGCTCTTCAAGGATTTAATTCAACCAGTCTAAAATACAGTATTATATCTTTTGCTTCTGCAGTTCCATTCAAAACTGGTGATGAAGTCTTCTATAGACCCTCCTCAAACGCCCTTGTAGGCGTCTCTGAGGGGATTTATTACGTCAAAGTACTATCTTTACCCAATCAAATTAAACTGTTTGCTTCCAGGTCTTTAATAGAATCTGGATCTTCAATAGAATTTGCTACAGGCGGGGAAGGAACTCACACATTTATTCTCTCTAGTCAAAAAAGTGATAAAATTTACCCTAAAAAGGTACTGAAAAAATTCCCTTTGAATAGAAATATTAAGGACGGTAAGGGAACTTTAACTTCTCCAGGATCCACTGGAATGTTAATTAATGGTGTTGAAGTTATTAACTATAAATCTAATGATAAAATTTATTATGGTCCCATTAAAAATGCAAGACTTTATAATGGTGGAACCAACTATGATGTAATCAATCCACCAACCATTGAGGTTGCGGCACCTGGATCCGGTCACACTACTGCTCTCATAAATCCCGTAGTTCGTGGAAGTGTATCTGATGTTAAGATTGATCCACAAGATTTTGACATTGTAGACGTTGTTTCTGTAACTATTACTGGTGGTAATGGATCTGGTGCAGTATTAGAACCTGTATTAAGAACAAGATATCGTGAAATTGAATTTGATGCTCGCTTAACTGCTGGTGGAGGATCTATTGATAATAGTGAAGATACTATTACATTCAAAAAACCACATAATCTTAGAAATGGTGATGCGGTTGTTTACAGTAGAAATGGGAATAATGCTATTGGTATAGGAACCTTTAAAGGTTCTAATAGTCATCAAGATAAAGCATTAGCGAGTGGATCTGTTTACTTTGCTGAAGTTGTAAATACTACGACAATTAAACTTTATGAAACTTTTGAAAATCATGCAAGTGGAATAAACACAGTAGGATTTACTACCACATCTCAAGGCACTCATAAATTTAGATTATTTGATGGAAAGAAAAATATAAGTTCTATTAAAGTTGTAAACCCAGGTAGTGGTTACGAAAATAGAAAATTAAAGGTAAAGTCTGAAGATATTTCTTCTGTAAGCGATACTATTAATTTTAAGAATCATGGATTCAGTGATGGTGATAAAATTGTTTATACTACGGACAATACTGCTGTCACTGGATTAACAACCACAGTTCAGTATCAAGTTTTAAAACTTGATGACCATTCTTTTAGACTGGCAAACGCTGGTGTTGGTGGAACTAATACTACAGATTATATCAAAAAACAGCATGTTAATATCACTGGTGTAGGAACTGGAATTCAAAACTTTGCTTATCCAGATATAACAATCACAGTTAATGCGGAATATGATGGAGTAACTGGTGTAATCACCGCAACTCCATCTGTTAGAGGAGAGATTATTGACTTATATCTTTATGAAACTGGAACTGGATATGGATCAACAGTTCTTAATTTCCACAAAAAACCAACTGTTACTATAAAAAATGGTAAAAATGCTGAACTAAAACCACTCATTGTAGATGGAAAAATATCTTCAGTTCAAGTCACAAATCCTGGTGTTGAATATTCTTCCGCTCCAGATCTTGTAGTTGAAGGTGAGGGTATTGGTGCAGAACTTAGAGCAATTGTTTCGGGTGGTAAAATAACTAATGTTGTAGTTATTACTGCTGGTGCTGGTTATGATCAGAATACTACCTCAATAAAAGTTACGTCTGCGGGTGTAAATGCTCTGGTTGATGTTGAAGTTAGAGATCTTACTTACAACACACATAGTAGATTTGGTGATGAAATTCTTATTGAGGAGAGTGAAAAGTTAGCATATGGTTTCGTTGGATATTCAACTAGTATTGGTTCTAATACCTTTGGAGATGTTGGCGGCACACACTCCCCAATTATTGGTTGGGCATATGATGGTAACCCCATATATGGTGCCTATGGTTTCTCTGATGCGTCAGATATAAACTCTGGTGTTAAAATTTTAGCAAGTGGATATGAATTAAGAACATCTGAAATTTCTAACAGACCTGAAGGATTTGTTTCTGGATTCTTCGTTGAAGATTATAAATTTACTGCTTCTGGAGATCTTGATGAGCATAACGGTAGATATGCCAAGACTCCCGAATATCCAAATGGAGTTTATGCTTACCATGCTTCTATTACAAGTGACGGTAAGAATAGCAAATTCCCATACTTCTTAGGTGAAAGTTATTCTTCAGTATTAGAAAGTCAAACTCTTAATCAGGAATTTGATTTCAATTCTTCAGATTTGAGAAGAAATACTCTGCCATATGTTGTAGGTGATAAATTTGCAGATAATGACTTTATATTTGAACCTAATGAAGTTTTAGTTCAAAGTGCAACTATTGATTCTATTACTAAGGGATCAGTATCTGATTTAACTATTAAAAACCCAGGATCAGATTATAGAGTTGGAGAACTTGGATCATTTGATAATACTGATACAAATGGTGGTGGTCTTTCTGCATTCGTTAGTGAGGTTACAGGAAAGTCGATTGTAGATGTAACTACTACCATTGAGAGTCATCAAAATGCGGTTCTTGTCTGGGAAAAGAATGGCACAGTATCGGTAAATGTAGATCCTTCTCATGGATACTTTAATAATGACCAGATTGCAGTTTCCGGACTCTCAACCTTCATTCCAGGATTAACAAAATCTCATAAAATTGGTGTTTCTTCAGAAAGAACTAGACTTTCGGTTGAAGTGGCAGCTAACTCTACAGTTGGTTTTGTTACTGATATTTTTGTTAATAGAATTGTTGACTCTATTTCTGTAGGCAGCACTCTGGGCATTGGTACAGAGACTTTATCTGTTTTGGGTACATATCCAGATAAAAAGGTCGTAAGGGTCTTGAGAGGGATTGTAGGTGCCGCACATACAGCAAAAACTGAAGTATTTGTATCTCCAAGTAAATTTACTTTACCAGTGAATGCTTCTTACTTTGATTCTTCTACAAATGATAAATTATTTTTCAATAGTATTCAGTCTGTAGGTGTTGGTACAACAACTGGATCCGGTTCTTCTAAAACATACTTTATTGGAAGTCGTCATTATGACATTTCTGTTCCAATTAGAGGAATTTACTTACCCAATCACCCTTTCAAGACCGGTCAAGAAGTCACTTTTGAAAGATTTGCTGGTTCGCAAGGATTTACCGTTTCTAACAGTCCTACAAGCCCAACTTTCAGCATCCCTCTAAGTGGAAATAGTCAATCTCTCTTTGTAGTTAAGAAAAATGATGATGTAATTGGACTTTGTACTCAGGTAGGACTCACCACAAATACTGACGGTGTTTATTTCAGAACCATAGTTTCTAATGCTGATAGTAGAGACTTCAGATATTCTTTAACTTCAAATAAAACTCAAGTAACTGCTAAGGTAGAGAAGATTAAAGCAAAAGTTGCTGTTTCCACAGCACATGGTCTTAATAATGGTGACAACATTAATTTAACTGTCAATCCTGAAGAATCTGTCGGTATTGGCACATCAGTCTCGGTATATCTCAAGTATAATTCAGCAAATGATAAGTTACTTGTTAATCCTATCGGATTCACCTCTGCTGCAGTAAACACCTCCACAAACAGATTGACTCTTACTGAGCATGGTCTCAGGACTGGTGATAAGGTATTTTACGATTCCGATCTCATTATATCTGGTCTTAACACAGGATCTTACTTTGTTTACAGAATTGATGATAATACTATTAATCTCACAAACACAAGATTTGAGGCAGTTTCTACGCCACCAACGGTAGTTAGTTTTGGATCTATTGGTGGATCCAGTCAAGAGTTGTCTCCAATTAACCCAAGACTTAATGTCGTCAGAGATAATAATTTAATATTTAATGTAAATGATGCTTCTTTGAGTGGTTATGACTTCAAACTTTATTATGATCGCGATTTTAAAAATGAATTAGTTTCTATTGGATCTTCTACAACATTCAGCACAGTTGGTGTAGGCACTGTTGGAATAGCAAATACTGTTACAGCATCTACAGTTACTCTTAACTTCCACAAAGATCTACCATCAAAAGTATATTATCAGTTAGACAAAGCGGGTTTTATCAGCACTGCTGATACTGAGGTTTCAAATTATTCTGAAATTAATTTTGTTGATAGTACTTATAAAGGTTCTTATGAAGTTACTGGTGTTGGACAAACAGTTTTCTCGGTTTCTTTAAATAGTGTTCCAGAAAAACTTAATTACTCCCAGTCAAATACTAGTGTATTAAAGTATTCTACATCATCACCAAGAGCTCTTGGTGGTATTGAAAAAATGAATATTACCTTTGGTGGAGCTAACTACAAAAAACTTCCTAGATTTGTCAGTATTGCTTCAACTGCGGGTATAAATGCTGATATTATTCCAACATCCACCACCGTTGGTAGAATTAATCAGGTTACAATTCAAGATCCTGGATTTGATTTTTCCGCAGATAAAACTTTAAGTCCAGAAGTCTTTATATCACCAAATATTACCGTTATAAACAGAAATACTATTTCTGACATCAGTATAACTTCTGGTGGTTCTGGATACACAGTAGCTCCAGATTTAGTTGTTGTAGATCCTTCCACAGGACTAGCATATGATAATGGTGTTGTAGTTGCTAATCTTCAAGGATCTTCTATCAGCAATGTTGAAATACTTGATGTACCAAAAGGAATTTCTGACGTTACATCTAAGATTTTTGCAAAAAATAATAGTAATGGCGTTGGTATTAGTAGTGTCTTCTCGTCACCAGCAGGTGTTGTGACGTGTGTTCTCACAACTCCAACACTTGGATTTACAGTTGACACTGCCCCGTTTGCTGTGAATGATCTTGTTTATGCTGAAAACATTTCTTTGGCATCAACTACAGGAACTGGATTTAACTCTGAAGATTATAGTTTCAACTTCTTCAAAGTAACCGCTTATAGAAACACTAATCCTGCCGAAGTTGAATTTGATATTTCTCCATATGCAACTAACGCTGGAGTTGCTCAAACAGATGGACAAAAGACTTTTGCCACTCTTGTTAATAAAAACAATTATCCAACATTCACAGTTAAACAAACCACGCTAGATTTTCTCATTGGCGAAACTATTTTCACAAAATCTGGAAATAAATTTATTGAAAGAGATTTGGTAATTACTAGTAATCTTAATGATGCTATTAAAGTTTATGGAACTTACACTTTATCTGAGGGTGAAGTAATTTCTGGCAAAAAATCTGGAACTATAGCAACCATTGAGTCTATTGATGAAAATACGGGAGTATTTAAAGTTGACTATTCTCTAGAAACTGACATTGGTTGGGCAGATGACATTGGAAAACTCAATCAAGATTATCAAGTTATTGCAGATAACGATTACTATCAAAATCTTTCGTACTCTGTCAAGAGCACTATTGAATATGAAAAATGGTCAAATCCAGTAAATAGAGTTCTTCACTCTTCAGGACTAAAGAATTTTGCTGATACTGGAATTGTCAGTGAACGTGAAGTTACTGGTATTATAACTGCTATAGCTTCGGATAGTGGTGCAGTTATTGATATTATAGATGACAAGAGAGTTGATGCCATCAACTTCTTTGATTTTGGTGTTGATGTTGATACTGCCAATAACAAGTCTAAATTTATCTCATTTAAAACTAAGAGACTCTCTGATTACATTGAGTGCAAGACTAACAGAGTTCTAACAATTGACAATTTCAACTCACAGTTCTCTAATCAAGAGAATGCAAATGAGGATGAATTTGTTAATATTGATACATTTATTGAAAATGATGGATACATCAGATATCTTATTCAGTCTATAAAACCTGACTCCAAAGATCTTCAAGCAACTGAGATTGTTGTTGTTAATACCAAAGATGATGATTTAATCACTGTTGAAAAGGCATCTATCCATAACACTAAAGATGATCTTCTAGATCTTCAAGCGGTTAAAGATAGTAATGGAAATGTTTCTTTAAAACTTACTCCATCTAATATCTTTGTTGGTGATATTGATGTCAAATTAATTAAAAATAGTTTTAACACAACTCTCGCTGGTATCGGCACTCAAGGAATTGGATTCGTTACTTTATATGGAAAGAACGTTTCAGTTAGTGCCGGTTCAACAGGAACTGTTCATGAAAGTTCTTCAGTCTTAACTAAGTCACTGTTTGCCAATATTGAAGTTTTTGACACAGTTACTAAAGATAAGACTATTGTTGATATGTACCTTGATCATGATGGAACCGATACCTATAGATCTGATTTCTATTTTGATAACAGCACTTCAGGACAATCCTCTAACTTTATTGGAACATTTACCAGCAATATTTCTTCAGACATATTAAAACTTGATTTTGAAAATACAGAATCTAACAGTGTTCTGGTTCGTTCTAAAATTGTTGGTTTTGGTACAGTAGCTGCTGGAATTGGAACGCACACATTTAAAGCAACTGGTCAACCAGACTCATCTGTAAAAGAAGGTAGACTTGAAACAAAATCATCTACTTTCTCTGGAACGGGTATTTCTACAATATTGACATATCCAAAATCGGATGTAACTACAGTTAAGACAACTGCTAGAGTTTCTTACGGAAATACTTCAGCATTACATCAGGTATTATTTAATCACAATTCAACGAATGCGTTTACCGTTCAGTATCCACATCTTTCCATAGGGAGCACTATGGGAATCGGAACGTTTGGAGCATCGATCAGGGGCGATAACTTCATTTTGATTTTCCATCCAGATCCAAATATTTCAAATGATATCACTGTTCAAACATATAATGAAGTCATTCAAACTGAAAAGGATCTTAATAACATTCCTGCTGTACTTACATACGGACCTGTCAATGAGGAATTAAAAACTTCACAGTTTAACTCTATCAATGGAGATAGAACTAATAAGTTTGATTTCCCGGTTAAACATAATGGAGTTTCAATTTTTGAGAAGCAATTTGATCCTAGTGATTCTGATGTTGTAAACCTTACCACAGGAACCTTCACTATTGCCGATCACTTCTTCAGTGATCGTGAAGAAGTGACATACACACCAAGATCAACTTTCGTTGGTGGTGCACATACTTCCATGGTTATGTCTGACGGTAGTATTCTTCCTTCTACTGTTTATATTGTAAAAACTAATAATAATGAATTTGGACTTTCTACTAGTACAACTGGAGCAGCAGTAACGTTTAACTCTGCTGGAAGTGGAAATGGACACACTCTCGAGATGAATAAAAAAATAGAGAAGTCTATAATTACTATTGACGGAGTTTCTAGAGCACCTTTAGCATATACTCCTGTCAATCATACTTTGAGTAATAACGGAGGATCTATTTCAGTCGGTGCCACTTACTTTGGTATTTCAGGAATTTCTTCAATTCTTCCAGGAGATGTTCTTAAAGTTGATGATGAATATGTTAAAGTTGAGGCTGTTGGTCTCGGAACTACCACTATTGGACCTATAACTGGAACTGGTTCTTTCAATGTCATTAAGAGTGAAAGAGGATTTGTTGGAACATTGGCAACAACACATACTGATGGTTCTACCATAAGACTATATCAAGGTTCTTATAACATGACCAGAAGTGAAATTCACTTCACTGAAGCACCTAGAGGTAATGTTGCTGAGACAGTTAATGAGAGTAATATTCCATTCCACAAGTCTACTTTTAATGGAAGAGTCTATTTGAGGTCAGATTATAGCACCAACAAAGTTTATGATGATATTACTTCACAATTTACCGGCGTAGGCGCAACCTACAGATTGACAGTCAATGGTGCTAATACAACAGGTATTGAGACTGGTAGTGGTTTGGTATTCATTAACAATATGTTCCAAACTCCAACAACTGATAACAATACAGGTGGTGGTTATGAGTTTAGTGAATCTGTTGGTGTTTCTAGTATAGTTTTCAGTGGTATACGAGATGCTAATGACAAATTAGTAATCTCGGATGAGGACGTTAACAAGAATCAACTACCTAGAGGTGGTATGCTTGTTTCTCTTGGATCTACACAAGGTCTCGGAATTGCTCCTCTTGTTGGTGCTTCTGTAACCGCATTTGTTTCTGGTGGTGTAATTCAGTCTATTGGAGCTGGTGCTACTGACATTCTCGGATCTGGATACCGTGGAAGTGTTGCTATTGGAATTACCGATCCAAATCATACTGGAAACGCTGCCGCTGTTACTGTAACAGTTGGTGCTGGTGGATCTCTTGCGTTCAATGTAACAAATGGAGGAACTGGATATAGTTACAATCCAACTATCAATATTCCTTCACCATCATACGAGAATCTTTCTATCACAGGTGTTTCTCGTCTTAGTGAAGGTGCGACAACTGATTCTGGTAGCAATCTTCTTCTTAATATTGAAGTTGGTCCTGCTATTACTGCAGTTGGTATTGGATCCACACTATTTGAAGTTAAGAACTTCAAAATTGTTAGAAGTGGTTATGGTTTTAGAATTGGCGACAAATTCAAAGCAGTTGGTCTTGTAACTGCTAAAGGATTACCTGCGATGATTAATGAACCAGAATTTGAAGTTCTGGACATCTTTAATGATAAATTTGCTGCCTGGCAATTTGGTGAACTTGACTATATTGACAATATTAGAGATCTTGTTGATGGATCTCGTGTAAGATTCCCACTCAACTATAAAGGCAGTCTTGTAAGTTTTGAAGTTGATAGGAATAATCCAGATTCTGCTCAAATTGATCTTGAGGCAGTTCTCTTAGTTTACATAAATGGAGTAATTCAACAACCTAACGTACACTACAATTTTGTTGGTGGTACTTCCATTGTCTTCACCACCCCACCAGCAGTCAGTCCCTCAGGAGGATCAAAAGATAACATTGATATATTCTTCTATAGAGGAACAAGAGGAGTTGATAGTGTCAGTGTAGATGTAAATGAAACAGTTAAAATTGGTGATATTTTACAATTACAAAATAGTGACACAACTGTTGCTCAAGATCCAAGAACGGTTCACAAAATTGCAAGTTCTGACAGAGTTGAGTCTAACATTTATGCAGGTCTTGGAATTGATGATACAAACTTCAGACCAATAAGTTGGACTAAGCAAAAGAGATCTAAAAAAATTGGTGGAGATCTTGTTGATAAATCTAGAGATTCTATTGAAACTCAAGTTTATCCAACCGCAAGAGTTATTGGTGGAATTTCTACCTCTGCTACCGAAATATTTGTTGACGACGCTCAGTTCTTTAATTATGAAGAAAATGAATCTTCTATCAACATCGCCAGCGTTAACGGTTTACTTGTAAATACCACAACTGAACCAGTTTCTGCTGCTGTTACTGCTGTAGTTTCTGCTGCGGGAACGATTAGTTCTCTGAACATAACTTCTGGTGGTTCTGGTTATTCTGGTTCTGCCACCATTAAAATTGCAGCACCTAAAGCAGTAGGTGTAGGTGTTGGAACAACTGCCACTGCCACAGCAACCATTACAAACGGTTCTATTTCTGCAGTTTCTATAACAAATGCAGGAATTGGATATAGTCAAACAGTTCCTCCTCAAGTTATCGTTTCTTCTCCAGCAATTTCTGTTGAATCTTTGACTGGAATCACTGCTGTCGCAGGATTTGCTGCGACAATTACGGGTATCGCAACCGCAGTTGGAACTGGATCAAATTCATTAGCACTTGCCTTTAGTTTTACTGCTTCCAGTACATCTGGGTTAGCAGAGGGTTATCCAATCTTTATCACAAATACAACTGTCGGTAACGGCGTCACATCTATTAATAGTTCTGATAATGCAGTTGTTGCTATTGGAACTACTTTCCTGGATAATGTCTACATTATCAATGATCTACATACAACAGCGACCACTGGTGTTGCCACTTGTAATATTCTTTCTACAACTCCACACTCTGGTCTCACCACTGTCGGTAGTCTTACAAGTCCAAGAGGAACACTCTCTTGGGGTAGACTTTCTGGATTCACTAGGTCAACGTCTCCAATTTCTATAGGAGTTACTGGACTAACAGTTGATTCTGGATTGTCAACGTTCCCAACTATTCAAAGACGTGGATTTGGTCTCAGAGAAAATGGATCTCTCAGAAAGGATCTAGGATAGTTATAAATATAGAAAAAAGCTATTACGATGGCGGCAATTGTAACCGATCAGTTTAGAATATTAAATGCAGGAAATTTTGTAGATTCCGTCACGAGTTCTTCAAATTCTTACTATGTTTTTGTTGGTTTGTCCAACCCTGCCATAGTTGGATTTGGAAGAACCACTGATTGGGATACAAATACTCCTAGTCCTACTGATAATGTTGACTACGCCAATTTTATTGGTGACAATATGTCTTTTGGTAAGAAAGTTTCTTCTGCCAATATAAGAAGACTTATAAGAAGAATTGACTGGACTAGAGGTACAAAATATGAAATGTACCGCCACGATTATAGTTTGAAGAATCTTTCTCCAACTACAAATTCTTCTAGACTTTATGATACTAATTACTATGTAATGAATAGTGATTTTAAAGTTTACGTTTGTATTGATAATGCATCTTCTGGAATAAACACTACAGGAAATGCATCTCTTGATGAACCAACTTTTACTGATCTTGAACCCTCTAAAGCTGGTGTGAGTGGTGATGGATATCTTTGGAAATTCCTTTTTACAGTATCCCCAAGTGATATTATTAAATTTGACTCTACAGAATATATTGCTTTACCAAATGATTGGCCTACATCAACAGATGCTCAAATAACTGCTGTTAGAGATAATGGTGATTCTGATACTAATGAGAATCAAATTAAGAAAGTTTATATTGATAAGCAAGGATTAGGGTATTCCCAAGGTTCACATGAAGTTAACATTTTAGGTGATGGAACTGGAGGTAAAGTCGTTGTTAATGTTGACGTAAATGGTAAGATTACCGATACAGTTGTTTCCGCAGGTGGTAAAAATTACTCTTACGGCATAGTTGATCTCGGTACTATTAATTCCAATTCTTCCACTAAAGCAAAACTTATTCCAATTATTCCTCCAGCAAAAGGTCATGGACAAGACCTTTATAAAGAACTTGGTGCTGACAGAGTTCTTGTTTATGCAAGATTTGATGATTCCACTAAAGATTTTCCAACTGATGTAACTTTCGCACAGATTGGCATTGTTAAGAATCCAACCTCTTTAGGATCTACCACAGTATTTACAGAAAATCAATTTTCATCTCTGGGTGCTCTGAAGTTTTTACCTTCATCTATTAGTGGAACAGTTTCTGTTGGTGATAAGATTTCTCAATCGGTCACTGGAGGGACAGCGGTTGGTTTTGTTGCTTCATTCGATAATGAAACTAAAGTTCTCAAATATTTCCAAGATAGGAATGCTTTCTTAAATCAAACTTCATTTGATCAAACTGATTACATTGGTGTTTCTACCAGCGGAAAATTATATGAGTTTGCCTCATCAACCAACGCAGTTACATCGACTGGAGGTTTTTCGGGCACTATTGATACTGGATTTACCGGTGTCACTACAAACCCAACTGGAACAAAACTTATTTCTATGGCAACCCAAATTCAAGATGGGATTGCCAGTCCTGAGATAAATAAAGGGTCAGGAGATATTGTCTATATTGACAATCGTCCAGCAATCTCCAGAAATTCAAGACAAAAAGAAGACGTTAAAATCATCCTGGAATTCTAAACGATGCCACAGAAAACTAATCTCAATATCAATCCTTATTTTGATGATTTCAGTAAGGATGATAACTTTTACAAGGTTTTATTCAAACCAGGATTTCCAGTTCAAGCTAGAGAACTGACGACTCTGCAGTCAATTCTGCAGAATCAAATAGAATCGTTTGGAAGTCATATGTTTAAAGAGGGATCCATGGTGATCCCCGGAAATATTGCCTACGATTCTGAATATCCTGCGGTCAAACTAAACGGGGATCATCTTGGAATTAATATTTCCGTATATGGTAAAGAACTTGTAGGTAAGAGATTAAAAGGTCAAACTTCTGGTATTGTTGCTAAAGTTGATCGATATGAAAATGTATCTGGTGATATTACCAGTCCAACTATTTTTGTAAAATACTTAGAATCTGGAGATAATAACGAAGTTCAACCATTTCAGGATGGAGAAGTTCTAATTACTGAAGATTCTTTTACATATGGAAATACTTCAATATCTGCTGGAGAAACTGTAGCATCACTTATTTCTGAAGACGCTACTTCAGTTGGAAGCTCTGCTTCCATTGGTGCAGGTGTTTATTTTATTAGAGGAACATTTGTAGATGTTTCTGAGGATAAAATATTTTTAGATCCATACTCTAACACACCATCTTACCGTGTTGGTTTAACGATTATTGAAGAAGTCGTTACTGCTAAAGATGATGATTCTTTATATGATAATGCAAAAGGATTTTCCAACTTTGCCGCTCCTGGAGCAGACAGATTAAAAATTAGTCTCTCTTTATCAAAGAAACTTTTAACAGATAATGATGATAAAACTTTTGTAGAACTTCTCAGAGTAGATGGTGGTGAGATAAAGAAACTTCAAGATAAGTCAAATTACAATCTGATTAGAGATTATTTTGCCAAGAGAACTTTTGAGGAGTCTGGCAATTATGCCATTGACAATTTTGACATTGAAGTTAGAGAGTCTTTAAATGATAGACTTGGTAACGAAGGTGTATATTTTTCTGATCAATCTACAAATCAGGGAAGCACTCCTGATGAAAGTCTCATGGCAGTATCCGTTTCTCCGGGTAAGGCATATGTAAAAGGATATGATGTAGAAAATCAGTCCACTGCGATTATTGATGTTAAAAAACCAAGAGATACAAGGACTTTAACAAATTCTCTGGTTCCATTTGAAATGGGTACATTATTGCGAGTCAATAATGTTCAAGGAACACCACTGTTTGGTGTTAATAATAATAGTAACATTGTAAAACTGCAGAATCAAAGAAGAGGAACTTCTGCCACTGCTGCCACTGGAACTGAAATAGGTCAAGCAAGAGTTTACAATTTTAGTCTTACAGATTCTGCTCAAGTAGATCTTTCTACCTCTTGGGATTTGTATTTGTTCGATGTCCAAACATATACTACCATTACTTTAAATGAAAATACTCTGACAGCAGATATGCCTGTCAGTTCATACATCAGAGGTGTAAGTAGTGGAGCTTCTGGTTATGTTCAAAGTGCTCCTGGCGGATCTACTGGTGTCACACTGATGCAGACATCAGGCACCTTTATTGCTGGTGAGCAGATTTTAATTAATGAAAGCACAGAACTTTCTAGATCAATTACAAGTGTAACTACATACACCATTGAAGATGTAAAGTCTGTTTATCAAGATTCTACTACACTTAACTCAGAATTAAAAAGGGATTTTATTGCTGATAGTGTACTTGAAAGAAAACTCCCTACTGGATTCGGTATAGCAGATACTGTAAGGATTACCACCTCTGGTGCTATGACTTGCCCTGGCAAATTCTTTAATAATATCAAAGTTGGTGATATTATTAGATATCAAATTGTTGGAGTTAGTGATGAGACTTTCAATAGAGTTTCTGCAGTAAATGCTGCTAAAACAGAACTTACTTTAGTTGCTGAACAAGACAGATCCAATGTTTGTGATGGTAGTCTCCCAGCATCTAATTTTACAGGAACTTTTACGATAGGGGCTCCTGTTGTTAGAGAGCGTGGAGGTTTATTTGCACCACTTGAAGAGCAAAATGTTTCTTCAGTCGATCTTGGATCTTCTAATCTTTTAGTTTCTAGTCAAATTAGAGAACAATCTACAAGTGCTACAGGATCACTATCCATCAATATATCAGCAACTGGTATTAGTAGTTGTTTATTTGAAGCATTTGATCAAGAAAGATACAGTGTTCACTATAATGATGGATCTATTGAGACCCTAACTAAAGATCAAGTGACTCTCAGTTCTGCCGGAAAGGTAGTTAGTTTTACTGGTCTTACTGCATCCCAATCTAGTAATGTAACTGTTAATACAACTGTTAAAAAAATTGGAATTAGTAATAAAGATAAAGTATTTACTAGAAGCACTAAAGTTGAAGTAACTAAGTCTTCGACTGGAGTATCCACATCTATTTCTCAGACTTCTAAAAGTGATTTCTACGGAACTAGAATTCAAGATAGAGAAATATCTTTGAATGTTCCTGATGTTGCTGAAGTTATTGCTGTCTATGAATCTTTAGGAACTTCAATCCCAACTTTAGATTCTCTTGAATTTCCTGCAGGTTTAGCACTCAATACCGCATCTATTTTGGGTGAAAGAGTTGTTGGTTCCACCAGTAAAGCAATCGCCCAAGTAGTTACAAGATCTTCAGCCACTAAAGTTGAAATAGTTTACCTCACTGAGGATAAATTTACTGTTGGTGAAAACGTTACTTTTGAAGAATCTAATATTATCGCTCCTTTACAAGTAATTGGACTTGGAAATTATCAGGACGTTACTAACAACTATACACTTGATACAGGTGTTAAAGATCAATTCTATGACTACTCACGAATTGTAAGAAGAGAAAATATAAGTTATGTTCCTTCCAGAAAACTGTTAATAATTTATAACCATTATACAGTTCCTTCTAATGATACTGGTGATGTTTATACAGTCAACTCTTATGATGCGGAACAATTCAAAGATTATATTCCTAGAGCAGGGAATCTAAGAGCGTCTGATGTCTTAGATTTTAGACCTAGGGTATCCAATTTTACATCTACTACACTCTCTCCTTTTGATTATACAAGCAGAACTTTTGCTACAGCAGGAACTAATCCAACTCTTTTAGTTGCTCCAGATGAGAGTTCTTTAGTTGGATTTAGTTATTATCTCCCAAGAATTGATAAAGTGGTATTTACCACCAAAGGAAATATTGCTGTAATTGAGGGAACTAGTTCTGAAAATCCAAAAGAACCTGCTATTGGTGGAGACATGATGGAATTGGGAACCATCGTGTTGCCAGCATATCTTTACAATCCTTCTGATGCGGTCATAACTTTGACTGATAATAGAAGATATACTATGAGGGACATTGGCAGAATTGAAGATAGAGTTGAAACCTTAGAAACTCTTACTTCTCTTTCTCTTCTTGAACTTGATACAAGAACTCTTCAAGTCAGAGATGCTGACGGTCTTGATAGATTTAAGTCTGGTTTCTTTGTTGATGATTTTGCCGATAATCTGAGAATGGAATCTAAATCTGAGGCAAGTATCAGAGGAAATGAACTCGGAACCCCTGTTGATTACTTCTCTTTAAAACCAGAAGTTGCCACATCAGAAGGATCGACACAATTTGATTTAAATTCGGATCTTCTTGATCCAAACACACAAAAAACCGGTGACTTAATTACACTTAAGTATGATACTAAAGGATGGATAAAGCAACCTTTAGCGTCTAGGGTTGAGAATGTAAATCCATTTAATATTATTTCATTTACTGGTTCTGTAGCAATTTTCCCTGCTCAAGATTCGTGGACAAGAACTGTTACCATTGATGGTGGTGAAAGAGTTACTAGAGTTTCAACTGATTGGCGCAATGGACAGCAAGGTAGAGTATCTAACCTTGATGTAGTTCTTGAATCCAGAACCCCAGACACTCACATTAGATCTAGAAACGTAGCGTTTAGTGCTTTTGGTTTAAGACCACTTACAAGGCACTATCATTTCTTTGATAGTAGCACAGAATTGGATGTAATTCCAAAGTTAACTGAAATTACTATGACATCTGGAGTATTCCAAGCAGGTGAGACTGTTAAGGGATACGTTGGATCTAGACAGTTATTCTCTGCGAGAATTTGTAGACCTAATCATCTGGATGGTCCAATTACAAACCCTTCTAAAACTTACACTTTAAATCCTTACAATAGAAGTATAACTTTACCTGAAGTTTATTCTGCTTCCTCCACAGTTTTAAATATTGACCTTCATTCTCTAATGGAAGAAGTTCTTGGTTCTTTCAATGGACGTATTGTAAAAGATATGGTTATTTTGGGAGAAACAAGTGGGGCACAGGCAAAAGTATCAGATATTAGATTGATTACTGATACATTTGGTGGAATTTTAGGATGTTTCTTCTTTAGAGATCCACTTGCTTCTCCAACACCAGCAGTTAGATTTACTACTGGAGAGAAAACTTTCAAACTCACTTCAAGTTCCACTAATGCCGAACCTCTGCCTGGTGGTTTGAGATTTAGTACTGGTGAGGGCACATATACTGCTAGAGGATTTATTGAGACATCAAGAAGAACTCTAAACGTTACTGAGTTTTTCCGTAGACCAAGACCTCCTGTTCAACGACGTGATCCTCTGGCACAATCATTTACGGTTGATGAGACTGGAGCATTTCTCACAAGTCTTGATGTATTCTTTGCTAACAAAGATGAAAATGAAAAAATAACTTGTGAAATTAGAACTATGGAGTTGGGTATACCAACAAACATATTAGTTGCTGATTATGCTCAAGTAACTCTTGACCCATCAGAAATTAATACTTCTACTGATGGTTCAGTTGCTACAACGTTTACCTTCCCATCACCAGTGTATCTGGAAGCGGATACAGAATATTGCTTTGTCCTTCTTGCTCCATCTTCAGACTTATATGAAGTATGGGTAGCAAGAATGGGAGAGAAGACTGTTAATGTCTCTACGCTCCCAGATGCTGAAAGTGTTATTGTAACAAAGCAGTATATCGGTGGTAGTCTGTTTAAGTCTCAGAATGGTACTATTTGGACTGCAAGTCAATTTGAAGATATCAAATTCGAATTGTATAAAGCAGAATTTAATACAGAACCTGGAATTGCCTACTTCTTCAATCCATCTCTTGAATCTGGAAGTGACTTAACAGAGAGATTAATCACTAATCCAGTTAAGACTCTTCCAAGAAAACTTAAGGTTGGTATTACAACCACTTCAGTATTAGATACTGTTCTGACTATTGGTAAGAAAGTTAGTGACAACACTTCATCTTCTGCGATCACTGGAAATATTGAGCAGGTTGGTGGTAATCTGGCAAACACGACCAGTAATTTAGTAGGTGCAGGATACAGCAATGGAACCTTCACTGGAGTCAATTTCTACTCCATCACTGGATCTGGGTCTGGTGCTATTGGTATCGTTACATTCGCTAGTAATACACTTAATGGCAATCCACACGTTACAACTGCGGGTAATGGATATGTTGTCGGTGATGTCCTTGGTATTACAACTTCTGATGTTACCAGAGGACGTGGAGCACAATTCTCAGTTAAGAATATCACAGGTAAGGATACATTGTACCTTACTGATGTCCAGGGAGAGGAATTTACAGCAGGACAGAATCTAGTTGTTTACAGTTCTTCTGATGTTGCCGTGGCATACGCCGACACAACAATTAGAAATTCTAGTGTAATTAGTAATCTTTATGATGGCAGAGTTCTTGAGATTCAGCAAACTAATCATGGTTTACATGCAGATAATAATGTAGTTGTCCTTGCTGATATTGAACCAAATACTGTTCCAACTACACTCAATGCAGCACTTGGATTGAGTGATACAACAATTTCTGTTGCCAACACTTCACTCTTTGCTACCTTTGAAGGCATTTCCACCTCTAGTGGGTATTGTAAGGTTAATAATGAAATTATTTACTACAATTCCATTACTGCTGGTTCTGGTGGAGCTGGAACACTTGGAATTGGAACCAGAGGAATTGACAACTCACTTAAGAGAGCTCACGATTTGAACGATCAAATCTTTACTTATGAACTAAATGGTATTTCACTCCATAGAATTAATACGCAACATAACATACCTACTGATTCTACTTTAAAGAATGCTAGAGATTTTGATACCTATCATTTACAAATTGATCGTGGATCCAGAACAACTGGTGACAATCAACTCAGCTTTACCGACGAAAATACTGTCGGTGGTCCAGTAGTCTTCTCCTCTAGTGACATCCAGTTTAATGAAATTAATCCAAGATTAAATGTATTCACACCTTCAGAGTCTACAACATTAAACTCTCAAATTAGAACTGTTTCTGGAACTAGTGCTGGTGGTTCTGAAGTATCATTTATTGACCAAGGATATGAAAATGTATCTCTTAATAATGATAATAAATTAAGCACTCCTAGAATGGTTGCTTCTAGAATCAATGAAACTACTAGATTAACAAGTCTTCCCAATAATAAATCTTTGACACTTGCTATTAGTATGAGTACTGCGGATTCAAATCTATCTCCAGTAATTGATCTTCAAGGTTCTGGAATTATTTTGGGTAGAAATAGATTGAATAATCCTATTTCAGATTATGCCAATGATGGTAGAGTAAATTCTTTGAAAGAAGATCCACATACAGCATATTATATTTCTAAGAAAACGGATCTTGCACAACCTGCTACTTCTCTCAAAGTTATTGTTGCTGCTTATCGTCATTCTTCGGCAGACTTCAGAGTTCTTTATGAACTCTTTAGAGTTGACTCCAATGGCATTGAACAGTCGTTTGAATTATTCCCTGGATTTGATAATTTGAAGGATACAAACGGTGATGGATTTGGAGATGAAGTAGTTGATTCTGTTCTTAACAATGGAAGACCAGATGCTTTTGTCAGATCTAGTGCCGATGACGAATATATAGACTATCAGTTTAGTGCTGATAATCTTGCTCAATTCAACGGTTTTAGAATCAAAATTGTTATGAGTGGAACAAATGAAGCAAAAGCACCTAGGTTTAAAGACTTTAGAGTTATTGCTCTTGCGTGATGAAAAAAGTAAAAGATCATAAGCACCTGTATCGCACAGATACAGGTGCAATTGTC
>CEPR01045364.1_pt1 | contig 20110 bp, 2 predicted proteins | sample 530431 | NCBI WGS metagenome assembly CEPR01 (sample SAMEA2620078, study PRJEB7988) | marine metagenome | isolation source: saline water (ENVO:00002010), including
TTACTTTTTCATTTTCATCAACAACCTTTCTAACATTATTCTTTGTGTTCAGTATTTTTCTTTGTATCGCTGCTTGTTGATCACTTATAGAAAAGTATATATTAGCCTGTCCTACTTCATCTACGTCCAGCATTGCTGTATCAACATACTCACCGTCTATCTCTCCACTTACTATTTTCTTTCCTACCTCTCTAAATATATCCACTCCAGATTTTTTGTAGAACATTCTAAACCAATCGGTTATTTTATTCCACATGTTTCTGAAGAATCCTACAGTTTGTGCTGGTACCTCATTTTCTGCTGCACTCTCTTCATTTAGTTCTTGTTGTACTATTTTTGCAATTAGTTTATCTGCTGCCTCTTTCTTTATCTTTCTGATATTAGGTCTACCATTAGGCAGTTGATACACAGGATTGTCTTTATATAATTCAAATGTTTCTTTGTATATAGGAAGATCTCCTATCTTAGATATCATTTGTGTAACTAGTTGTGGATCTGTTTTCTCTAGTATCTCAGTAGCCACATGTACCATCTCCTCTGTTACTTCCTCATTAGTAGCATTGTTAGAAACTGCAATAATTTTAGCAGTTACATCTGCTATAGCTCTAACACCTTTGAAGTCAATTGCAGGATTGTCTTTTACATAGTCTTCAAGGTTACTTACCTCTACTCCCATTTTATCAAGTAGCTCATACACTTTAGGTGTAATAGAGTTGGCACCTGTAGGACTAGAGTATTCTTGAACTGGAACATCTCCATCATACTGGTCCCACAAGAAGTACGCTAAGTCTTCACCTCTTGATGCTACAAGCTGGTTCCATTCTGGTAATCTTATGTTAGGACATTTAGCCATTATGATTTACAAACAGTTTTTAAGATCTGACCTATCTGGTCTTCATTATATCCTATCTCAGATAGCATTTGTGAAGTGATCTGTTCTTTAGTGAATATTTGATTTGGAACTTTTCCTAATCTTACCATGTTTCCTTGCATAGTTGTCAACCATGGACGTTCTGCAGTGCTTCTTTCATCTTTTCCTTTAGCAGGTTTAGATTCAAATACCTCTATTATATCTTCATCTTTTCTTTCTTCTGCTTTTAAAAGACCATTATCAAACACTGAAGGTCTAGCTGTTTCATAATACTCTTGAGCTCTAAAACCATCACCCAAAGCATTGATATGCTTATAAACAAACATCTCTATATCGTCACCACTCTTTCTAGGAACTTCAACTGTGTAAGGTAAACCTGGAGTTCCATCAGGATTTTGTTGTCTAGTTTTTACAAACAGTCCTTTGTTTATAAAAGAGAAATCTCCTCTTAGTGCCATCTCTTTTCTTTCTTTAGCTGTGAAAGTTTTATTTGGCCAAGTGTAAACAATATAGTCATTACCCAGAGTTTCAAATGAAAATGGTAATTGTACCACTTGAGGAATCTTTCCTTTTGCAATTTGACTCTTTACATTCTTTGGAAGCCACTCCATTCCTGGATTATTTTGAAATCTATTGGTTCCTCCTCTTCCTTGGAAAGTTACTGTAGGTGCTTTTATTGTAGGAACTATACTACCATCTGACCAGTTATTCCTCTGGAACATGCCCAGTTCATAGAAGTTGTTCAAGTTACTAATATTTTCTAAATTAGACAAGGATGAGTTGTAGAGATTTTTAAAGTCTTCATATGGTAGAAGAGAAGTAAATGATATTGGTGATGTATCTAAACCTGATTGTAAGACAGCTGTTATAACTATATCTTTGTATAATGAATCATCTCCTAAGAAGTTTCTTATTTGCTCAAATCCAAATATAACAGAGTTCTGATCATATGTTTTTGTCTCATTATTTCTCAACTGAAGGTTGATTGGAGTGTTTCCAGGACGCTTAGATGGATTGATTTCTAGCATTCTAATAACTTGATTATTATATAATGGATGACTAGCATCAGATAGAACATCATCTACAAACTTTTCTACTCGAGCTGCTACGTTCTTCCCATCATTCTCTAACAAGTATTGTGATAATAGAGTATTAAGCTGTCCATTAGTCTGAATCACATAATCAAATAAAGAATTTACAGCACGTCTAGATATTTTTATAAACTCTTTGTCAAAAGTTCTTAGAACCCATGGCATTAAAGTGTTTTCTAATACTGATCTACTTCTTAGTTGATCTGATTTAAGGAAGTTTGATATACCTTCTCTTGATTTAATTATAGATTTAAGAGTTTCTCCAACAAACGTGTTATTCATTACAGCTTCTGGTATAGATGTTATGCTGTTTGTGGATAAATCATATGCTACAAAACCTATATTATATAATTTATTTGCTGCTGCATACTGCATTTGTTTTTTAAATACTAACATAGGATCATTAAAAGTAGAAGTATCCCAATTTAATCCTTGTGTTAATGTAAATATCTCTCTAGCCTGTTGATATACATTTTGAAATGAAAATATTATTTTTCTTTGTTGTAGCTTTTCTTTGTCAGTAAATTGCTTTTTACCTACCATTTTTGATAACATAGACTCGTTAATCTCTTTACCTGTATCAATTTCATCTTGTTCTTTTTTAGTAAGCTCTCTACCTATATCATACTTTGGACTCGAAAGTAAACCATCTCTAATTGATCTGTTACCTAAGTAGGAGTATCCTCTATTGTTTACTTCTCTTATTAAGTCCTGAACAATAGGTTGATTCATAAAGTCAGCAACCACTTTGATAGGAACACCAGCTCTTATTAAATATAACCACGTGGGAGCTGTTTGAGGTGTTGCACCTAACTCCATAATCCATGGCCCTCCAGCTATATCTACATATCCATCTATAAATTGTCCGTTGATCTTAGATATAAACTCACCGTTTGCATTTTTTCTACCGGATATACTCACCCACTTATCTATTGTATATTCAAACTCAGTACCTTCGTTTAAAACTACAGATTGATTTATGTCTACATTATTTTTAGAAGCAAATGGAATATTAGTTGCCGGTACTAATACAGGTATGCTTTGTAATAAAGCTAAGTTAACTTGATTTACTGCAGCTACACCAATACCTTTTTTACCTGCAACAAAAGAATAACGCAGCCTAGACGTAAACTGAGAGTTGAGTAGATTACTTACCTTTTCATAATCAAATGGTTCTCCAAATCTTTTAGTTACTATCTCCTTTGATATGTTTTCTAGTTGACTTGCGTCATTAGGAGCTGATAGTCTTTCAAAGTTTTCAGGAAGCTCTATAAGATTTTGTAGAGTTTCTATGTACTCATTTTCTAAGGATTGTGTGTACAGCCTATCTACCACAGTTTGTTTTATTCCTTTCTCACTTAAGTCTAACATGAAGTCATCTTTAACATCTTCTTCTAACAACACTTCTCCAAACATTTCAAATATTAAACTATCTGTTACATCTCCTCCATCTCGGAATAACTCTATTTGTTCGTTTAACTGTTGTTGCTGAGACTTAGTTAACAAAGCTCCATCTTCCCATAACTCTTCAATCTTTGCTTTTGCTTCTTCACCCTTTCCAAAGTAAGGAACTGTCTGCAACTCACCGAATCTATAGTACATATTCTTGAAGTACATGAATAGTTTATCGATATCAAAGTCAGATCCCACCTTCTTTACTAATGCTTCAGGAACTACTACTTGATCTCCAAACTCTCTAGGTAGGAATTGTTTTATTTTTATAGAGTCAATAGAGTTTTGTGCTTGTGTAGGAATACGGAAAGCTACACCACGTAATGCTTTTTGTCCTTCCTCTGTATTGTTCAAGTAGTCTAGTAAGTCTTTATCACTAAGACTACTATTAAACCAACGTCCCACCATAACTTCCATAACTCTTTTACCATCTTCGTCCTTATAGAAACCAAGCACGTCAGATACATATCCTTTCTTGCCGTTTATCTCTACTAATTTAACACCTTGTTCAAATAGTGCTGATGGTATTTGTACTGCTTGTCTTCCACTTATCTTTGGACGAACAACATTCTTTTGTACTATTGAATATAAAATGTTTCGTACTTGATTGTATGCAGGTGTGCCTTCAATAACAACATCTCCATTTAGGAAACCGTCAAGAGCAACAGATACATTATCATTTGTTTCTCTTTTAAATATTTCTTCACGTAAAGTTTGAGTTGCTGCAGTTAAATCTTCAACTACTAACTTACCATCCTTCTCCACAATACCTAACCTTTTCATTACGGTATTCATTCCGTCAATAGTTAGTTCATCTAGTAATTCTTTGTTTTGATTAGCTAAGTTATATATAGCAGAAGCTTTGAGTCTTTGTTGTTTATTAAGATTCAACCATTCCTCAAGTGACCCTGTATAATCTACTGGAACACCACTGTCAAATAAATCTAGAGTTGCTAATTTAGTAATCTGACTAGCTCTTGTAACTCTACCATCATCTTTAGATGGAACCTCTTGTTGTAAACTGATAGCATTAAATGGTACGTTAATCACATTACTATAAGCAGTGTCATTGAATGATCCGTCTTCATTATATGTTTCATGTAATTCCTCAGCACCTACTTTTCTTCCTGACTTATATATTATATAGTCTATGTCTTCACGTTGCATCTTCTCATACAACTTTATATTATTAGATGCAGGATCTAGTTCTTTAATTATTCTATATGGTAATGCATACAATGCATATTTATCTAGAACAGGGTTATTAAAAGTTGATAGCACCCCACTTGAATCTAGTTTAGATCCTGATACAATAGGTTTAAGTGGTTTATATGCACTCTTAACATCAGGATTACCTTCTTCAAGAAGATCTCTTTCTCTTTGAGTTAATAATTGTTTTTTATCTCTTTTCTCATATGCTATATCGTATGCATATTGTTTCTCTTCTTGTGGGTTCCAGTCAGATACTCTTATTCTAAAGTTACGATATGCCTTGAAAGATATAATACCAGCACCGTCTGTCTTCTCAAAAGTTTCATAACCAGGTAAATCACTAATGCCTATAACATCTGCATGTGTTGCAGTTTTAAAATAGCTTCTTGTAAAGTCTGTGTATCCTATGCTGCCTTCTGCATGATCTCTATTCCATAACTCTTCGGCTTTACTATTCCACATAGTATCACTAGATAATAATTGTCTTGGTGATAAGAAACTTTTAGAACGTTTAGTTATGTCTTTGTATGCATATGGATCACCATATAATACTTTGTACATCTCCATTTGGTTAAGCACAAAGTTAATTTCTCTATATGATAACTTTCTAAACACTTGGTCCTTAGTAAGTCCTGAAAGGTTACCTTCTATTGCAGGTAGGCTATAGGTATCCCTCGTCTCTTCTGGAATGGTTACAATAATATTATTTGCTGTAAGAGTATTGATAGTGGTCTGAGTCTGTTTGTTGGTAAAAGCTAGAAACGCATCTATGATTTGAGTAGCGGATGCATCATAAACTTCTTCTGCAGTTAAATTATTATCTTGTATATTTTGTTGTACCTCTTGATATAGTTTAGGATCGTACTCATTCAAAATATCTTTAAAAAATCTAAGGTCTTTACTATCAAATATAGATTCTACTCTTCTTTCTTGTCTAGCTAAATTTACTTCATCTATAAAATATCCGAATATAATTGTTTGCAGTTGAACTTTTGGACCAACCATATCACGCTCAGACACATTATTACCCATGAATAGAGTGTGCTCCATACCGGAATCAGCAGGAACTAAATTCTTATATATACCTTGAAGATTTAGATTTATTTCTTGTATTAATGATTCTCTATAGGTAAGCTGAGATGATTTTTTATTTCTACCACTGGACCTGTTTGCTATACCACCTGCATAACCAGGTTTAAATAGAGGGTCCTCAAAGATATTCTTCTCACCATCTTCATCAAAGTATTTATTTAGGATTACAGAGTTTTTAGAGAATGTATCTGTAACTAAATATCCATATGGAGTCTGAGATAATTCCTCTAAGGTGTCTACATTTTGTAATGTATTATATATCTCTGAAGGTACATTTGGTCCTATGTGAGTTTGTGTTCTCTCTCCCTGTACGTTAAAGAATGTACTGCTTACTTCTGGATTGTCTAGCTTTACTCTAATTACTGCTAGATCCATAAGTCTCTTGTTCATGTTTAATGATTTGGTAGAGAAGAAAGCTATCTCCTTAGTGTTTGCAATACTAGCTTTAATTCCACTAACTGCAGCATTAAATGATTTCTTTTCATCATAGGATAAACTATTGTACTCTTGTTGACTGAATATTATTCCTAGATCCTTAAGTAGACTCAATCTGCCACCCATAGTTCCCATGTTGTAACTATTAAGTTTTCGTATGTTTGGATTGTACTTACCATCCTTTTCTACAAATATTCCTCTACCTTGTCTAGATAAACTTACTATAGAGTTTAAATATCCTTGACGTATTTGACGTGAAGCAGAAGCTATATCTGCATCACTTACAGATACTTCTCCGTTTTCTAGAATGTTTACTACTTTTACTTGTGGAGATTGTTTCTTAAAAGTTTTAAATAAAGCATCAATTAATCTTAGTTGATGTTGTTCTGTTATATTCTCTAAACTTACACCACTTGTATAGTCTAGTCCTGTAATACGTTTATATAGAGTTCTATAGTTAGGATCATTTTCAGCTATACTTTGTAGCCTAGTCAACATATCTTTTGTGTCAGTAGATGAACTTAAATTATCTAGAAGAGTTACATACACCTGAGCCATAGGTAAGAGCTTCACACCATTTACTTTACTAGGAACTCTCTGAGCAAGTCCATTGCTTCCAATAGTTACTCTTGGTACTGTAGCTAACATTAATCTAACAGCTGCATTTGTTTTTCTAAACCCATCTATCTTTCTAGCGTCAAAGTTATATCCTTTGTTAGATAGATCATTTTCTACACCCTCCTTATCTACCTGTATAGAGTCATTCTCATCAAAAGTAATACTGTAAGCTTGTAAATACTCTTGATGTCTTTTTGTAATACTATCCCAGTTCTCTGAGATTTGTGTCATTAAGGTTATTGTTTTTTCTATCAACTCATCAACCTCTTCTTTGTTCTGCTCATTCTTAATAGAATCATATGCATCGATTTTAACTTTTAGTTTCTCGAGTGCTTTTATCTTTAACTTATCATACAGTTCCGTCTTATTTATATCTTGATAGTCAAACACACTTTTGTTTTCTAGAAGTAAATCTGTAAGTGTATTATATGTCATGTCTTCTAATAAGTCAACCTGTACTTCACCACTTAAATTAGTTACAACTCTAAACACAGCACTAGACTCAGGAATTACCTCTCTTATCTCCCTCATTGCTAAGGCCCTAAAGGTTGGAAGTTGAGCAAAGTCTCCTGTATCTATTCTATTAAATAACTCATCTCTTAATTCTACAGCTTTCTTCTGAGTAGGATTTATAAACCAACTTTCAATAAAGTTTTTTAAGCTCTTAAATATTCTAGCTAGAAAACTTTCTTTTGGTTTCTTCTTATCTTGTATATAATCTCTAAACTCTTCTGCTAATTGTTCCCTTATTTCATCTCGAGTGGCATCTTCAAATTTAATTACTCGTCCACTAGGTCTGTCTACAAAAGTTCCTTTACGAGATCTGAAGGCTAAGTCTTGTTGTATTTTTTCCTTCTCAGTAAGATACATTGCATAAACAGCTTCGAATGCCTCGTGATATGGTGTACCCACCTCTGCATTTTCATAGACATACATAGCATTGTCTTGGAACATACCCCATGCAGTTTTTCCTCCTGACCTAATTATATTTTTAACTCTGGCTAAAGGTACTTGAGGTAAGTTTTTTTCCATCCAACTACGAACATCTTTCCAGTTCTCCTCACTCATCGCTTGAACATCTTTCTCAACCATCTCACGAAGTAAAGGTTGATCTCCTCCAGTCAGTTTTTTGTTTAGCATAGCTTCAACATCAGATATAGATGCAGACTTTATTTTACCTTGTTGTTTCTTTTCAAATCTAGCATTATCTTTTTCTGTTTGCTGAGCTATTGCTAAATCTAAAACAGCTTGTCCTGTAGCAGAAGTAGCTCCTCCCTCTAAAACTTTTCCCGTTTTTAAATTTGTTATGTTTGCTCTATCAAGATTAAAATCAACTGAGTATCTAGTACCTTTATAAGTTACAGTTTCAACACTACTAGTTTGCTGTGGAGCAGGTTCTTCTTTTTTAGTTACAAGACGTTTAGATCCTGCAGGTCCAAATCTAGCTTCTAGGTCTTTTTTCTCTTGCTCACTTAATTCAAAGCCTGTTGACATGGCTGTATCAAATGTATTTTGTTTGGCAAGGTTTGGTTGAATAAAGTTATAGATACTAGCCTTTAGTATTTTTTTACCATCTTTACCTTCAGGAAACTTGTTTAAATACTCTTGTACTTCTTGAGGTCTAAAGTCAACTTTAATTTTTTCTTCATAGTTTTGTGCTGTTACATCAGAATCAGTAACTACAAATCTAATTCTAGGACCATTTTTAATCTTAAAAAAGTTAGCAGTTTTACCATCAGCAGCATTAAACTGACTTGATGTAACTGGTGCAGTTTTAATAAACTCTTTTCTAGGTGGAGTTACTTCTTTTATAATATAGTCATCAATAGTAGATTGATCTACGAAGTATATACCTTTTCTGTTAACTACATTATCATCAGCTGACTCAAGCTGTGTTGTTAAAGGTATTTCAAAGCTCATTCTCGTTGCTCCCTCAGTTTTTCTATCTACTAGGTCAACTACATCAGAAAGCATGAACGACTGATAATTAGGCCACACTATACTTTTTACATTACCCTCTGGTGAGACTGATATTATTTGCTCAAATGGTTGATTTATATCCTCTGTATATTGTTTGTTAACATTAATGTACATGTTTTCTAGTGCACCAACGATCAACGACTTGTTTGCTTCTATGTCCTTAGGAGTAAAAGTAAACTGTGCAGTAGGACCCACTCTTAAAACTAATTTACTATAGTTAAGTCCTGGGAATCCTTCTACCTCTCTTACAACTTGTCTTTCAAAGAATACACTATTCTGACCTACATCTTTTCTTTTACCTTGAGCATCTTTTGGTATACCCCAATACGTAACACCCTTTAAGAAGTTTAGTAGTCTTACAGCTTCGTTACTAGTAGCTCCTGCAACTGTATCTACCACTTCTCTTGAAAGACCGAGTAGTGCATCATATATCGATTCAGCTTCTTCTTTTAAAAACTTTCTATTCTGTAATTTGTATAAGCCACTAGGTACATCTAAGTATACACTTCCAAGAGGAGAGTTATATACAGATGTTCCTTTCTCTATAGTTTTGTTTGTAGTAGGAATGTTTAATAGGACTTTCTTCTTTAAATCTTTTCTACTAATTAAATCTGCAGAGAAAACACTGTTAGGTTCACCATTCTTATTCATTTCACCAATACCAGAAGAGGCTATTATTTCAAAAGGAGAAGGAACCAGTACACGTTCTAGTTGATCTTTATGCCATGCAGCGTATTGTTTAGTAATTTGATCCTTCACTTCTTGTGGTGTGTTCTCTCTAAACATATCACCATTTCTAAAACCAGGGGCAGGCATAAACTGATAAATAGCTTTATCTAATAATATCTCTCCCTCTGGAATAGGTAAACCATCCACACCAACTAAATTACCTGCACTATCGATCATAACCATTGCAATAGCAGTGTCTTTATACTTATCTATAAGTTCTTGATTGTTATCTAAAAGTCTTTCTATTACTCCCTCTAATCTTTGGTTCTGAGTTTTGAATGTTACGTATACACCACGAATATCTTTTCTGTTTGGAAACTTCCACAGGTTTGCTCCAAACTGATTTGCTCTAACTTGATGATCTTTCTCAGTTTCATTTTTAAAATACTCACTACTACTATCAGGAGCCACTGTAGCTCTAGGTAGCACACTAGTAATCTTCTTTTTCTCAGGATTAAACTCTTTTGGTTCTGGAAGTATTTGTGGACCAACATACTGAGTTTGATTTAGTGTAGCTATTATCTTAGGATCTTTGGCAATTTTATTTTGTGCCTGTTTTTCTTTTTTGTGATCCTCCATGATTCGATTAAAGCGATCCACTATAATTTTCTTAGCATTCTTCTCTTGATTAAGAGATTCAATACTTTTTGTAATCTGATCAGCTTCCTGTAAAATTTTAGCCAATGCTTCCTCAGATATATTTACGTCTCCTGATACATCATTGGTTAAGTTAAAATCTGCAAGAGCTTGTTTAATTAGAGGCCACGTTTGTAATAAGTCAGCATCTTTTTCTAGAGCTGCATCTATAACTTCCTTAAGTCGCATGTTATCATTCTGATCAAAGAATGCAGTTGTATTTATGAAAGACTTTAAAGTTTTAATTGCAGACTTGATAGTCTTCTTAACATCTCTAAGAAGATCATTATTAGCTTTTTGTTCTTTGGCTAGCTGTTTACCTTGTTGTTCTAGAAGCTTTACCTGATCTTGTAACTCTTTTAAGAATACTCCGGTATTACCTGGTAGATCCAGTAGGTCTTTTCCGAAGTCACTAAAGTATGAAATATTAAATGCAAGTTCTTCTTGTTGTGCTTCTGCTTCTTTTATACGCTGCTCTGTATCAGCCTGCATCTCAGTAAGCTTATTGATAGCTCTAGTAAAGTTTTTTTGTGCTTTGGAGAAGTTTAGTGTTACTCTTTTTCTTCTTCCATCTTTCATGATTTCAATGTTCTTGAAATCTTCTTTTATCTTAGCTAACTTTTCTTTGTCCTTTCTTATTTGTTCAGTAAGTTCTTCTAATCTTCTTTGCTGTTCTACACCAAGATCGTTTAATATTTGTACTCGACTTTCCCTATTCTTTGCTAGAGTCTGTTCACCTTTAGCTAGTTCCTCAGGACTTAGAAAGTCTTTCTCTGATTTCTTTTGTGCATCAGAAAGCTTACCTATCTTTTTAATCCTAGGTTGATTAAATCCTTCTTGGGGTAAGAAGAACTTGTTAGCTAATTCTTTTTTGAATAAGTTTCCGTTGAAGTCTTTGTATACAAAATACAGCTTATCATTAATGTAAGCTAGTCTTCCTTGCTTCTTGCCTCCAAAGTTTTTACCAAAGTTAAATTCAAACAGATCATTTCTGTGGTTGTAATAGTAGTTAGCTGTTTTGTTAGTAGCAAGATTAGCTTTTGCTGACACTTTAAAGTCTAGTAATTTTTCAGGAGAAAAATCTTTTATTTGACCATTGTCAGTTTTAACTCTTATAGTGCCATCTTCATTTTGATTAAGCAGTGTAAAGCCAGCAACAACTACAGGCTCGGTTAAAGGAGATTCATTAAAGTCTACTCCCTGTCCTACAAAGTATTCTCCTCCTATTACTAACGTTCTACTACCACCTTTTGTTTTTACTACAATTGTATCTACATTATCTGCTAAATCTTCTGGAGCTTTAGCCATAGGTTCTTCTCTAAACTGGTCTGGATTCTCTTGAATGTTTTGATACTCTTGTATATACTTTTCTCTTAACTTAGCAAGAGCAGCTAAGTCTTGAAGACCTTTACCAAGTTCATCTTTTACTTCAGTGATAGCATCTAGATTTGTTATTATATCATTAGCCTCATTAAAACTTTGTGATTCGTTGTTTAGTATGTCTGTTATGATCTGATCAAAGTTTACGTTAGGTAATCCTTGACTTAACTCTTGTATTAAGTTTTGAATCTGTGTGTCTAATGATGCGGTAGATACTCCTGTATAAATTAACTTGTCTATAACTGAAGGAGTGTACACTGCTTCAAACTCTCCTGTAACTGGGTTTTGTCTTGTTATTCCTCCGTATCTAAGCATTAGTGATTGGTAAAGACTTGATGTATTTTCAGCAACCTTTTCAAGGTTTTCCATACGTCTTATATATGCCTCTCTTGTATCACCCTCCTGCACTTTACCTTCAGATTGTAGTTGAGCAAATCCTTCTTCTGTAGAAGCTAGTTTCTTTGCATCAGCTATATCTTGTTTTACTAAATCATATCTACCATACTTTATTCTAGGTGTTAGATAATTTATTATAAAATCTTTTTCTAGTTGCTTGTATGTAAATTCATCTCCATTCTGAGCTGCTTGTTGCATCTCCTCAATGATTACACCTGCTCTGTTTACAGCATACATGGTTTCTTTGGTAAAGTCAGATAGTTCAAAGTTATTTATTTCTTCTACTGCTTGTTGTGTATTTGCAGCCTTTGCTCTATCTCGTGCTAACATTCCTCTGAATGTCATAATTCTACCTGAGATACCACCAATCAATGCATTCTTAGCTCCTTCATCAGAGAAGACTCCATCTGTTAGTCCCACTCCTAATGACTCTAGCCAATCTGTAGCTTGGTTATTATATTGTTTATTGTAGTAATCTTTGGATGCTACTGCAGCTCCATACTGAAACGCCTCCTCAGAAGCCTCAGTTACAGAAAATGTATAGGGTCTTATTTTATTTATTGATCTTAATAAAGGATGAAGCTTAGATGTTTTTGGAACAAGTCTACCACCTTTATATACTAATTCATTTGTTTCTCTGGTAAGATTATTTAACACTGTCTTATCTCTACCAAACCCACTACGTCCGATCATAGGAAACATGATATAGTTACTTGCACTTAATACAGCTACATTCATTGCGTAAGATGAATTACCTGCACCTTCTGCAGCCATGTTGATTCTATTTAATGCTTCTCCCGTAGGTGCTATACCAAATTCATTTTTGTAATCACCTATAAGCTGATCTCTATAATCATTCATGTTGTGAAGAGCTTCTATACTAGCTTCACCACTTGTAGCTAAACCTGCAACTAAAAATCTACCTCCTGGATTTAACAGGTTATACTGATTTAAAAAATTATCTGATAACTTTTTTACTTCACCGTATACACCAGCTCCTCTATTAGTAGCTTTTAATCCTTTTTCTGTAGCTTGTAATGTTTCTGCAGCTTTACCAGTAGAAAATAGACGAGAAGTTAAAGGAAGAGCTCTTAGAGCAGATGCATAAGCCAGACCTGAATAATAGGCACCAGCTGCAAATCCTAAGTTCTTAATAACTCCATCCCACAAGAAGTTACCTGTAGCCCAGTATTGAGGGGAGTACCAACTTGCGTTAAGTTCTTCGTTTGTATAATAATTAGGGAGTTGATTTTCTAAATACTTGTTTATGTTATCTAGTTCTCTATTAAAGTCGTTGTCATAAAAAGAAGAAAACTTACCAGTGTTAGCCCATTGATACAGACCATTCACAGCACCCACAGTACCTTGTAAGAAAGTAGTAAGAGCTAAGGATCCTCCTTTTAAAACACCGTTAACAGCTTTCTCTCCCCATCCTTGATATTGAGCAGCTACATCTTCATTGTTAATGCCCATAGAAGATGGTTGGAAATAATCATATCTACCAGCACCATCTAATTCATCTTCAGTAACAACTCTACCTCCCATTCTTTGTTCTTCAGATATACCAGCATTTATGACAATGTCTGCAAAGTTACTTCTTCCAGCTCTACCTGGTTGTATACCAAACCCTCCTGGAGGTAATGTAGATATACTACGAGGAGTCTCCTGTAAAGGAGCAGGAGTATAGGTACCAAACCTTGGTTGCACCATAGGTGGCTGAACAGTTGGCTGTATAGGTGGTATGTTGGCCCCTGTCTGAGCTTTCTTTTTAACTTTATTCATATATTAGAATTTTTCAGCTGCGTTTTGTAGCTCTTGTAATTCATCAGCAGAAGGTGGTCTCTTATATAATAGTTGAAATATAAACGCATCATTAAGATTCTGCAATGTAGGAACCACTTTATCTCTAGCAATATTACCAGGGAATAATAATCCTTCTACTAATTGTTCTCTTGCAGGGTCGTATATGTTTAACATAAGCTTAAACATTGTTCCATCCTGATTAGGATTTGTTGAGCTTACAATATTTCCTGATACTCCAAATAGTTGTATGTTAGGAAAATCTCTAGCTCCATGAAGTGCAGCATTATTAAGATTGGTTTCATATTGCATATCTAATGATGTGCTATAAAAAGTTTGAGGCTCTCTACTCCATTCTCCGGTAAATTGATTTTGTGTTAAAGGTGGTCGTGTATCTAACATGCTTGGAAGATAGAGTCTATTAAATGCTGCAATGTTAGGCGGTTCATCAAACCTACCTCTAAATATTGATTGATATTGAGCTGGACTTAATTTAAGCTCTGCTTTGTTTGTTTTGCCTACTATTCTTAATTTATAGTTTCCATCTCCCATCTTAACTACGTTTGCACTTTGTAGATTATCTATAATAGGTATTAAGTTTTCCTCACTTTGACCATCTCTAGCTGCATCATCTTGTATTAAGTTTCCTACCACTCCTTTAAATGTTCTAATTTCTTCTGTGTTTCTTAAAGGAATCTGAATAGATACAGGTTGTACAATCATGTTACTTTTCTTCAATTCAGTAGCTATATATTCATTTCTTTGATTTAGCACATCACTCCAAGGACCTTCTCTATAGTCATCTTTAAAGTCATTTACATCATAAAATATATTTTTAAATTTATCACCATCCATTCCATACTCCTCAGCAAAAGGATTTCCAAATATATAGTTGGAATCTTTAAAACCAGCTACATATATATCAAAGTATTTACTTAACAAAGCATTATCAATACCATTAAAATCACCAGGAACTCCAAACAACTTATATCCTCTCTCTATATCAGCCTCATTAAACAGAGGATTACCATCACCTGTTCTTGAGTTTTGAAACTCAGGTTCAAATATCTCAGTTACAATCTTGGAAAATTCAAGATAACTTCCTGGAGTTCCATCTCTAAATGTAAAACTTTTATTCCCTTCCATCTGAGCCTCAGGATATATATTCTCAGCTTCTGTACGAAGTCCTGCTAGTATATCTGCATTTCGATTTGCATTTTGTTGTATCTCAGAATACGAAATTAGATCTTCTCTTAAATCAAATCTAACTGACTGAGGTCTTTCTGCAACTGCTATCAACATATCTTTCAGTGTGTCCTCATTTAAGTTATATTTATTTAATATATTGTTTTTAGACTGCTCTGCTAAATTTAGTGATGCTTCTACATCAGCTTCATATAAAGCTATTACTTCTGGATTAGTTTTATCTTTTAGATTTTCAAATCCTAAATCTACTGGACCATAAGGATTCTTTAATAGATCAAGTTTCTGGTTCTCAATCTCCATCCTTTCTTCATGTTGTTGATTTCGTTGTAGGTAATTTCTCAAATCGTTTTCTCTCCTATATCTCATTTCTTCCTGCTTCAACTGAACCGTTTTGAATGGACTTGTTTCAAAAGTAACAGATTTTTTTATGTTCTGATGAGAGTTAGAAAAGTTCTTCAGCCAGTTAGTAGTATATAATTTAGCTTTTGCACTCTCTACATCACCTGTAGAAAATGTAGATGAAACATCCTGATACTCAGCTCTTAACATATTTGCTTGTCTATCCAAAGCTTCTATGTCTTGTTGAATTCGTAACTTCTCTTCTCCTTCTTGTGCTGATGCTAGTATACCTTCAAGATTAGTTTTTTCAGCTAGGATTTGATTAAAGGTTTCTGTGTATGCACTATTTAAATCATCTGCAAAACTTTCAGCTTCAACACCTGCATAATTAAACCTTCCGTCATTAGCCATTTGTTGAAATGCATCTGCTGTTAAACCACTTTGGAGAGCTGACTGTATTTGAGCTGCTGATATTCCTTCTATTTTAATTTTAGTAATAGCATCTCTAATAGCAATAACATTTCCATTTTCATCATAGTCAAATGCTACATCAGTAACTTGTGGATTATCAGCTTGTACCAATGCTTTAACTATATCTAGAGCTTGATCTTGATAGTTAACATAAGGTTTGTACACTGCATCAAATCGAGTATTTATATCTCCGTTTAGCCAGCTGTTTACTGCTTCATTAAATATAAATCTGTTTGAGTCAGATCCTTTTCCATCAGCATCTATCTTTTGCATACTCTCTAGTTGTTTTCTATATGCACTAGAAGAACCTACAGCATTTAGTATAACAGGATCAGAAGCTAATTGCTTAGTCATTCCATTTACTGAGTTTACTAATTGGAAGTTAGAGAAGTCTGATGCAGCAAAGTCAGCTAACTGTCCTCCAAGAGCATTAAGCTTTGATTGAAGATACTGTTTATCTATATCTCTGATTACATCCAGACCAGCTATATTATCAATACTGTCTTGAATCTTTTGTACTCCCTCCTCATAACGTTGTTGTTTATATAGCCCAGCTTTGAGCATGTCATCCACAGGACGCTGCTCTACATATTCATTAAAGGTGGGTATATTATCTAGATATGATGCCATAAGTTAACAAATTTATTATTATTTAAAGAAATATCAAAGGTTTACTAACACGTTTTGGTAATTCTTTATAATCAGATTAATTAGAGTTATCCTCCAAGAGCATCGTTGTAAGTCATATTTTTAAAGTTTCTTACAACGTTACTATTTTTCTGATTTCTTTTTATTCTTTTTAGTTTAGTTCCATACAGGCCTGCAGGTACTTCCGTAGTGGTTGTATCTGTAGTAAGCACCTGTCCTCCTCCTATTCCTCCTCCTGTAAATATATCAAAGAGGTTCGAGTAAGGGTTAGTTACACCGGGTATTGAGAAATAAGCTGGAGGTCCTACGTTTACCATTCTACCCTCAGCATCAAAACCATATTGTGGATATAGATTTTCAAGAACTCTTTCTCTTATGTTTTCTAATTTATTCTTTTGATATTTATCCGATATAGATTTTGCGATCTCAAGATTAGTTGCTTTAGTATTAGCTACAGCTTGAGCTTGTCTTGTTTGTTGTTGATCTAATATTCCAAGATTAGTTAGTCTAGCTTGGTTGAGAGTATCTATGTTACCACTATATACAGTGTCCTTCATTTCTTGATTAGCTCTGAACTCAGCTGCATTCACTTTATTTATAGCTTCAAATGCTGGAGCTTGTAAAGCTGCAAGAGCTGCTGGATTGTTTTGTACAGCTGGGTTTTGTTGTAGGGACCTTTGGAAACTATTAATATCGTTTCTCTCATCTTGGAAACTAATATCATAAGGCACTCTCAGTCTAGGTTGGAATGTTTGTGCATACACAGGATCAACTTGATTTTGTGATGCAGCTAACATCTCAGGTAGAATCTGATTGTAATCTAAAGTGTTCATAGGTCTTCTTCTGAGTTGTCTACCTAAACCTATAAGATCAGTAAGTATATTTCTTTTACTAGGTGGAACTGTTTCTTCCTCTGTAGTAGATGGGTCACCACCTCCTATAGTAGCAAAGACCTTTTTAGTTTTAGGATCTTTAGCCTCTACAGCTTCAGTGAATCTAGCACTTGCAGTTTCTTTTCCAATTATACCATCTACTGTTAGGCTTACGTCAATACCTGCATCTTTATTTCTTTTATTGAATTCTCTTTGGAATCTTTTTACATCTTCTGGTTTTCTACGATCAAAGTTATCCCAATTAAACCAAGTATTTTCTGTTACAAGTTTTTCATAGTCTGCTTCAGTTACACCACCAGCTAAGCCTGTCTTACTATCATACTTCTGGTTAGCAGGCATTTTACCTATATCAGAACCAGTAGCATCTACACCCTCTACTTCTTCTTGGATCTCTACTTCTTTAACAAATGTACCATCATCTTGTTTGACATAACCTGCTTCAATTGCTTCTGCCTCTGTAGCAAACTCTTCTGGTAATTCATTTAAATCGAGACCTTGATCTTGATTAGTATTTTGTTGACCATCTCCTTGTGCTTTAGGTACATCTACACCATCTTTACCTTTCACCATCTTACCTATTCTTTGAGCTTGACTCTTATGCATCTTGGAAGCTTTGTGTAACTCTTTCTCTATTTTCTTGAGTTTCTTCACCTTTGTTCCATCTTCTGCATAATCTTCAATGTCTTTAACATCTTTTACTATTTCACCTTTGTTGATAAATTTGTTTCCGTCTATACCATACTCATCAAATGTATCATTAAGTGCAGTTTGCACATCAGATAGAATCTTCTTTTTGTTTGCTATAGCTTTTAGTTTCATGTCTGCACCAGCTATAATAGCATCAGATGTGCTTCTTACTATCTCACCCCATGGAGTATCATCTGAGCCTCCTGCTTTTTCAACTGCTTTTTTCATATCAAAATTTACTTTACTTTCTTCGTTGTTAAGTTCATTTACATAAGTTTTGAACTTCTTACCTTTGGCATTACTATCGCCAATCTCAGCAACATAATCGTTTGGTATTTTTAAATCTCCAAACACTACCAGACTTTCTTTTGAACCTCCGTCTTTTAGCTTTTGTGCTGGTTCATTCTCTACCTCAACTACTGCTTCATTCATAGCAACAGACTGTGGTCCATATGCTACACCTATACCAGTTTGTCCAGTTTTAGGATCTTTCTTTTCATGAGAGTTACCTTCAAAGTATATACTCTCACCACCAGCATACGGGTTATAAGATACTGCTTTTGCTTCACCACCCCATACAGTTTTGATGTCAGGGTCTTTTAGTTTTCCTCCTTTTTTTAAAGTGTCTGGCATTCTAGAAGCTTTTTGCAACATGTTGTTTAAGTTCTTACCATCAAATGTTTTTAAGATTTGTGGACCTGGTGCTCCTATCATTCCATAGTCATTATTAGGGCCAGGAAGTTTACCACCTTTTTTCATGTACGATGAAAAACCTGCTTGTACTGCAGGGGCCATATTTGCTAATGTCATTTCTTCAACATTTGAGTCAATCCTTTCTCTAGCTTGTTTTTGCTTCCTGTCATTTCTATCTAGTAGATCACCAACACCACCAAGAACAAAAGACCCAACAGCTCCACCAACTGGTCCAAATAAAGCTGTACCTACAGCTCTACCAATACCACTACCTATATCTGTTCCAGCATCTCTATTTGCTTTATTACCAAAAGCAATAGAAGAAAGTTCATCAGAAACCATTTGATAAGGAAAATCCCCACCCTCTTGAAACTGCTTTGCTTTGTTTACATTGTACAGAGGAACATATCCAGGATCACTAAATAGATTCATACCATCTTGAGCTCTTACACAACTACCTTTACTGTATGGTGTCTTGCCAGGAACTGCTCTATAACCTGGCCAACATCTACCACCTTTCTGAAACTTTGCTCCACTCTTTGCAAGAACGTTTGTGCCCACTCCATATATAGGAAAGAACTCCTCTCCTGTGTTTTCTACATCTTCAGGGCGTACATATTTTCTTTCTTCCATTTCTGGTTTAGAAAGAGCAGCAGAAAGTGCAACGTTACTAACTGCTTGCATTTGTCTAAGCTGTTGAAGGTTTTCTCTTTGTTGTTTGATTTTACCAATACCTCTAACAATATCTCCAACAACAGGAGCACTCTTAAGTTGATCTGCAAGTTTTCCACCAAAAGATATATCACTTGCATCTTTGTTTCCTCTTCTTAACTTTCCTGCATCATCAAGTACATAAGATACTCCATCTGGATCAGCACTACTGGATATTCCTTCGTCTGGAATGTCAAATCCAAGATCAACATATTCAGCAAATTCTTGAGTTCCCCCTTGTGCTTTCTTTGGTTTCTCATGAGTGTACCCCAACTTACTCATTCTTTCATGATCAGCTTTTTTATTAGCTTTATATGCTTTACCAGTCTTAGGATCATACATCATGTGTGGCTCAAACTTCATGACTTTTTTACCCTTTTTACCAGATCCAGCAATTAAGTTTGCTGCCATCTCCATATTTTCTGGTGTCATTAGACTACTTAACATATTTCCACCTCCACCTTTTCCAGAGTTCTGATAGGCTTGTAACTTCATCATTCTGTCAGTGTAAGCTTTTTCTTCATCATCTGTAGTAAATGCTGACACTCCCATCTCAAGAGCTTTGTCTTTAAGTGGAGAGAAAATTGATAGAGTGTTACCTTCTATCTCACTAAAGTCTACAGGACTAACATTACTAGGAGCTGTAACATCTCCTGATATCATTGTTCCTATCTGAGCTTTCTTAAGCTTAGCTAATTGTTTTCCATGTTTTTTCAAGAAAGCTTCCTCTGTGGGGAACTTCTTGTAGAATTCTTTTTCAGACTTTACGC
>CEPR01006291.1_pt1 | contig 19553 bp, 29 predicted proteins | sample 530431 | NCBI WGS metagenome assembly CEPR01 (sample SAMEA2620078, study PRJEB7988) | marine metagenome | isolation source: saline water (ENVO:00002010), including
AAGTGTTTGCCTTTAGTTAGAGAAAGTATGAGTCATTTAGATATTATATTTTTCTTACCTATCAGCAAATATAATAAAATGACAATTGAAAGTGATGGTATGAGAGAAACTGATACTAAATATATTGCTGAAATAGATGCATTTTTTAAAGTTATTCAAAGGCATTATAATGAAAATCCTCAAGAAAATCCTTTCTTTCCAAGAGATGATATGCCAGGATTTATTGAAATTTTTGGAAATAGAGAAGAACGTATTGCAATGATTAAACTATACGTTGATGTAGAAGGTGATCTCATAGGCGGTAACGATGAAGATTTAGCTAATTTATTAGCTCAAAGTGCAGGTGGGGTAGGTCTCGATGAAACTACAAATGCTATGGAAAATTTAATTAAAGCGCAAAAAGAAGCTGATAAAACTGAAAAAGAAGTAAAAGTACAATTACAGGATATTAAAAACTTCTTAAAAGATGGCGGTAAAATTTAAAGAACCGGTCCAGCACTTAACATTATATAATATTGTCTTCTAACACCACCATTTAATATTTCAATAGGTAATAGCGAAGGATTAAAAGTAGTCAACTTATGATTAGGAAATCCAAGTTCCTCATCACCATTATTAGCTGTAACTGAGTGAGTATACATTTCAAATTCTTTTACCATAGCTATATTTTGACCAGGAAAGTCTGGCATACCAGATACAAATGCTGTTGTAGTATTTGGTTCTACAGCTAAAACTGGGTTAAAAAGTGGTGTCTGATCATTAGGTTGCGCGCATATAGCAACTGTAAATGTATTATCAAGGATTGCAGCTGGTTTAAAAAAGGTATCACTAACTATAGATGATATTCCTCTTATTCTTGTATCGTAACTAGAGAAAGCTACTGCAAATGTAGTGTTCTCTAAACCAATAACGAAGTTATCAAAATCTAATGTTGCAGTTGAGTTAGGAGTTTGAATTAATAATAAATCTCCCGTGTTAACTTCGTTAATAAGAGGTAACTGTTTTATACTTATATCTTGTGTTGACATCATAATTATTTATTATAAAATATATATATGTCAAAGATTGGATTAGGAATAGTTACCTGTGACCGACCAGATTTTTTATCAAAATGTATAGAAGGCATTGATCTTGACCTATTTCATCGTCGCGTTATAGTAAATGACGGTAAAATGCCAGTAAAACATAATCGTTTTAATATTATTAATAATGAAGAAAATTTAGGGGTTGGCAAGTCAAAAAATAAAATATTACAAGATTTATACAATAATGATTGCGATTATATCTTTTTACTTGAAGATGATATGATTGTACACGACAATATAGTATTTCAAAAGTATATAGATGCATCTAAAAGATCAGGTATACAACATTTCAATTACGGTCCTGGCTCTCCATTCAATAGAAAACAAAATGTAGCTTTTGATTTGCATAATCGACATGAATTAGATCAGCATTCTGATCCTGTACCACGAAAAATTATTGATTATGGTAATAATGTAAAGGTTTCACTTTTTACCCATACAGTTGCAATGTTTTCGTTTTTTACGCGTAAGTGTATAGAAGAATGTGGATATTTAGATGAAGATTTTTATAACGCGTGGGAGCATGTAGATCATACTTATAGAATAGCAAAAGCTGGGTTACACCCTCCATTTTGGTGGTTTGCTGATATTTATAATAGTCACGATTTAATTAGTGAAGCTCCGCAAGCAATTGATAAATCCTCTATTGCAGAAAATAAAGAACAGTGGGAAAAAAACGTTTTTGGTGGTATAGAAATATATAAAAAGAAACATGGACATGTACCTAATCAACCTCCTTTAGTTAATGAATCTGAAATACCAAGTATTTTAAAGGAAATAAAAAATAAATATGCAACAAGATAAACCAAAAGATCCTTCTATTAGTATTGTAATGACTCATTTTAATAGAGCTCATCTATTAGAAAGAACATTACATACTTTCACGTATAATAAAACAAGAGATTTTGAAATAGTTATTGTAGATGATGCAAGTGAGACTGATGAGTGGGAAAAGTTAATAAATTTAATTAGTGAATATAAACAACATTTTAAGTTTAGAGTTTTTAGAATTAGAGAAAATAGTAAGTGGTATTCCAATCCATGTATACCTTTTAATATTGCATTAAAACAGGCTAAAGGTAAAATTATTATAATACAGAATCCAGAATGTTTACATGTTGGCAATATTATTGATTATGTGCATAAACGACTTGATGCATTTGATTCCGACGAAGCTATTCCACATAGAAAATTTATGTCTTTTGCTTGTTATAATATTGATAAGAATCAAACCGAGTCATTAGCTCCTAACCCTACACCAGAAGAGGTTTTAAAAACTATTAACCCGGTAAATAATAATCCTATTACACATTGTGAAGAACCGGGTTGGTATGATCATTCTAAATATAGACCTTTAGCATATCATTGGTGCAATGCAATAGCAAATGAAGATTTTAAAAAATTAAAATATTTCGATGAGAGATATGCTTTTGGTACAGCTTATGATGATGATGAATTAGCATGGAGAGTTAAAAAACTATTATACTCATATAATGAAGGTATTAATAATCCTTTAGTAGTGCATCAATGGCACGGTTTGGGTAATTATTATAAAAACCCTAATCAAGCAGAAAATCAAATGAAACAAGATTACAATCACAAGTTTTATGAAACAATTACTAAAAGTGAACAAAGAGGAAAATATAATCCTGATAATATAAGAAATGATTTATCTGAAAAAGTAGAATATGATATAGTATCAGGTGTATAAATTATGAAAAAAACAATAGTTACAGTTACAGGTATTAGACCAGACTTTATACGTATGTCAGAAGTTTTTAAAAAACTTGATAAAGATTTTAATCATATATTAGTACACACAGGTCAGCATTATGATAAACTTCTTTCAGATGTATTTTTTGATGAACTTGATATAAGAAAACCTGATTATAATTTAAAGATTGGAAAACCGGGCGCTGAACATTTTCACCAATCAGCAGATTTATCTGTTAAATTAATTGAATTACTAAGAAAGATAGGTAATGTAGATTGTGTAGTATTTTTAGGTGATTCAAATTCTGTATGTATAGCTCCTCAACTTAAAAAGGAAGGTTATAAAATAGCTCATATAGAAGCAGGTATGAGATCATATGATAAAAGAATGCTCGAGGAAGTTAATCGAGTAGTTTGCGATCATTGTAGCGATTTTCTTTTCGTGTATCATGATAATTATAAAATAAAACTTTTCTATGAAAAAATAAATGAGCATATCTATACAGTGGGGAATACTATTGTTGAAGTTTTGAAAAAAGTTCATAAAAATAAGAAAAAGAAAACTTCTGATTATATCATTCTTGATATACATAGACCAGAGAATTTTAAATATAGAGATAGACTTATACATATATTAGATTTTGCAGATAATTTTAATTTACCGGTAAAGTTTTTAAACTTTAAACGAACTATGCAATATATAAAAGATTTTGAAATAGATATGAGTCTATATAAAAATATAAAAATTATTGATTTATTATCATATAAAAAATTTATTGATTTGCAGTATAATGCATATTGTATAATTAGTGATTCCGGTACAGCTCAAGAAGAACCGGCACTACTTAAAACTCCTGTTATAGTACCTAGAGATTATGCTGAAAGACCTGAATCAGTTGAATATGGATGTTCAATTGAAGTTAATGCTAATAAAATTATACAGGTAGAAGCAGCAAAAAGTTTTATTGAAAATTATAACCCTAATATTGAATGGTTAGGAAATGGAAACACTAGTCAATTAATAGTAAATAAATTAAAAGAAATTTTATGAATAGAAAAAAGATAATAGGCTTCGGTCAGATGAGAAATGAGAGCGAGAATGGTAACCTAGAAAATTGGTTCAAATGTATGGAGCCTTGTGATCATATCTATATTTTTGATCAAGCGAGTACAGATAATAGTAAAGAAATCTATGAAAAATATAAAGATAGAACTACTGTTATATATAGTCCGACTAATAGATTTACCGAAGAACTATTATGTAAAGATGAATTATATAGATTAATGTTAAAGGAACATCCTGATGTAGATTGGGTATTATGGTTAGATGGGGATCTATTACTTGATGGAAGATTATTAGTAGATGATAATCTACAAAAATTATGTCATAAACTTGATGAAGCGAAAGTAGACCTTCCTTGTTTTGGTCATTATAATTTATGGAGATCAGATAAATGGTATAGAAAAGATAATGCTTACCATGATTTACATATGCATTGGTTTCCTTTATGGGGTCAACCGCAAAATAAATGGTTTGATAGACAACCAGGGTTACATCACGGACAAGTACCTCAAGGTACAACTAAACATGCACAGGTTGATGTTAACGTGATTCATTTCGGGTTTAAAAATGAAGAAAAAATTGTTAATAAATATTTACACTATAAAAGTTTAGGGCAATCTGGATGGGCATTAGATAGATTAGTTGACGAAAGTACACTAGATGTCGGTGAAGTCCCGAGTCATATATATCCGAAATGGTTTAAAATAGAAGACGATCAATCACCTTTAAATAAACCAAAATTAATAGATAAATACAAAGAAAAAATATTTAGTTAATTATGAATATTACTACTTTAGGTCATGCAGGTCTATGGATAGAAACAAAAGATCTTAAAGTTTTATGCGATCCATGGCATTTTAAAAACCCAGCTTTTTTTAATACCTGGCATGTTTATCCGGATAATAGTAACGTAGATTGGGATCATATACTTGAAAAAACCGATATTGTTTTTGTATCTCATGTACATAAAGATCATTTTGATGAAAAAATATTAACTGATTTATTAGAAAAAAATAATGACGTAAAAGTATTATTACCAGATTTTAGATTCTGCGAACTTAAAAAAGATTTCGAAAAAATTGGATATAAAAATTTTATTATAAAAGAATACAAAAAGGGAGATACCACAATAGTAACGTATCCGTCTGAAACTATCGATAGGGAAAGAGAAGATAGTAGTATTTGTGTAAATGATGGTAGTAAAACTTTTTTAAATTTTAATGATTCTACTATAACCCCTGAACATAAAGATAATATAATAAAAAGATTCAAAAAAATTGACTGGGCTGCTGGTCAATTTTCCGGAGCTAACTGGTGGCCTTCATGTTATGAATATAATGAAGATAAAAAACTTGAATTAATTTTATCATATAAAAAACGCAAGATTGATCATTATAAAAGAATGATTGATTATTTAGGGGTTAAAAAAATGATACCAATAGCTGGACCTCCTTGTTTTCTTCAAAATAATTTAAATGAATTAAACTATAGAGAAAATAAGAAAAGTATATTTTTTGATAATTGGGATGTACCTGAATTTAATTTAATGAAACAAGTATATAGAACATTACCTGGTGATAGATATACTTTTTCATCCATAAAAGATATTAAAGATAGACCATTCGATAAAGAGGAATTTATTAAAAATAATTTATACGATTTTAATTATGATGTATCAAACGATGAAATAAAAAAAATTGATAAAAAAATATTTTCTTTATTTAGCGATTTATTATCAAATAATACCTGGTTAAGCAAGTATATTAAATGTAAAATTTACTTAAATGTAGAAAATTATAAAACTTTTTGTTTAGATTTTAAAAATGCAAAAGTATCTACAGAAGACGAAATTATTAAAAAAGGAATTTATTATATTATAAATTTTAAACAAAAAGTAATTTACGATTTACTTTTTAAAAATATAACTGATTGGGAAGAAGCATTTTTAAGTTGTACATGTACATTTGAAAGAAAACCTGATTTATATAATCCATGGATATTATCATTTTTTAGAAATCTTAATAATGATAGATTACAAAAAATATATGAAATAACCCAATCCAGTGAAGTATTAGAAGGTAAAATGATAGTTGGTGATTATGAGGTAAATAGGTATTGCCCTCATCAACAATATGATTTAATGTATCATAGTAAAATAGATCTTGAAAATGGGACTATACAGTGTTTAGGACACGGTTGGAAATGGGACTTAGAAACCTGTGAAGGTATAAATTGTGCTGCAAAAATTATTTGTAATAGAATAATACGTAAGTAATTGATCTTCAATTTTTAGTTTTTAAATAATAGTAATGATAAAGAAAAACGTTGAAATAATTACCTTAATTTATAAAAGTGTAGACTATTTACGTTTCATTGTTGAACAAATGAAATCAGATAGATGCAAAGCAGAAGGTTGGGATGTAGGTATAAGAGTTGTAGCTAATGATGCAACACCTGAAGTTTTAGATGAACTTAAAAAATTAGATATACCTTATACTATTCATAATAACTTTTGGACTAATGAATTTTATCTTAATAAAGTATATAGAGCATATAATTATGCAGTAATAACTAGTGAGTATGATAATGTAGTTTTAATTAATTCAGATTATGTTATCGGTGAAAACTTTTTAACTAATTTATTAAAACATCACGATGGGGTAAATATACCTTGTGGTAGACTTATTGAAAGTGGTAAGATGCCTTCAGGTGAAAATGCTATTAATATGGGTCAGAATGATTTTGGTAGATCTCCAAAAAATATTGATAAAGAAGGTTTTGACAACTGGGTTAAAAATAATGCAGAAGATAAAACTTTACCAGGTGGGTTGTTTATGCCAGTTGTATTAGAAAGAAAAACATTTATCGACAGTTGCATGTACCCTTTAGGTAATATATATCATAACGGTATAGGTACTGCAAACTTTGGTGGAAAATATGTGCAGTCAGGTGATGATTTTTATTTTAAAAGAGTTTTAGCTAAAAGAGGTATGAAACATATAACTGTTTGCGATTCATGCGTCTATCACATTATAGAGGGTGAAAAAGACGAATAATGATTAGACATGAAGAATTTATAGAAGCTATTGCAGTTATTAAAAGACCTAAATCATATTTAGAATTAGGATTATACCAAGGTGATACTATCAATAGAATATCAAAATATTTTAAAAATAAAGAAAATATTGTTGGGGTTGATATGCTTCTTGAACCTATAATAGATGGTACGTTTCATAAAATGTCTACTGATGATTTTTTTAAACAAAATAAAAAAAACTTTGATATGATTTTTATTGATGCTGATCACAAATATGAAAGTGTAAAAAAAGATTTTAAAAACTCTATAAAAATTTTAAACCCTGGCGGTGTAATTTTATTACATGATACTGACCCAGAGAATGATAATTTATTTAATGACGGTTATTGTGGTGATTGTTATAAAATAGTAAAAGAATTAGAAGAGGATGAAAGATATAATATAACAACATTACCTATCGAAGAAGCTGGGTTATCAATTGTAACAAGAAAAAATGAAACGAGAACACAAATAAGAAAATGAAAGGTTGGTTAGTACACGATTACATGACATGTATACCAAATACTAGAACATTATGGTATGATTTAGTTGATTGGTTACCGCATTTAGAAGATAAGTGTAATAATGGAGAGTTAATGAGACTTCCAGAACATGTTGACCAACTATTAAAGCATAATGAAGAACCAGATTATGTAATCCGCAATGCATCTTATTGGCCTACTTATGCTTTTTCTAAATCTAAAATTATTTCTATTCTACAAGATTTTAGAGATGAACCAACTCTAAAGCAATGGCAACTTGATGTTTGTAATGGTAGTGATAAAGTTATAGCAGTTTCTAATTATGTAAAGGAAAAATTTTCTGATGATATTGATAAAGAAAATGTAGAAGTTTTACCTATCGGTACAGATTTTAATTTTTTTAAACCGCAAGAAGTAGATAATGAGTTTGATATATTACCAAATTCAATTTTATGGATAGGAGATTATAATAATAATCCAAAAGGGTTTGATATATTAAAACAAATAATTAAAAATACTAACTATAATTTTTGTATAGTTTTAAAATCAAATATAAAATTTGAACATAAACGTATTAGATGTTTCAATAGAATTTCTCATGAAAAATTAGTTAGAATTATGAACAATTGTAAAGCAGTTTTATGTACTAGCAGAGAAGAAACATTACATTTATCATCAATAGAAGCTGCAGCTTGTAACCTACCAGTTATAACATCTAATATAGGAATACATTATAATGTTAAATCAGGTGTATGGGGGGAAAATGTACCAACTTTTGATTATAATGACTATATTACTTCAATAGATAAGGTTTTTAATAATATAAAAAATTATACACCAAGAGATTATTTTAATGAAAGATATAGTATATCTGCATTAAAAGAAAAATGGTTAAAAATGATTAATGAAGTTATTGATTAATCGTAAAAGTATACTATAATATAATATATGAAAATTTTAGTAGTAGGTGGAGCTGGTTATATAGGCGGATATTTAGTTGATCAACTAATTGAAAAAGGTCATGAACCTATCGTATATGATAATATTCTTTATGAAGATCGTTATTTAAAAGATGTACCTTTTATTAGAGGTGATATAAGAGATACGTATAAATTAGTTGAAGCTGCTGAAGATTGTGATGTAGTGGTTTTAGCTGCAGCGTTAGTTGGAGACCCAGCTTGTAGTGTTGATAAAAATCTAACTGATAGAATTAATTATCAGGCTATTAAAAGAGCTTGTGAAGATTTACCTAAAGATATACATGTTATTTTTATGTCAACTTGTTCGGTATACGGAGCTCAAGACGATGTATTAGATGAAGAAAGTAGTACAAATCCTTTAAGTGAATATGCAGTTACTAAGTTAAAAGCTGAAGATCATATTAAAGAGAGAAACGGTACTATCTTTAGATTAGGAACGGTATATGGTGTAGGCGATGCAATGAGTAGAATAAGATTAGACTTAGTAGTAAATGTTTTAACTTATAATGCAATAAAGAATGGAAATATAACTGTAAACGGTGGAGATCAATGGAGACCTATTATTTCAGTAAAAGATATATCAGGGTATATAATTGAAGCGGCACAAAGAAAACCTAATGATACCTTTATTCTCTCTTATGAGAATACTACTATAAAACAATTAGGTGAATTAGTTGTTAAAGAGTTACCTGGTACAGAAATAAAATATACTGAAATATCTTTTCAAGACGCACGTAATTATAAAGTATGTGCTAAAAAAGCAGAAGATTATTTTGATTATATGGCAAAATGGTCTCCTGCAGAAGAAATTAAACAGATGGAAAAAATCTTTAGAGAAGAAAGATTAAAAAATCCGGATGATGAAATTTATAGTAATGGTAAATATCTTGCAGAGTTAAAACGAACAAATGGATTTAATTAATATGAGCGCGCACTTAAAAGCAATAGTAAAAAAACTAGAAGGCCAGCGAGACATTGAGCTTGCTGATTTAGATACCTACTTAACAAAGCAGGTAGCAATTGGTGAACATCCTGATATAGGTGTTGAAATAGAAAAGAAAATTGAAAAAATTGATGAGTTAGATTCAAAAATAGATACAATTCAAAAATATTTTAATAATAGTCAAATGGAATTATTAGGGTGAATGAAATAAATGAAATAAAAGGCGGCGTTGCTGTTGATGATAGAGGGTCGGTTAGATTTGTAAATGATTTTGACTTTAAAAATGTAAAACGCTTTTATCAAGTCAGTAATCATAAAGAAGGTTTTATTAGAGCTTGGCATGGTCATAAAAAAGAAGGTAAGTATGTTTATGTTGCAAAAGGTTCAGCTTTAATCGGAGCTGTAAAATTAGACGGTACTAATAATCCTCATAAATTTATACTATCATCTCAATCGCCGAAAGTTATTTATATACCACCTGGTTATGCAAATGGATTTAAAAATTTAGAAGAAGATACCATTGTTCAATTCTTCTCTACTTCAACCTTGGAGGAAAGTTTAGGAGATGATTATCGATATGATCACGATCATTGGAATATTTGGGAGGAAGATTATAGATGAATATATTAGTTTTAGGTGCAAAAGGAATGTTAGGTAGATATGTTGCAACATATCTTAATAAAAATAAAGATTATCAAATTTATTGTACTGATAGAAGACATTTAGATGTCTCTAAAGTAGATAGAGATGATATATTATCACAACTTATGTTTCCAGAAAATGGTAAGGATATAAAAATTGATTTAGTTATAAATTGTATTGGTATGATTAAACCAGTAATCGCTAAAACTTCTATGAGTGAAGCAATAAAGGTTAATACTTTATTTCCACATTTAGTAAGTGAAGTATGTAAAGAACATGATATTAAATTTATACACGTAACTACTGACTGTGTATATACAGGTAGTTTGGCAGACTTTACTTTAGGTTATGATGAAATGGATATACATGATGCTGAAGATGATTACGGTCTAACTAAATTTTTAGGTGAACCAAAAAATTGTACTGTTATTAGAACATCTATAATTGGTGAAGAAGTTGGTCAATCTCGTTCATTAATTGAATGGATAAAGAATCAAAGAAACGGTAAAGCAAATGGATATACTAATCATTATTGGAATGGAGTAACTTGTTTGCAGTTTGCTAAAATTGTTGAACGTATGATTGAAACTGATAATTTTTGGGAAGGTACTAAACATATTCACTCTGATGCTGTTGATAAATTTCAGTTAGTAGAAATGATAAATAAAATTTATAATTTAAATATTGAAGTTACTCCAGTAGAAGGTCCTTCATTTTGTAATCGATCGTTATCATCAGTATACGAAGATACAGAAAAATTAAATACTGAAACTTTAGAAACACAAATTAAAGAATTAGCTAAATTTTCGGATGAACTCTATGCATGAAACCAAAACTCGTTCTATAACGAAAACCGTAGCATGGAGAATAGTTGCAACACTTAATAGTTTTTTAGTATTAGTATTTTTTAGTAATATTTTAACTTCTAATTTAGGTAAAGCTATAATGATGAATATAACCGGATTTTTTATCTATTACATTTATGAACGAATCTGGAATATGATAAAGTGGGGTAAAGAATAATGGATTTTGAATTTTTAATGAAAATATTTTTATTTGCATCAGTATCAATTATTATCTTAATGATGTATTTCAATAATGATAATTTACTATGATAGCATATAAAGTAATTGTTTGGAGAATTTTTTCTATTATAGTTTGTACAATAACAGCTAGGATATGGTTTGGTGATTGGCATGCTACAGTTTTTGGAATTTTTATTAGTATTTTTTTAACAATACTACATTATTTCTTTGAAAAAATATGGAACAGGTATATAATATAAAGTATGATAATTAAAGATATTAAAGTTTATGATGGGCCGCTAATTCATAAAAGATTCGCTTATAACTTCTTTCGTAAAAATACTTTACCGATTGGTAATATAATAGCGTTTAGATGTCCGATGGATGTAGAAGTAGGCGGTATGATTGATCAAGAAGATGTATTGCAAAATGATTATATTCGTAGCGATGATGCGATGAATTTTTGTTGGGAGATCCCTAACTTAGATAAACTTGGAGCTGTAGCGTTTCAACGACTTTTAAATACTCAGATTGCTAATATTTTATCTTCAAAATATATTAAAAAGCCTATTGAAGTAGATGGAGACGACTTAATGGTTCATCATGAGTTTACTGGTAGCGATGGTGAGTTGCGAGACGTTGGTAAATGTAGTGTTAGTATAACTTATTCAAAAGATAATGTTGCAATTGGTCATACAGGAATTAATATCGATGCAGGTCGTGGTGCTCCTCCTTTTGCTTATAGTACTAAGCTTACTGATGAGCAGGCTGAAAAATTTATGCAAGATGTTATAGATATTTTTTATGCAATGGCAGATGATATGTTTATAGCAACTACTAAAATTAATCTATGACGATATTTCAATATATAAATAGTTTACTTTATAGTAAAAAGAAAATAGATATGAACTGTGATGATGAATCACAGTTTAATCTTTTTATGGTAAATAGATGGGGTAGTATGTATTCTAAAGAAGTAGCTAATTATATAAACGAAACAAGCAATAAATTTTGGAGTTTATTTGACGATAAACAAAATCAATACAAATATCTTTATAATATTTTACCAAGATTAAAGTATAAAAGAATACAATATATAAAGAAACTTAAAAAAGAAAAAGTTAAGAAACAAGACGAACCTATACTTCCGGAATTCATTTCTAAGAAAGAATATAAACAATATGTTGAATTGGAAAATATATTGAGTAAATAGTAGTATGGGACAAGTTAATATTGACGTTTTAGCTCCGCAAAAGAAAATAATTGACTTAGATGGAGCGCATAATGAAAGTTTAGATAATCTAATTACAGATGATTATGTATTAGATTTTATTTTCGATGATATCTTACTAATTGAATTTATCGATGAGGTTAATGACGGTGCAGGTGATGCAGTAATGAGAGGTGGTGTATATATACCTACCAATGCAATCCAAAGGGCGTGGCGCAAAGGTAAAATTATTTTAGCAGGTCCAGAAGCAAAATATGCAAAGAAAGGCGATGTCGTTGTTTTTCCTAATAATTTAGGAGTTGGTATTTCAAATACTGAAATAGGTGGTTATGGACATTTACGTAAAGGAATCTTTTTAAATGAAAGTAGATTATTCGGTATTTGTAATAAAAAGGTAAAGGTAAATGAAAGTAAATCTCGCAAGTCTAAGAAACGTTCTACAAAGTAACGTTTGTGAAATAGTATTTGCGAAGAGAAGACCGAAACCAAATGATTCTCCGACTCGTAGAATGCTATGCACATTAGATCAATCTATATTAAATAGTGTTAATGGTCGTATAACCTTAAACTTTAAACCTCCTTCTGGTCCTCCAAAGTATAATCCTGAATCTAAAAATTTATTACTTGTGTGGGATATTCTAATGCAAGGGTGGAGAATGGTAAGTTGTGATGATGTTGAAATAGTAAATACTATTCCTGGTAATGATGATTTCTGGACTTACTTTAACGAAAATATTTTAACAATGGAAGCTGATGAAAAACGTCAGTATATGGGTACATGAAGTTTGAGCGTATAGAAAAAGATTTACAAAATTTACTATTAAGAGATATTGTAATTTTTAATGATAAAAAGACCTTTAAAAGGGGTAAATTAATTATCTTTAAAGTTAAAGAATTTTATTATGTTCTAACTCTAAAAAATGAAAAAAATGAATTAAGAGAATATGAATTACCATACCCGTTCAAACATGAATGGAAAGAAGATCATTTAATTTTTGACTACTCAATACAAAACTTTCATCAACATAATCAATTTGTTGAATTTAAAACTAAAATATTCAAACCCTCTTCAAAGAATAAAATACTAAATACAACAGTTGTTTTATCAGCAATTTAGTATATAATCATTATATGCTGAGTAAGTATCTAAATAAGTTTCCGCATAGGTATAATCCAAGTACGCAGCAAATAAAACTAATTAAAAAGATTGAACATGCATTCAATCGTGGACATAAATTTGTTATATGCAGTGCACCTACAGGAAGTGGAAAGAGTTTTATATCAAAAACTTTAGCTAATGTATCTAATGAACCAACTGAAGTGTTTAGAGATTTGATTGAAACATATCAAGCATTTAAAATGGATTCTGTTGGTAATTATACTAATGAGTTAGAATGCATGGATGAACCTCCATCAGGTGCATTTGCATTAACCATAACTAAATCTTTACAAGATCAATATTTGCAATTATTTAGTGATAGTGCGATAATGAAAGGTAAAAGTAATTATACGAGTACTTTAGACCCTAATATAGATGTTGAAATGGAATCATCAGTAATGCCGAAAAAAGTTTTAGATGATCATAGAATGTCTCATAAGTGTCCTTATCATAATGCACGTAACGCAGGTTTATTAGAAAAGTTTGGTGTACTTAATTATAAGATGTTTTTATCTTTACCTGATCATGTTAAACGTAAAAATTTTATTATATGTGATGAAGCATCTGAACTTGAGGATGAGATAGTAAAGCAATATTCAGTTTTCATTGATCCTGATAGATTAAAATTATTAGGAGTTAAAGTACCTAATCTTTATTCAGTAAAGCAAGAAGCAGTGCATAAATGGGTATGTTCATGCATGGTATTAATAAGTGAGTATGTTAATACTTTAACTAATAGAAGTAATAATAAAAGAATAAAACTTAGTAATAGTGAAAATATTAAATTGACCTATCTTAAAAATTTACATCGTAGTTTAAACTTAATCGATGATACTTGGGAAGAATGTGAGTATGTTGTTCAACGTGAAGGTAAAACAGTTAAAGTAATGCCTCTTAAAGTAGATGTATTATCAAAGTATATTTTTAAACATGCTGATAACGTATTATTAATGTCAGCTACTATTATTGATCATGAGCATTTTGCTAAAAGTTTAGGTATTACTCAGTATGAGTATGTAGAATCTGATAGTACTTTTGACCCTAAAAAAGCTCCGATATATATTAATACTAAACAAAAAATTAATCATTATAATCTTAAAAAAGTATTACCTAAGATAGTAAAGCAAATTGAAGATGTATGTCAAGAGCATGAATTTGAAAAGGGTATAATACATACACATACCGGATTTATTGCTTCTTACTTGCAGAATCATTTAACAAGTAAAAGATTTCTTTATCGTGATCAGCATACACGTAATGAAGAAATATTAGAGCAGCATTCTAAAAGTAAAAATCCTACTGTACTGGTAAGTCCATCATTAGGTTTAGGTATTGATTTACGAGATGATCTTGCAAGGTTTCAAATTATTATTAAAGCTCCTTATTTACCTCTCGGGGATAATAGAATTAAAAAATTATTTGAACAAGATAAGAAATGGTATACTAATAAAATGCTTAGTAATGTAGTTCAGCAATGCGGTAGAGGGATAAGAAGTAAACAAGATTATTGTACTACGTATATTTTAGATTCAAGTATATCTGATGCAATAATAAGGAGTAAAAAATATTTACCTAAGTATTTTTTAGAAAGGTTCGTGTAATGAAAAAATTAAGACTTAATGAGTATATTGTTAAACCATATGAAAAAAAATATTTCGAAGAAATAATTGACTTATTTTATATTTTTAATCAATCAGCTAAAATACCTGAATATAATGGTATGTTTGAATATGATAATGAAGAAGAACAAAAAGAACATCTAAGAGGATGTTTTAATCAATTGTTAGAAGAAACTGAAGGAACTTTTTTAATAGTAGATACCTCAAATGATAAAGTTTTTGGTTATACGTCTTACGGTCCTGATAATGGTGAAATTAATTTAACTTTAGCTTTTACGTCTCCTTTATACGTTTTTTGGACCGGTATCCGAGCTTATCAAAAATTAATTAATACTATTTGTATTTTTAAACACGTTGATAGAGTAGTTTCAAAAGTGTATAGAGATAGAGTCGGTAAATATATGGACTTTTTGCATCGTTATTTTAAAATAGAGGTTGAAGATTGTACTGATGGTCCTGGGTATCAAGTAACAATGTATAAGAATTAATATGTGTGGTTTTGTTTGTACAAATAAAGATTTAGAATATAGTAAATCGAATAAAAAAATTAAATCTAGAGGTCCTGATTTTACTAATTCAGTAAAGCTAGATAAGTTTAATATTGTTCATAACCTTCTTGATATATCAGGATTAAAAATATTACAACCTATTACAAAAGATAATATAACTATTTTCTTTAATGGGGAAATATATGAACCGTATAATGAAGTAGAAAGTAAAACTATAATTCCTTTATATAAAGAATATGGAGAAAAGTTTATAGAAAAAATAAACGGTGAATATGCTTTAGTAATTATAGATCATTCAAAACAGTTAATTTTAGCTTATAGTGATATTTTTGCAACTAAACCATTATTTTATTCAGTAAATGGAGATGATATTGGTATTAGCTCTTATAAATCTGAATTAGATATATTAAAATTTAAAGAAATAAAAAGAATTAAACCATCCACTTACGTTAAAATAAATTTAAAAAATAATGAATATAGCGAATCTATTCATAGTAATTTCAATTTAGAAGAAAAAAATAACTCATATGATTCATGTATAGATGCTTTAAGTAATGCATTTAAAATAAGATGTAATAAACCAGCTGGCGTTGGGTTGAGCTCAGGACACGATTCAGGTGGCATATTAAAGTGGTCAGTTAATAATAAAAATAAAAATAGTTTCTTTTTTGTAGAAACTGATAATGAAGATTTATCTGTAATGCAAGAAAGGTATAAAATTTGTGAAAATAATAAACTACCTTTACATTTAATTGATTATAAAAAAAATCTTACTTTAAATGAAATAATGGAACATAAACTTCTTGAACTAAAAATGGAAGAATATGAATTATTTAAAAATGAAGTTTCAACTACTTTAATATCTAAATTGCTAAGAACTGTAAAAGCTAAAAAATTAAATGTTTTTATATCCGGTCAAGGTAGTGATGAGATTTTATCTAATTATAAATCAGGACCTTTTGTAAAAAATTTACAAAAACAATTTCCATGGAAAAATTTTTATGAAGGTGCTAATAGACATTTTATAGATCAATTAGAATATATTGGTGGATGTTATGGTATTGAAACACGCTACCCATATTTAGATAAAAACTTTGTTCAAGAATTTTTATGGCTTTCAAAAGAAAAAAAGAATGAAAAATATAAAAACGTTTTATCAGAATATTTAAATGATTTATCAGTTAGTGATATCAAGTATGGTTTTAGAATAAATAATATTAATGCAAACGTTTGAAGAATATTATAATGAACAAATGCTTAATGAAGGAAAAATAGGTAAAGCATTAGCGACAGGGGCGTTAGCTGCGAGTATGATGGCTGGTACAGCTCAAGGTGCTATTTTTAATAATAATCCGGGCAACATAAGAAGTTCACCGACTCAATGGAATGGTGAAATAACTAAACCTGGAGAAGCATTTGAAAGATTCGAATCTATGCCATATGGTATTAGAGCGTCAGCAAGAATTCTTAGAACTTATGGTAGTAAATATAATATAAAAACTATTAATCAGATAATTGATAGATATGCACCACCAGAAGATAATAACCCTAATAATGCTAATTATGCACGTCATGTATCCAATGGTTCAGGGTTTGGTGTTGATGAAGAAATTAACTTAAACGATCCAGCAGTTTTAATGAAATTAATGAGACCTATCTTTGAATTTGAAAATGGTAGAAAAGAAGCTGATAAAATATCAGATGAAGATATTCAAAAAGGTGTCAAGATGGCATTTTAATTTTTAAGGTTTTAACTTTACCTTTTCTTTGACCTTTGAATCCCCTAACTACTTTTGAATTACTTGGTTTACCTAATTGATCATTTTGGTTTGTAAACTTACCAGGTAAAACTTTGCTACGTTTATTAGTATCTACTGGAGCTTTGAAATCTTCTAAAAACTTATCAACTAAACCATTGAATTTCATATATAATTATTTATAATAGATATATGCGAAAATCTTTAAAGCTGAAATGTATAGTAACTGGAAAGGATAGTTTATTTTCCGGAGACTATCTTAAGAAAAAAATCGAAGAGTATGGTGATGTTGAATCATTAGAAAAATTATATGTAAGTAGAGACGTTAAAACGTTATTAAGAAGAGGTTATGGAATAAATGAAATAAGAAATATTCTTAATGTTAGTGAAGACGTAAACTTACCTGATAAAAATATTATTGATGAAGTTGAAAGTAAATTTAAAATATCTGGTTTAAAATTACCAACATTTAACGATAATCTTTCCGGCTTTACATATAATAAGTCAGATAAAGAAGTTGAAAACTTTATAAATAATCATATAATATAATTATGAATTTCAACGTACGTATAGATGGAAGCAAGTTAATTATCTTTAATGTAGTTAACGGTGCTATACATAAAGTAATAAGCTTACCTACAGGAGCTACATATAGTGGTCCTATAGTATCAGGAGATGTAGCAACAGTTAGTATACATTACAAAAACGGTACTAACAGATCTAGAACATATAATTTAAAGACAGGATCACTTAAGAGTGATATAGGAATGTAATGATAGATATTGCGTTAGTAGACGACCCTGTTGATATGGATAAATTTAAATTAAGAAGCATAGAAAAAGCTTCTTTATTCCTTGGATTTATTATTAAAAATAAATATGATGAAGAAAGATTATCTATTAATGAAATTTATAGTCCTGAAAAATTTAGTATTGGATATAAAGAAAATGATAATATAAAATTACTACCTCTCTATGGTATTTTTGTTAGTCTTAATGATCTTAGTAATAAGTTAAGTAAGTTAATTATACGGCAGGAGAGATATGAGAGCGTAATGAATCTTAACATGTTTACCAATTTATTAGAAGAGTTTAATTTATCATGTAATGATAGTTATTGTCATTTTTATAAAGGTATTTACCCTATTGATAATAAGCATTTTGATAAGTTAACTGATGATAGAATAGGTAATGATAAACGCATATTTCAACATATGCTTGGTCTAAATGAAAATAAATTCGATTTTCAAAAGTTTGGTAGCTTAAAACTACTACTTCTAACATAATTATTATATATGAACGTATTGAAGAGAAATGGTGAACTTGTCCCTTATGATGTTGATAAAATTCATAAGTCAGTAAATTGGGCAATAGGTGATATAAAAGGCGTAACTGCATCTGATATAGAGATTAATGCTAATCTTCAGAAAAGAGATGGTATGACGTCGACTGAAATACATAACGTATTAATTGATTCTGCAGCTAATCTAATATCTCTAGATAGTCCTAACTATCAATATGTTGCAAGTAGATTACTATCTGCTCAGTTACGCAAGGATGTATGGGGTGGAAAAAATCCTCCTAAGCTTTTAGATTTTATTAATAAAAATGTTCATGAATATGATGTATATGATGAAGATATTTTAATGTTATATACTGATGATGAAGTTAATAAGTTAGATGAATACATTGATCATGAAAGAGATAATAATTTTACATATGCTGGTATGCGTCAATTGTGTGATAAATACCTTATTCAAGATAGAGAATCTGGTAAGATATATGAAACTCCTCAGTTTGCATATATGATTATTGCAATGGTATGCTTCGGTAAATATACTAATTCAGTTAGAATGAATTACGTAAAAAGAGCATATGATTATTTTTCTAAGTTCAAAATTAATATACCAACTCCTCTAATGGCAGGGGTTAGAAGTAAAATTAAGCAATATGCTTCATGTTGTCTTATTGACGTTGATGATACTCTACCTTCTATATTTTCTTCTTCTACTGCTGCAGGGTATGCAACAGGTTCAAGATATGGTATTGGTTTAAATATGGGTCGTATCAGACCTTTAAACTCTCCAATAAGAAACGGTGAAGTTATTCATACCGGAGTTATTCCTTTTCTTAAGTTAATGGAATCTACGGTTAAGTCTTGCCATCAAAATGGTATTAGAGGTGGTTCAGCTACTGTTAACTTTCCTTTCTGGCATTATGAAGTCGAAGATATTATGGTATTAAAAAATAATTCAGGTACTGATGATAAT